>OLND01001113.1_pt1 | contig 29677 bp, 26 predicted proteins | sample 1672031 | NCBI WGS metagenome assembly OLND01 (sample SAMEA3136638, study PRJEB25190) | human gut metagenome | biome: human gut; feature: human-associated habitat; material: faeces | place: Austria | collected 2013 | reverse complement strand
CGCCGCCGGCGGGATAGAGTGGCGCGTTCGGCTGATTTTGCGGTAGCGCTAACAGGCGACATCCTCGGCGGCCGACGCATTGAACACGCGCCAGTGCGAGTCGTCCCCCGCGACCAGCTCCGGGGCATCCAAGCAGACCCGCTCGATCGAGTAGACGGCCTCGCCCGCCCTGAAGGGGTCGGTCGCGCAGAAGAACACGACGAAGCTCTCCGGGAGCAGCCCGTAATCTTCCCCGGGGCCCAGCTCCGTCGCGTCGATCGCCGCCTGGTAGTAGCGCATCCGGCGCCCTATCCGGTCCTCGGGGGAGACCTGCATCTCGATGTCGAACACGCGGCTTCCCTCCCGCGCGAACACGTCCATGCGGACGCCGCGGCTCGCCGCCGCCGGCTCCTTCGCCTGCTCGGCGTTCAGGTAGGTTATCTCGCCCACCTCTATCCCCAGCGCGGCGCGCAGGACCTTGCGGCACACCTCCTTTTCGCATAGCACGCGGTTGAACATCCATCGATCGGAGAACTTCAGAAATCTCTTCGGCATGGCGGAATCCTCTCATCGGACATCACGATTCCCCAAGCCTACGACAGAGCGACCGCAGAAATGACGCGGGAATGCCCCGGTCAGTTCCCCGCGCCGACCGCACTTGTGCCGCAGCAGAGTCGCATCGGAGTCCCCGCCCGCCCCTCGCCGACCTCGGCTATCGACCTTTCGTCACAATAGGGCCTTCCGACAGCTCCGCATTCGCATCCATTTCATATGATTTCTCGCCGAAGACAATGGAACCGAGCCTCACGCAGGGGACGATCTCGACCGCGGCCATGCCCTTCCCCCGTCGCCTTCCTCTACCATCCTTGGCGAACAGGATGCGGAGATAAAGACGGCCTCGCGAACGCCCCATGGGTACTTGACCATCGCGCACAACGTCAGCAGCGTGAGGTTCAAGCGCCGGCTTTCATAAAGACCTGCCCCGCACGAAGCGAATTGGCATTTCCCTCGAAGTAGCGGAGACCCAAATCATCGAGCACCTCGCTCAGATCGCCGTTCAAAGGCCTCATTCCGGTTTGGGGGGGGACTCGCCCTACTCGAAGCTGATGTTGCCTATCTTGGTGCCCTCGGGCAGGTCCTTCACGGCCTCCCACAGCTGGTCAGTCATATCCCAGTACACCTCCATGTCGGAGACCTCCATGTTCTCCAGGGAGTCCTCCCCGCCGAGGAAGAGAGGGATCCTGTAGCCGCCGCATTCCATGCGTCCCACGGGCGCATGCCCCTCCAGCCACTCCCGATACCTCCCGACCCCAAGACACGCCTCGCTCTGATTCGGCATAACCTCGTTCAGGAAGACTGCCACGTCTTTCCCGATATAGTACATATCGAGAGTTGCGATTTCCAGGAGAACCACGAGCTCCTTCCCATCGCCGTCCCGTTGATCAACCGCAAAGCACCGCCCCATCCAATCGTATCCGATCAGATTAAACTCACTGCGAAGCTTCGTGAAGCATCCGGACACCACCCGATGCCATCCCTCGAGATCACTGCGCTCGAACACCCTGAACACTCCATCGCCGAACGACCGGCCGCCCAGGCCGTCGATGAACGCGTCGTAGGGATCGGCCGCCCCGTCCTCGAGGACCGGGGCCTCCCCGAAGTACTCCAGAAACTCCGCGAACATCGAGGGGGTCGCCCTCCGCCGGGCCCCGCGGCCCTTCCTCCTCTTGAACAAGTCGAACATCTCGCTTCCTTTCACTCGAATATCACGTTGCCGATTTGGTGCCTTCTGGAAGATCCTTTATCGGATAGCGTATCTGAGCTCCCATGCTCCGGTTGACGCTGGCGTCGAGGGGGCGCATGTTGCTCACATGGTCGGCGCTTCCCAGCTGAAGATCTATTACATGATCGACATCGTAACCAGCAGGCACCGAGTCTTTCCCGTATTCCTTCTTGAAAGCATCGGCTGCCGACCCATTCCTCTTCCCCACGGTCGTCTTCACTGTGTCCGCTCTCGACAGATCCCGAGCCTTCCTCGTCGCCTGGGACATCTGGATCTCGTCCCAGATGTCCTTCCTCTTCAGCACAAGATCGACAGTCCTGTCGAGACGCTCGCCGGCCCGAATCGTGCCCGCCGTGTTGCTCCCGATGACGTTCCCAGCAATCTTCGGCGAGATCTAGACAGCTTGAATGTCATCAGTTGATCCACTGCAAACAGGCCATGTCGAAAAGCTTGGAAAACTTGCCAGAAAGACGTCCTTCATCTGACGAGGTCGATCCTTCTGCCTCTACGGAACCTCCTCGATGCTGCAAAAAGGGGCGTCGGAGCACAGGCGCGTTTCCTGAAAATGTGTTTCTCGGGGGTGCAGCTCTCGGGGAGCACTTTTCGGGGGTGTTTCGCGGGCATGAAAAAGGACGCCCGGTGAGGCGTCCTGTGAGGTGCGGGTTGTGGCAAAGACTAGTTGGCCACGTTCACAGGGATGCGGGAGACGGCGCCGATGGGCTTGCGGGCCGGCTCCTCGATGGGGCGGTTGATGATGGCATCCAGCTCGACGGCCTCATCGGTGCCCGGCTCGGGGGAAACGTACTCAAACAGGTCGCCCGGCTGGCACTGGAGCACTTCGCAAATGCGCTCCATGGTGGAGAAACGCACGGCCTTGATGTGGCCGCGGCGCATGCGCGAAATGTTCACCGGCGAGATGTCGATGCGCTGAGAGAGTTCGTTGACAGACATCTTACGATCCGCCATCACTCGGTCGAGACGAGGAATAATAGGCATATCAGCTCCCTTACACGGTTTCGTCGCTGAGTTGCTGGAGCAGCGCAGCATATCGAAATATTGCCGAAAGTGAGTACATAATAGCAGAAAAGACGAGTACTCCAACATTAATACTTATAACAGGCTCAGTTGACCCTCTATTTACTATCACATCGTAGCCTATGCGTGGAACTACCTCGAATGTCACCCCGAGGGTAAATGCAAATTCGAGAAGTGCAAACATGAGCGCAAGGAACGCAATGAATCTGAGGCGATCTGCCTGCTTTTCTGTAAATGGCGTTTCGCTATTGACTGCATCCTTGAAGATAAGCTTCAGCATTGCCAAAACGCCAAGTACAAGGACTCCATAAAGCACTATATACGCAACAAGCGACATGCCATCGAATCCTGCCGCGCCAAGCTGAGCGAAAGACATGACCAATGCCGTTAACCAAATGAGACCAGCGCCTATTAGCAATACCGTCAGCATCACATTGATCACTCGACATACATGCGAGGCGTGTTTAAGCGATTGCTCTAAAGTATTGCTCTTCGTCACTTCTCAGACCTCCTTTCGCAGTCAAGCGCAATCCGACGCAAAAGGCCAACGCCGGATTGCACAGATCCATGTACAGCTAAAACCCGATCTGAACACAATGGGTGTGGTCGGGACCAATCACCGCACAGATGCTCAGCGGCTCTGCATCGCTATAGAACAGCATGATTCCTCCTCCTTTCTTTGGTTGCGACCTAACATGGCCTCAAAAAGCAGACGGTAGAACGTCCGCATGAGGGCACAATAGGGATCGCGGGCCTCGACGTCGCCCGTGGCGAAATAGGCGCGAGCGCGGCAACCGCCGCCGCAGAGGTAGCGGATGTCGCAGTCGGCGCAGGCGGCCAGCTCGTCCACGCGCGGGGCAGGAGCATGGCGCGCGCTCAAGCAGCTGGGGTCTTCCACAAGCGACCCCAGGCTGAAGGCCTCGTCGTGCATCATGTGGCAGGGAAACACCTCGCCATCGGCCGATACGCTTACCATGGCGCATCCCGCCCCGCAGCCGCACGTCGTCGTCAAGCGCGTGCTCACCGGCGTGTCGGACAACACGGGCACCCCGTCGCGCGACAGGGCCAGCGTTGCCTGCGCCAAACGCTCGAGCGCCGCATCGTCAGGAAGAACCGCTGCCAACTCGTCGCTTTCCACGGGTGCGGACAGCAGGCTGAAGTTCATGGTGGCCCCCAGCGAGTCGGCCAAAGCCACGTACTCGCCCAAAGCGTCGATGTTGCCCGCATGGGCCGTCGGAATGATGTGCGGCGCAATGCCCGCCTCGCGGATCATCTCAACCGCTGCCACGAGACGCTCGAACAAAGGCTCGCGGCGGATGACCGGCGCCGCCTCGGCGTTGGGACCGTCGAAGGACACCGAGACGCGGCCCACGTAGGGCGCGATGGCGGCGAGCTTCTCCGGCGTGACGGCCGTGCCGTTGGTAAGCACGTCCACCGAAGCGATGCCGCGCTCGCGCACGTAAGCGACAATGGCGGGCAAATCGTCGCGCAGAAAGGGCTCACCGCCGGAAATAACCACATGCCGGCAGCCTGCATCGGCCAGGGCGTCAATGATGCCCCGCAGCTCGTCCAGCGTAAGATCGCACCGCGCATTGCGGGCGTCCACCGCCGAGTAGCAGCCGATGCAGTTCAAGTTACAATGATGGGTGACGTGCAGGTACGCCGACTGCAGCGGCGCGGGCACAGCGGACGCGGACGGCGCGGATGCAGCCGCAGCGGCATTCCCAGCCCCGACGCCTTCCGCACGTTCGACGCCTTCCACGCCTTTCCCCAATGTTACGTCGTCGGCCTCCACATCTTCCACGACAAAGCCGCCACGGCGCAAATGGGCGGGCAAATCCGCATGCACTGCGGCGACCTCTGCTTCGGTCACGTCCTCGGAAAACATGCGATGGCACACGGCGGCGCCCTCCGGCGTGAGCCCGATGGAGTAGCCAGTCGCGGTGTTGCCGATCATGGGGATGGAAAAGGGAGCGTGCTCCACTACGTTAGGGCCGAACCTCACTGCACGCTCCTCTGCGCATCATGGGATAGTGCAGTTAGTATGCGGCAGACGCAAGACCTCGAATGCCGAATATGACATGATTTGCGGCGCATCTTAGCAGATGGCGCTATATTTCCCATGGTGCGCCAGGATTATTAGCCATTAAAATGGCCCCTCCGAGGAGGGGCCGAGATTGATCGAGCTGTGACGTGGACGCAGTGAGCGGCACACGCCCGCGCGTCGCGCCGTTTAGCGCTGGCGGCCGAAGAGGTCTTCCAGGCTGTAGCCGTTCATCGACTGCTCCTGGCTCTGCTGCTCCTGCTTGGCCTTTTGGCTAGCGGAGTCGTCGCCCAGGGTCACCTGCACCTCTTTCTCCTGACCACCGCTGTTCACCGTGAGGGTGACGGTGTCGCCGGGGTTCTTGGTGCGCACGTCCAGCATGAGGTCGGAAGCCGACTCAACCGCCTGTCCATCGAAGGCAGTGACGATGTCGCCAGGCACGATGCCCGCCGCAGCCGCACCGGAGTCGGGGGTGACGGCGGCCACGTAGGCGCCGGCGTCGACGGGCAGGCCGTAGCGGGATGCCGTCGCCGCGCTCACCGTGGAGAGGCTCACGCCGAGCTGAGCATGGGTCGGCGTCTCACCGGCGATGATCTGCTGGGCCAAGTTGATGGCGTAGTTCACGGGAATGGCAAACCCGACACCGGAGTAGTTGCCGGAGTACGAGGTGATCAGCGTGTTGATGCCGATGAGCTTGCCCTCGTCATCCACCAGCGCGCCGCCGGAATTGCCGGGGTTGATGGCCGCGTCGGTCTGGATCATGTTCGGGTAAATGGTAATCTCCCCCGTGCCGCCGGACTGCATCGATTCCTGGGCGTCCATAATCTGGGAGCGGCTCGTGGCAGATACGATGCCCGTGGCCACCGACTGCTCCAAGCCGAAGGGGCTGCCCAACGTCATAACCCACTCGCCGATGGTCAGGTTGTCGGAGTCGCCAAGCTCCATAACCGTAAGACCGCTGGCGTCCTTGGCCTTCAGCACGGCCACGTCGGAGGAGGGATCGGTGCCCACGAGATCGGCCTCGTAGGTCTCTCCGGCGACCATGACCTCGTAGGCGCTGCCGCCTTCCACCACATGGTTGTTGGTGATGATGTAGCCATCCTCGGTCAGCACGACGCCAGATCCCTGGGAATAGGCCACCAGATCGCCCGACCCGTCGCCCTGGCCACCGTACTGGTAGCCGAAGTACTGGCTCATCGCGTCATTCTGGGAAGCCTCGGCGTACACCGTGATGGCGGCCACAGAGGGCAAGCACTTCGCGGACACGGCCTCGGCCAGCGTCGGATCCTCGCTGGGCGCGATGACCGTCGTCTCGCCGGTGGAGGGGTCGGTGACGACCGTTGAAGTACCCGAGCCAGAACTGCCCGGAATCATCGCACTCGTAATGCCCCACACGCCGAAGGCGAGTACACAGGCCACGAGCGCGCCGGCGAAGGCGATGAGGAAGGTCTTGCCGCCGTTGCCCTTGGGAGCCGCGTGCTGGGCATGCATCGACACGGGCTCGGCCTCGTAAGTTTGCTGGCCATAAGGCTGGCTGGCGGAATGCTGCGCGGAGCCGGGCGCCTGCTGGGCTCCGTAGCCGTAGGGCTGCTGGGCTCCGTAGCCTGCGTGGCCCGCATAAGCCTGCTGACCGCCGTAGGGCTGAGTGCCCTGGGCGCTGTAGGGCGCAGGCTGAGTCGGCTGCAGCGGTACCGGCTGCTGCGATGCGAGGGTGTGGCCGCCCGAGGCAGAGTCGCCTGGAGGCGTGGGGGTGCTATTGGTGTCGGTCATGGAAGGCTCCTTCGCGTAAGGTTGTCCTTATGTGCGCCAAACCTTAGCACGCTCTAGAACTTCTCAACCGTTATGGCAACCCATCGTCACGCTTGCGTCACAGAGATACACCAATCGGTGTACGCGCGCCAACCACTGCGGAGATGCAACGACGCACGCCGACCGTGCATGGGCCACCGCACCCCGCGCCGACCGCCGCCGAGCCGCTTTCGAGTCGCCTTCAAGGCGTCCTCGAGGCGATGCGAGAACGCAAGCGAGCGCCTAGTCGCGATCGTAATTCGCCAGGAATGCGCGGGTGCGATCGTGCTGGGGATTGTTGATGACCTCGCTGGCCGGGCCCTGCTCCACGATGACGCCACCGTCCATAAAGATGAGGTGGTCGGCCACATCGCGGGCAAAGCCCATCTCGTGGGTGACGATGACCATGGTCATGTGCTCGGCCGCCAGATCGCGGATGACCTTCAGCACCTCGCGGGTCAACTCCGGATCCAACGCGCTCGTGGGCTCGTCGAAGAACAGCACGTCCGGGTTCATGGCCATGGCCCGGGCGATGGCCACACGCTGCTGCTGACCGCCAGACAAGTCGCACGGCACCATCGACTCCTTGTCCGCCAGCCCCATGCGAGCCAGAAGCTCGCGGCCGCGAGCGAGCGCCTCGTCCTTCGGCATCTTCTGCACGCAGATGAGCGCATCGGTGACGTTCTGCAGCACGGTGTAGTGCGGGAACAGGTTGAAATTCTGGAACACGAGCCCGAAACGGGTCTTTGCGGCGGCGATGACGTCCTTGCCCCCGTACACAGCGCGCCCCGCGGCATCGTTGGTGCACACCGTGAGATCGCCGTAGGACAAATCACCCGAGTCGAGCGTCTCCAACAGCGTCATGCAACGCAGAAGCGTCGACTTGCCGCCGCCCGAGGGCCCGATGATGGCCAGCACATCGCCGGCATTCACCGTCAGCGAAATATCCTTCAGAACCTCGTTGTCCCCGAACGCCTTCTTGCCGTTGGTGAGGCTTACGACCGCTTTGCTTTCCATGAAACGCCTCCTAGTCGTGGTAATAATCGAGACGCTTCTCGACACGGTTCAGGATGAATTCGATGAGCAGGCAGAACACCCAGTAGATGAGAGCCGCGATGGCGTAGGGAACCATGGACACCTCGCTGGCGGCCAAGGCCTTCGCAGCGGAGAACATCTCCATGATGCCAAGCACGAAGGCGAGCGACGTGTCTTTCACCAACGTGATGACCTCGTTGCCCATGGCCGGCAAAATACGCTTGATGACCTGGGGAAGCACAATCTTCATGAAGGTCTGGACTTTGGTGTAGCCCAACACCTCGGCCGCCTCGTACTGGCCGCGCGGAATAGACTGGATGCCCGAACGGTAGATTTCGGCGAAGTAGGCGGCGTAATTCAGGATGAAGCCGATAGCGCAGGCCCAGAACTTCCAATCGCTGCCCATGTTCAGGCCGAAGATGTAGTAGGGGCCGAACATGATGGCCATGAGCTGCAACATAAGCGGCGTGCCGCGCAGGATGGAGATGTAAAGCTGCGCCAGCCACGCCAGCGGCTTGAACTTGCTCATACGCGCCAGAGCGACCACCACGCCCAAAGGCAGCGAGCCCACCAGCGTGATGAGGAAGATCTCCGCCGTCAGAGCGAAACCTTCCATGAGAATCCCCATCATGACCGAGAATTCCATCTCCACGTCCTCTCGTCGTCGCTCTTAAACCCACAAGAAGGGCAAGGCCCCCAAGAGCCTCGCCCTCCCTTTTAATTAAATTCTCCCTGACTCCGGGATGCGCCCAAGGAAGTCAGCGAGGTTGTTAATTAATCTACCAGCACCCAGTTGTCGATGGAGATACCGTACTCGCCCCACTTCTCGCACAGCTTGGCGATGGTGCCGTCGTCGTACATCTCCTTCAGCGTCTTGTTCACCGCATCGATCATGGCCGTATCGCCGTCCTTGGCGAAGCCCACGGCGTAGTTCTCGGTGGACAGCGGCTCAAGCTTCACGAACATGTCGGGCTTGGCAGCCATCTGGTAGTCGGCGATGGACAGGTCGCAGGCCACGGCATCCACCGCACCGGACTCCAGCTGCATGAAGGCGTTGTTGTAGTCGCCGATGGTCTGCGCCTTGCCGCCGGCGAAGGTGTCGGCCAGATCCTTCTGGTCGCCCTCCAGCACGTCCAGGGCGGCGGAGTCGACCTGCGTCATGACGTTCTTGTCAGCAAGATCATCCAGCGAGCTGATGCCCGAGTCCTTCTTCACCACAACGACCTGCTCGTTGTGCATGTAGGGCTTCGAGAACGCATAGTCGGCCTCGCGGCCCTCCATGGTGAAGCCGTTCCAGATGCAGTTGATGGTACCCTGGTTCAGCAGCGCGTCCTTAGCATCCCAGTCGATGGCTTCAAGCTCGAGGTTCCAGCCATTGCGCGCGGCCACCTCGGTGGCCAGATCAATGTCGAAGCCGGTCAGGTTGCCATCGTCGCCGATGAAGCCATAGGGCGGGTAAGCGTTGTCCAGGCCCACGATGAGCGTCGTGGCATCGGGGTTAGCGGCAGCGCCATTGTCGGCCGCGTTATCGGCCGCGTCGTTGGAACCCGAGCAGCCGGCCAGAAGCGCGGCCCCCAGGCACAGAGCCGCAGCTGCAGCGGCGATCTTCGTCAGTTTCTTCATTCCGTCCTCCCTAAAAGGTACGCCAGGAAAGTCTCTCGCCTTCCCCACTTTACTTCTTTACTGTGCTAAAGCACTAGAGCGCTCGCTAGTATAGCACAGACAATCTTAATCAGAAAATTGGTCACAAAATCGAGTTCTGGGTTTCGTCGAGCGGATTTTCCCGAGCGCTCTCATGAAAAGTGTGCACACAACGATTAATTATATCTATTTTTCTAGGGCGTACACAGGGACGTGAGGACAGTTCGCTCTCAGAAAAACCCAGAACTCGATTTTGTGACCAGAAACAAGAAAATCTTTGCTACTTGTTCCGATTGAAGAGCTTGTTGCCCTTCTTAGCGGCGGAAATCTCCACGAGGCGCGGCTCGAAATCGAACAGCTCTTCCATGGAGACGACGGGTACGATCTCGATGCACTTCTTCAAGCAGGCATCGGCGCACAGGTTGCACTGAACGCAGTCGGAGACCTGGAACTCCAGGTACGCCTTGCCCTCGTCCGGATGGCGATCGACCGCCTTGCGCAGGGCGTCGGTGGGGCAGAACATGACGCACATGCCGCAACCGGAGCATTTCTCGGCATCGATGGCGATATCACCGAAAATGCGCGTGAACATCTCGTCGACGGCTGGCTCATCGGGATCGCCGATGCGACTCATGGCATCCAGAATAGCGATGTTGCGCTCGGCCTTGATGGTGGGCATCTTGCCCGCGCCGTTCTTCACGCCGAGCTTCTCCCGCAGCGTCTGCTCCTGTTTCTGCAGATGCAGTTGCGCCAGCTTCTCGTTCACCACCTTCTCGGCAGCCGACTTCGCCACATCCTTGGCATAATGGCCCGAGGAGGTGAAGAACTCACGCCGGGCGGCACCGACCGCCTTGCGCATATCCTCTACTTGAACCGAAGCCGGAAACTCCGACGTGCGCGTGATCTGCGCGTCCGATCCCATGGCCTCGATGAGCGCGCGCGTCGACTCAACCGTGTCGTCGATGGCGGGCACCGCGCCTCGATATTTGCAGGTGCGGCAGTCGCCGTCCACCAGGCAGATCTCCGGAACGCCGCGGGCCACCAGTTCCACGAGCAGCTCTTCCTCCATGCGGGCGAGGCAGGGCACCACTGCGTACTTATCGGGGTCGCCCACGTTGCGAGCCGCCTTGCGGGCGCAGGCGATGACCGTCAGGCCACCAGCCGCGTTGGTCGTCTCGGCCACAGCGCCGGCCAAGTCGTCGGGCATCGGATCCATGGGAACCAACGCTGAGGTAGGGCACACCGCCACGCAGGCTCCGCAGGCCACGCACGCCCCAGCGTCGATGTTCAGCTCGTTCTTCTCAATCGTGAAGGCGTCGGCCAGACACACATCGGCGCACTTGCGGCATGAGGAATGACGGTTGCGCACAGCGACGCAGAACGTGGGGATCGTAATGATCGCCTTCGTCTCCAAGGCGTCCATCATCTCCATGATATCGTTCAAGTTCGGCATGGCGCGAATCCCTTTCTGCTATTCGCCGAGATAGGACTGCTCGATGCGAGCAAGCTCATCGGGCGTGTTGGCATTGATGAAGCAGCCGCCGCGGGGCTCAACTTCCAGGACACGATCCTGGTTGAAGGGCAGCACCGTAACCGCCGGGTCGTCGAAGAAGCTCTGCACGCGCTTCTCCCCGCGCTCGGTGCGGGCGTGAACAGCGCCGAGGCACCCTTCCTTGCGGTACATGGCGTGCATCGGCTCGAAGCCGTGCTTGTTGGACGGCGCCACCACGTCGGCTCCGCTCTCGTGCATGGCAAGCGCCTCGGCCACCACCAAACGCGCGCTCGCGAACACCATGTCGCAGGCCACCACGGCCACGTACGGGTTCTCGGCAGCAGCAAGCGCGGTATAGAGCCCGGGCAAAGCGCCTCGTTCTGCATAGGCGTCGCCCACGAGACTGATGGTCAGATCGGGGTACATATCACGGAGAAAGCCCAGCTTATCGGCTTCGTTGGTGGTGATGATAAGCTCATCGGCCACGGGCGACAGACGCTCGACAAGACGGCAGATGAGGGGACGTCCCGCAAAGGGCACCGTCGCCTTCGACTGGCCCATGCGCCGCGACTCGCCACCGGCCTGGATGACCACCGTGACGCGCGGCCGCACGTAGTGCTCGGAAAGGAAATCGGCCAAAGCGGCCACATCTTCAAGGCCGATGGCGGGAATGCCATAGAGCGCCGCAGCCTCCTCGGCATCGGGAATATCGGTCACCACGGCCACCGTGTTGGTGGAAGGCATCTTGGCCGCAGCATCGGCGGCAGCCGAGTAGTCGGACGCGCCCGGCATCTCGCCCGCGCCGTCGCAGGCCCCGTCGCGCCCAGCCCCGTCGCCCGCGCGGTCGACCGCGCGCCCCAGCTGCGTGAAGTCCGTCGTCAAAGGCAGACCCTCCCGGGCCGCCTTCACGAACAGGCGAGCCGCACGGCAGTCGGCCTCGTTACCCGAGCGCATGATCTCGATGGTGGGCAACCCGCTTTTGCGGTAGCCCTCCACCACGATAATGTCGTGGTTCGGCATCGAGCGCACCAGCTCGCTGCACTCCACCTCGTCTTCCACGGTCTTGATGCGCGCCACCTGCCCTGGGGCCGCAATAACCGTCTCGGAGGCGCCGGCGGCCCTGTGGCGGTAGGAGTCCTTGCCGGGAATATCGATATCGAACCCGCGATGGGAATGGTGTTTGATGGAACCCACGTCGAGCCCGCGGCCCACCAGCTCGGCGATGAGCCGCTCGATGAGCGTCGTTTTGCCGGAGTTGTGCCGCCCCACGACGGCCACAGCCGGACTTGGAATATCGATCATAGCTGTTACGCCCTCCCCTAATGCGGCCGCCCGGGCCGCCGTTTTGTTCCGGGAAAGTATAGCACTAGGGCGCAAGGTGTCGATTGCGGGGCGGCGCAAGCACCGCCCCTACGGGTAAAAGCCTCTACCTCAAGCCCTCCGAGTCGAGCGATGCGGCTTCCTCGATGTACTCCTCCACCGGATTGTCGCCGAAGTTCGGCAGATCCGCAGTGGTCCAGCACTCGCAGGCGGGCATGCCGGGCACGCTGGCAGCGATGAACACCGGATCCTTGCCCTCCTTGCGCTGACGGGTGTAGTCATCCAGCGCGGCCAAGGCCCACTTGCCGAGCAGCAGAATGGCCACAAGGTTGATGATGGCCATGAAGCCCATGAAGATGTCGGCCAGGTTCCACGCCAGATCGAAGCTATTCACGCAACCGTAGAAGATGGCAGCCAGGCACAGGATGCGGAAGACGAGCATGCCCCACTTGGTGTTCTTGAAGATGTAGCGGAAGTTCGTCTCGGCGTAGAAGTAGTTGCCGATGAGGCTGGAGAACGCGAAGGCGAAGATCGCGAAGGTGATGAAGTGGATGCCCACCTCGCCGACGGCGTTGTTCACGGCCATCTGCACGAGCGGCATGCCGTTGAGCGCCATGGCAGCCTCGGGATCCTGCACCCAGAACACCATGACCATCATAGCCGAGCAGGTGCAGATGAGCAGTGTATCGATGTACACGGACAGGCTCTGCACGAGGCCCTGCTTCACCGGATGCGACACGCTGGCGGTGGCGGCGGCGTTCGGGGCCGAGCCCATGCCGGCCTCATTGGAGAACAGGCCGCGCTTGATGCCGAGCATGACCACCGAACCGGCAAAGCCACCGGCGATGGACTGGAAGTTGAAGGCCGACTGGAAGATGGTGGCAAACACGGCCGGCAGCTCGCCAATGTTGGTGATCGTGGTCCACAGTGCAATAAGAATGTAGGCGATGGCCATGATGGGCACGATGATGGAGGTGATGATGGAGATGCGCTTCGCGCCGCCGAAAATGACGAAAGCGGTGAACACGATGAGCACGATGCCCACACCGACCGCCGTGCCGTTGGTGGCGTAGTCGGGGATGTAGTACTCGAGCGCCGAGGTCATGTTGAAGGCCTGCAAGCCGTTGAAGCCAAAAGCGAAGCACAGGATGAGCGCCCAAGCGAAGATGATGCCGAGCCAGCGCTTCCCGAGGCCCTGCTGGATGTAGTAGGCCGGACCTCCCCGGAACTCGCCCTCCTTGCCGCGAATCTTGTAGATCTGCGCGAGCGTGGACTCGATGAAGGCCGAAGCCGCGCCGATAAGCGCCATGAGCCACATCCAGAAGATGGCGCCCGGACCGCCCGTGGCCACGGCCGTGGCGATGCCGGCGATGTTGCCCGTGCCCACGCGCGAGGCGGTGGACACCATGAGGGCCTGGAAGGATGAGATGGATTTCTCGCCCTGGACATGCTTTTTCTCCGTCAGCTGAGTGAACATGTCCTTGATGTAGCGAATTTGCACCGCCTTGGTGCGGATGGTGTAGTAGATGCCCACGAACACCAGCAAGATCACCAGAATGTAGGTGTACATAAAGGAGTCGATCTCACCAGTCCAAGCGACGAGCATCTCGTTCAAATCGGCCATAGATGCTTCCTTTCCGAAAGCGCGCCAGGCCCTGCAACCTGGATCGCCTTCCAAACGGGCTCGCCTTTCTGCGGTCGAATCCAATAGAGCGCGATAGACACGCCCAAACCAGGGATTCGTCGCAGGAAAACGGCCTCGGATATACGCGCCGGCCTCTTTCCGACGCAAGACATGCCTGTATTCTACCCTACAGCGGGCTAAAGTTAGGCGATATTATCAGGGTATTTTGAACGCCCCGCGAAAAGTGGCGCTGTTTTCCGCCGGTTTCCCGTCGATGCGAAGCCGAGCCGCTACTTCAGCGCAGCGGCGACCTTGCGGGCGGCGGCGGTGATGGACAGATCGTTCACATCCACGGTAATGTCGGCGTACTTCTCATAGAGCGGCAAGCGCTCGTCGTAAAGGTCGCGCAGGCTCATGCCGATGCCATCGCGCATGACCACACCGCGCTCGGAGAAGTCGGCCAAACGCTGCTTCAACTCGTCGAAACTGATCTTCAGATACACCACGCGGCCGATGTCCGACAGGTGGTCCATAGCCGGCTCGCTGTAGATGGCCGAGCCGCCCGTGGCGATGACGGAATGATCGAAGGACATCTCGGAGAGCACCTGGTTCTCAATCTCGAGGAAGGCGTCGGGGCCCAAGGTGTCGATGAGGCGCTGGAGCGATTTGTCGCAGGACTGCTGGATGAGCAGGTCGGCGTCGACGAAGTCCATGCAGAGAATCTTCGCCAGCACGATGCCGAGGGTCGATTTGCCCGCACCGGGCATGCCGATGAGCACGATATTGTCGCGACCGGGTTCGAAGGACTTCTCTTTCATATTAGGGCCTTTCTCGTAGAAGGTGCCGACGGCCGGGCTATGGTCGCCGAAACGGATGGGCAGCTTCGCCCCTATGATACTTCAGCGCGCTTATGGGCGGCACGTAACGCTTCGTCTAAGGATTGGGAAAACACTGGAGCTAGGGCGGCGAGGAACGCCGCTTCATCGACAGGGGCGGCAGGGGCAGCGGCAGGGGCAGCGGGGGCAGCCATCGGGGCCTTCTCCCGAACCGCCGTAGCGGCATCTCCGGCATCGGCGTCTCCCGCGTCAGCGGAAGCACCGAACCCGAGGGATTTAAGCGCGCCGAACAGATAAGCGTACGGAATGAGCGCCGCGCGCTCGTCGGGAGCGAGCTTATCGCCCTCGAGCGACCAGCCGCCATCGCGCATCCAGTTGCGCAGGGCCTTGGCATGGGCGGCGATGTCGTTGCCCTCGGGGGAGCGCCGCATGGTGTAGTTGCCGAGCACCCCCATGGCCGCCGCCGTGGCCAGGGCGAGCACGCCAGCACGCCAGCTGACCCAAATGATGGCCGCTACCGCGACAACCGCCAGGAAAATCGCTGCCCCCAAAACGATATGCTGAGCGCGACGGGAGGCTGTATCGAAGAAGCCGTAGGGCTCAACCAAAGCGGTGAGGCGGCGCTGCCAAGCAGCACTGGCCTCCAAAAGATCGCGCGGATGTTCGTGAGCCAAAACGGAAAGCTTGGCGCGGCTGAGCGTCCGACCACCCGTGGCGACCATGCGCAGCAGCCGCAGCGTGGCCGCATCGAGAGCGGCCTGCTCTGCGTTGGCCGCGACGGCCGCATCGGGCGCATCGGGCGCATTGGCATCAGCAGCCCGAGGCGCAGCAAGGGCGACAGACGACTCACCCTCGATCCTCTTCGCCGACTCCTCTCCCGCAGCAGGTATGACCAGCTCATCGTCTCGCACTTCAAGAACACCGCGACGCACCATATCGAGCACCGTAGCTACTATGTCGTCGGGGCTCTCGTGGTTCCAGCGCCACAGACGACCGAGCACGGCTGGCGCCATGGCGTCGGCAGGCGGGTTCATCCAATAATCGTCGCGAAACGCCGGCGGCCGCTCTCGGCCCCAGCGCCACCAAACGATGAGCGCCGCCAGCAGCAACGCCGCAGACAAGCCCAGCAGCCCCAAAGCCAGCCCAAGACGAATAACCTCCTGAGACGTATCCGTATCGACCCACGTTTCCTCGTAACGGCTCGTCCAGTAGTACTGCAGGGTGCCCTGATTCGCCAGGCGCGCCTCCTCGCTCAGGTTCGTCAGCCACTCGACGGGGAACATCACCCGCGCTTTGGCGTACATCGTGGGCTCGACCGCAGGATCCGTGAAGATCACCGTACCATCGGAGCGAATATCCACCTCGCCATCGGCAGGGCCGTGACCCCACGCATAAACATTTTCCATGACCTTCACGGAGTCGTCGGCCGCTACAGGCAGCACCACTTCTGCCCGCACATCGGCCAAAGCCACATCGTAGTCCTGGGGAACATAAAGCCATTGGAAGTCAGCCGCGTCGTCAAAGGCCTCGATGGCGTCTTCCACGCGGTAGACCACCTCGAACATGACGCGCTCGGGCATGGCATCCACGAAAGCGTAGAGCGTATGCTGGAACTTGTCGTAGGCCCACGCGTCGTGCTCGGGCCCTCCGCCGCCGCGCCAGGGCAAAAGGAACGTCGTCTCGGGAAGCTCCGTCCACTCCCCGGCAAGCGCACCATCGCCATCCACCGGCGCCATGCGCACCCGTTCGATAGTAACCTCAGCCCCTTCGATGAACCCATCGTAGAGCCACTTCAACCGCTCCGGCGCACTTTCCCCCTCCGTGAGATCGAAGATGCGCTGATCGGTCATGTGCACCGACCCGTCAGTCTCCACCGACGCCAGCAAGTCCACCTCCGAGCACCGATAATCCGCCGCCAGAGCTTTTCCGGGCATGCAAAAGGGCAGGAGGCAAACTATCAGCAAGATGGCGGCGAAGAGGAGATACGGGGTGTTCCAACCGAGCGAGTTCCGCAGCGAACGGAACAGTCCAGTGGGCTGTTCCGCCGAGCGAGGACTGTCTGAGCGAATTGGAATACCCCGTAGCTCCTCCCCAGTGGACTCGCAGCCGCGAATCAAGGTACCCCCTGATTCCGCCCCAAGCGACATGCAACCGGCCCTTTCCACAACCACTAGAGCCCCCGAAACGCCAGCCGCACGTCGTCCAGCACGTCCTCGTCCGCCACCACGATGGCCTTATCTCCCGGATGCAGCACCGTCTCGTCGTTGGCCACTTCCACGTCGCCTCCGCTAGCCACGGCCGCGATGATGGCGTTGTCCGGCAGCAGCACCTCGCTGATGAGCACGCCGTCCTCGTTGGAGAAGTGGCGCATGCGCGGCACCATCACCTCGGCTAAGGCCACGTTGCCGTGAGTCAGCGACGACACGACGGATACCGAGCCCAAAAGCGCTTCCTCCTCGATGAGGTTCGCAATGAGCGTCGTAGAGGACACGCATTCGATGCCCACCTCGCGGAAGATGCGCTCGTTTTTCGGATTGTTCACGCGAGCGATGCAGCGGGGCACGCGGAACACGCGCTGGGCGATTTCGCAGGATACGAGATTCGAATCGTCCTGGCCCGTGGTGGCCACGAACACATCGGCCTGGCGGATGCCCGCGTCCTCCTGGTAGCGCGAGTCGCAGCCGTCGCCGTGAATGACGAGGTACGGGCCTGTCAGCTGCACGGAGAGGCGATCGGCCGTGGCGAGCCTTTGCTCGATGACCGCCACCTCGTTGCCGCTCTTCAACATGATGCCAGCCAGATACGACCCGATTTTGCCGCCGCCAGCGATAACGATGTACATGGGTATCACCTAATCCAGAATGTAGCGCGAGAATTGCGCGATGACGTCGTGGCGCACGCAGGCGAGAATGGAGTCGCCGGCGTACAGCAGCGAATCGGGCGTCGGGATGGAGGACGCGGAGCCGTCGGCACGTTCGAAGGCGATAATACGCACCTCGTGATCGCGCTCGAGTTCCGAGACGCGGATCGTTTTGGCGTTGTCGCGGCTGGAAAGATCCAGCGTGAACCGGAGTACCTCGAATTCACCGAACGTGTCGATGTGGGAGCCGTGGCCTGACACAATCTTCGAGAACACATCTTCGGCCACCAGCGACGTGCCACAGACGTAGTCGATGCCCAGCTGCATATAGGCGCGCTCGTGGTCGGGATTGTACAGGCGCGAGATGACATGGGGCACGCCGAACAGATGGTTGGCCACCTCCGCGCACATGAGGTTCGTGTTGTCCAGCTGGGTGACGGCGGCCAGCACATCGCACTCTTCCACGCCAGCACGGATGAGCACGTCCTCGTCGAAGCCCACGCCCTGCACGGTGCTGCCGTTGAAGTTACGGCCGAGGTTCGCGAAGGCATCGGCGTTCTTGTCGATGCAGCAGACGTTGTTGCCGTTATCCGAGAGCATATTGGCCAGCTGCGACCCCACGCGCCCGCACCCGACCACAATCACGTTGCTCATAGGTTGCTCGTCCTCCTACAAAAGAAAATGCCTTGCGGCATTTTCTCACTAATTTAGATCAATTGCATCTGATTCAGCGTATCCCGATACCAGTTGTCGTAGTTCGGGGGGCAGTAGCGCATGGCGTAGGAGTAGCTGATGGTGAAGCCGTAGCCCCGGGCCAGACCGGCCACGTGGGCGCGGATGGCCGTATCCCAATCGGACCAGTTGGTCTGATCCCAGCCCCAAGCGTTGTGGGACTTGAAGCAAACGCGGCCCTTGGTGGACTCGGTGTTGGAAATGGCCGGAGACCAGCGCGGGTCGATGCCCGCCTCCCAGGCCGCCTCGGCGAAGGTCTCGCCATGACCAGACAGGGGGCTGCCGAACAGGTAATCGTTGATGCGCGCGGACCATTCTTCGATGAACGCCTCGCGACCGATGGAGAAATCCACATCGCCGGCCGGCAGGCTGCCGAAAGTAGCATAGTAGCGGGAGCGCGTGGCGTCGGCCCGATCGATGGCCTCCTGCTCGGCGACGCGTGCGGCCTCCTCGGCGGCTAGGCGCGCGGCCTCTTCTTCGTCGGCGATCTCCTGCACGCCAGCGCTCACGTCGCGGGATGAGGCGGTCTTCAGCGCTGCCTCCTCGGCGACGTCTTCCACGGCGAGAACGTCCGCATCGGATTTGTCTTGCACGGTGTCGGGGGAAACATCGGAAGCGCTGGGATTCTCAGCGGACTGACGGGCGAGACCGAAGGTGGTCGCCCCCATGTCGTGAGAACCGGCGGACGCCCAGCCAGCATCAAGGAAGCCCACGGCCAGCATCGGCAGCACGCAGAGCGCAACCATCGCCAGCACGACGGTTTTGCGATGACTCTGTTTGCGCCTTGTGACCACTCATTCCCTTTCTCGACAGCACGAAACTAAACCGCTCAAGCGGCGCAGCGTGCTGGATTAGGGTGTGGGATTGCTGCAGTAAAGATTGCTATGCTGTTTTGTGTCGCGGATATTTTACCCTAGTTGGCTGAAACCGTGCCGAGGCGGTAGCCGACATCCACGCTTTGTTCGCTTGACAAAACGCACTTTCTGGGTTCCCGCAGGTCTCGCGGGTGCGACTGTGAGCGCTGTCAGGCAGTCGTTACCGACTCTTCACAACTTGCCGATGGCAACTTCTTCACCTGCACGATGGAAATGCGCGAGCGGCGCATCTTCACCACCTTGAAGGCGTAGCCGTCGACCAGCAGCTCGTCGCCCACCCGGGGCACGGAGTCCAGCTCGTGGATAATCCAGCCCGCAAGCGTTTCGTAGTCGTCGGATTCTTCCACGGGCCAGCCGAGTTCCACGGCATCCTCCACGGGAAAGCGGCCGTCGACGCGCCACTGGTTTGGTTCGACAAGCACAATGAGGTCGCGATCGTTGTCGGTCTCGTCGGCAATCTCGCCGACGATCTCCTCGATGATGTCCTCCATGGTGATGAGGCCGTCGGTGCCGCCGTATTCGTCCACGACGATGGCCATCTGCATGCGGGCCTCTTGCAGCTCCGACAGCAGCTTCAGCACGTTTTTCGTCTCGGGCACGTAAAGCGGCTCGTACATGAACTCGGCCACCGGGTCTTCAATGCGGCCGTCCAGCAGAGGGCCGATGAGGTCTTTGTAGGACACGAGGCCTATGACCTCGTCCACTTCCTCGTGATAGACCGGCAGGCGGGAATAGCCCGTGCCGCGCATGCGGTCGAGGGCCGCGCGGGCCGGTTCGGTGTCCTCGGCCATGATCATGTCGACGCGCGGCTTCATGATCTCGCGCACCGTCATGTCGGCCAAATCGAGGATGTCGTTGATCATGCGCTTCTCGTCTTCGAGAAGCTCGATATTCTCGGCCACCATGTCCTTGATCTCGTCCTCGGTAACGCTTTCGCGTTTAGGGCGCAGAAAATCGAGGAAGGCCGGCTTCGAATTTGCAGTGTCGTCTGTTTTACTCATGGGCGGTACTTTACCATATTTTCCGGGATTACTGGTTGCCGCCGGGCTTCAGCCAGTCGAGCCAGGCCATGGCGTCGGCATGGGAGGCGTCGATGAGCGTCGTCGTGGTGCCGCCGGAACCAGCCGCCGTCGTGGCGAGCAGCGTGTCGGTGCCCGCACGACGCTGCAACGGGTTGCTCTTCGTGCAGCCGAACTGGATTTTCTGGCGCGGGAAACTCACTGTTTCTCGAGAAAGGCCGCCGTTGCTCACCTGCATGAAGCGGTGGTTGTAGGCGAAGCTGGACTCCCGGGCCCACAGCACGGCCCCAACGAGGTCGACGACAAGCAGGATGGCCGCCAGCCCATAGCCGCACACGATGACCACGTTCCACCCAATGCTCAGGAGGAACAAATCATCGGAGTCAAGCTCGAGCAGCTCGGCCGTCCCCGTCGCGCCCATCCAGGTAAGCCCCGCCAGGCACAGCGTCGCTACCACCGCGAGCCAGAAGCCGCCGCCCTGGATGATACCGCGACGAATGAGCGCCCGACGCAGGGCCACCTTCGCCACGGGCTTCGCCTCCCGGGGCAGGTCGGCGAACTCCGGCACAAGCCCGGCAAGAATCTCCGGCACGCGGTTCATCTTCACGAAGGGATGAATGACGATCCCCTGATTGGCCAGGGTGTTTTTCTGGCTGCTGCTATCTTCGCTGACGCCGGCGTCAATCTTGCCGAGGGACAGCTCGCAGTAGCCGAGCAAACGCCGGATAAAGCTCTGCTTCACCACCACGGACTGCACGCGGTCGATGTCGATGCCTTGGAAGGTGTGCTGCAGCAAGCCGTATTCCACCTCGATGCGGTTGTTGCGGCGGCGCGCCTTGAAGCCGCCGTACCCAATGCAGGAACCCACCGCCGAGAGCACCCACAGCACGAGCACCAGCACGATGACCCCCGCCGAAACGGCCCCGATCAGGTAGGCCGAAGCCTGGGAGTCGGCAAAAACTAGGGCGCTTTCCACGGCACCATCAGCCGCATCCCCCATCACGTCGAAGATGAAACCGACGATTTGCAGCACGCCGACAACCAGACCGGCGAAGATGAGCCCCACCGATGTGGTGTTGGAAAGACCCGCGAGGAACAGCTCCTTGTTAGTGAGACCGTACTCGTAGGTAACGCGGCCGGTATCCTGAGCAGGACCAGCGAACACGCCGCCCACTTGGTTCCATGCCTCGGCGCCCACATCGAGCACGTTGCCCGCGGCGGCCGGGCTCGGCACGTTGCCGGCAAAGGTCGCCGCCCCCTGAGCCATAGCCGCAATGCCGGCCTCCACCGACTGCGGAATCGGGTCGCCCGCACCCGCCATACCCGTCGCGGTCGCACTCGCCGCACCCGCCATGCCCGACGCAACGGCAGCCTGAGCGGCCAGAGCGTTCTTGCGGTTGTAGAGCTCGGCGCGCAGCCACTCGGCCTGGGCCTTGGTGACGTAGGGCACCACGACGGCCTTGTTCGCCGCGCCTCCGGCCGTGTCGATGGAAACCGTACACACGCCGAACAATCGCTGAAGGAGCGTCGCCCGCTGGTCCACGGACTGCACGCGCTGGTAGGGCACGTGCACCTGCTTCTTGTTGAAGATGCCGGAGCACAGCGTGAATTCGTCGGGGCCGACGGTGAAGTACAGATGCTTGTAGCCAACGACGCGCAGCCCGGCGACGATGCCAAACGTAAGAAGGATGACCACCAGCGTGCCGATGCCGGCCACCGCCATGATGAACCCGGCCTCGGCGCCCATGCCCTCTTCGGCAACGAGCCCAATGATGGTGGAGAAGTTCGCCACCACAACGCATACGGCAATGATGAAGATCGTGCGCACGCTTTCGAGCCAGATGTAACTGTGGTGCACATGGTGGCGCGGCAGCTCAGTCGATGGGGCAGCCGCCGCAGGGGGCATCGGCGCGGGCGCCGGGGCCGGCGGGTTCGGCATGGGCGCGGGCGCCTGCGGGGGCACGTTCGGCGCGCTCATTTAGACGTCCTCTCGGGCCAGACGCGCCAGCTCGGCGGCACGGTCGCGCAGCACGTCGGCCTCTTCGATGCCGAGGCCGGGAATCTCGTGTTCGCCGGCGGCTGTGGCCACGGTGACGCTGGACAGCCCGAAGGCGCGCAGGATGGGTCCTTGGCGCGTGTCAGTGTTCTGTACGCGGATGAACGGAATGACGAAGCGCTTGCGCCAGAAGATGCCGCGAGCAATATCCAGGTAATCCGGCGTAAGCTCGTAGCGCCAACGAGCATAGCGAATGGGCGGCAGCACCACCACGCACAGCACAAGCAGCGCCGCGAACACAATGGCCACGATTAGAGCCACCACGCCAGCCCACGCTTCTTCCGGTGCCACCAGCGCTATGATAGCGAAGGGCAGAAAGCAGCACAGGAACGAGACCGCGATCCAAATGGCATCGTTGATGCGCCAAACGCTCTTGATGCGCGGGTTCAACTGATTGGCGGGCATTTCTCGCATAGCCGAATCCTTCCCTATCCAGGCGACTCCCCGGTCTGGCGCCTCTGGAAGTCGCCACGTGCAGGCGGCCCCGTAAAGGCCGCCACGTTTTCTCGACCATACTACCCCACTTTTCGCCTTCGCAACGAAACCTCAGGGATTCTTAAGGAAGAAAAGCGCATGCGCCAACGTGCCGGTGTGCCTTGATGGAGAGCAGCAGAGAGCCGAGGGGCCGCCCTTCCTCCGAAGCGACCGGCCCCCGACGTGTTGCGAGCCCGGGGAGGGGGATCCCGGGCTCGCAAATGAGTGTCCTTGGCGCCCGAGGGGGATAGGCGCGTGCGGAGGAGAGAAGAGGAGAGAGGGGGGGTTCGTATCTCCCGCTCTGTCGAAATCTATTATAGCGATGCGTTATTCTATATCAAGAATAATCTTTGAGAAAAATAATGGCCCCTGGGAGGCCATTATCTGAAAAGGCATCGGGGACATGCCGAACGCTACTTGCGGCAGCCGCGGCCCTTGCCATGACGATAGTGGCGACCATGCTTGCGCTCACCGCGGGCGCCCATGTCCTTGCACTGGTGGATGATCTTCTCCGTGAGAACGTTCAACGACTCGATCTCCTCGGGCGTCAGGGTCGACAGAATGCGATCGGCCACCTCGGACTGCGCGGCGCAGCGCTTCTCGGCCAGCGCAGCGCTTCTCGGCCAGCGCATCGCCTTCAGGCGTAATACGCACGGTACAAGCGCGCTGGCCTCATATTCCGAGCTCGGCGTAGAGCTCCTCGCGGCGCACCTTGTCCTCCACCGCCGCGGCCACGTCTTCGGAGCGGCCGTCGGCCAGCAGAGCGCCGACGAGGGCGCCAAGCCGGGCCTCGCCTTCCTCCCGGCCCTCCTCGCGACCTTCCTCTCGGCCTTCCTCGCGACCTTCCTCTCGGCCTTCCTCACGGCCCTCCTCGCGCGCCCGGCGGCAGCGCATCTCGGTCTCCTGCTCGTAGGTAAGCACGCGGTCCACCCACTCCCTGTCCTCGTTGAACACGCCGACCAGGGCGTCGATCTCCGACGACAGGGGCCCTTCGGCCTCCCCGGTCCGGAGGTATCGTAGCACATCCCGCAGCCCGGGGTCGGCGGAGGCCTCCCACGCCGAGGCGTTCAACACCACCCACGGGGAGGCGTCGCCCACGGCGAGGTCGGGATGGGCCCCGCACCTGCGCTCGATCACGTACGCCGGGTCGCCCTTGCCGTAGGCGTCGTGGCGGCAGAAGAAATGACGCGGGAATGTCCCGATCCGTTCCCCGCGCCGACCGAGACGGAGTCGCAATGCCGCAAAGAGGCGCCATTGGCGACGAACAGCCTTAAAATTGCGCAGAATCACGAGTTATCAGCGTCTGCTCACACATTCGCACCCTTTCTTTATACATTGTTCGTTAATTTCGTCCGCATTTTTCTTCTGCAGACGCTTATAACTCAAGATCTCAGGCAAATTCCGCCCATTCGCTTACTATCGAGCGGTCGAGCACGCCTTCCGAGTAAAACTGGTAACCAACTTACGGTTGCGTAAGGTTGGAAGTTGCTGGGGGCGGGGACGGCGCGCGGGCTTACAATGGGCTGCGATGCTTGCCGTCGCGCTTGAGCGCACGAACCTCGCGCCCGCGCTTGAGCGCACGCACCTCGCGCCCGCGCTACCGCGCCCGAGCCTTGCGCGCGAGCCCCACGTCCGAACCTCGCGCCCGAGCGCCACGCCCTGCGCGGACGGCACCTGTGAACATCGCCGAAAGAGAGGCAGCCATGGCCCAGCGCATTTACCTCATCGAAGACGATACCGCCCTGCGCACGGAGCTGGCCCACGTGCTGGAGCTTTCCGGCTACGCCGTGGCGGCCTACGAGGGCACCTGGGGCGACACCGCGGCCCGTGCCCTCGCTGCCGAGCCCGACTGCATCGTGCTCGATTTGAAGCTGCCCGGCGCCGACGGGCATTCCATTTGCCGCGACATCCGGGCCAAAAGCTCGGTGCCCATCCTCATGCTCACCTCTTCGGAAAGCGAGTTCGACGAGGTGATGGCTATGAACCTGGGGGCCGACGATTACGTGACCAAGCCCTATCGGCCCGCCGTGCTGCTCGCGCATCTGCAGGCGCTACTGCGGCGCAGCACGAGTCCCGCCGCCGGTATGACGATCCTTCACAAAGGCGTGACGTTGAACATGGGCGCCGGCACCGTGGAATTCCAAGGACGCACTGCCGAGCTCACACGCAACGAGCTGCGCATCCTGCAGACGCTCATGCGTAACCCCGGCGTAGTGGTGCCCCGCAGCGAGATCATGTGCGCCCTGTGGGAATCCGACGCCTTCATCGACGACAACACGCTGACGGTGAACGTGAACCGCCTACGCAAGACGCTGGGAGCTTTGGGCGTGCCGGAGGACTTCCTCACTACCCGCCGCGGCGTCGGGTACGCCGTATGAGCGGGCACGGCACAGGCGAGGCGGATACGCCCATCGCCCCCTTCACGCCGGCCACCTACGTGCGCGACAACGTCATCGGTCTGGCGGCGTTTCTGCTGGCCCTTGCAAGCACCGTGCTCATTCTGCCGGCCCTCGGCGTGAACTCGGCGGGCACGCTGCTCGTCGCCGACGTCCTCACGCTCATCGCGCTGGGCGCCGGCTTTCTGGACTACCGCCGCAAGGCCGCTTTCTACCACGAACTGCACCACCTTACCGGGCAGCTGCGCCAAGCCTGCGTGCTTCCCTCCCTCATCGCCGAGCCGCCCTTTCTGGACGGGAAGATCGCCTACGATACGGCCTCGCGCCTCGCACAGCTTTCAGCCGAGGAGACGGCAGCCCTGCGCGACAATGAGGCCGCCTACCGCCGTTACGTGGAACTGTGGATCCACGAGATAAAGACGCCCATCGCCGCCATCAAGCTCATGCTGGCCAACAACCCGGGCCCCGAATCCGCCAAAGTGGCCCGCGAGCTGGAGCGCATCGAAGCCCAGGTGGATCAGGCCCTCTACTACGCGCGATCCACCTCGGTCGAACGCGATTACGCCATCCGCGAGGTGAACCTGGCCGCCGTCGCCCGAGAGGCCTGCAAGCGACACAGCCGCTTCCTCATCGAGAAGGGCTGCACCCCTGCCTTCGACATTCCGGATGCCATGACGGTGCTGGCCGACGAGCCCTGGCTCGTGTTCATCTTGGGGCAGGTGATCGTAAACGCGGCGAAGTACGGCGCCACCGCGCTTACGTTTACCGCCCGCGAAGAGGAGCCCGGCACCTCCCGCGGCCGCACAGTACTTGAGGTGCGCGATAACGGCTGCGGCATTCCCGCCGCCGACGTGCCCCGCGTCTTCGAGCGCGGTTTCACCGGTCAGGTCGGCCGCGCCCACGGTTCGGCCACGGGCATGGGCCTTTACCTGGTAGCGAACTTGTGCGCCTCCATGGGCCTGCACGTGGGCCTCGCCAGTGAAGAGGGCACGGGCACCCGCGTCATCCTCACCTTCCCCCACGACCGCACCCGTAAAGAACTCTTCGGCGCTTAGAAGAGGCGGCCAGGTAGAAACAGGTAGAAACCTGCGCAACCTAACACATTCGTAAGTCAACCGTAAGTCCGATCGATGGAACCATACACACCTCCTCTTTAGGATGAAATCAAGCTCGCGATCCGTCAAATGCAGGAGGCGGATACGGGGCGTTCCGACCGAGCGAGTTCCGCAGCGACTGGAAATGCCCGGTGGGCATTTCCACAAAGCGAGGACTGTCTGAGCGAATCGGAATGCCGCATAGCCGCCTCCGGAGGGACGGAGCATCCCGAAGCCGTCTCCGGACAGGCGGAACGCGAGCCGCACATCCGAGAGAAAGGACTGTCGTGAACACTGCAGGGAAAATCATCCTGACGCTTGCTATCATCGGGGCCGTGGGAGCCTTCATCTCCCACCAGCTGCCCAAAACCGAGAGGAGCTACTAATGGCCGAAGTGTACACCGAACCCACCCCCTCGGCCTTCGGTCCGCGTCCGACCGATCCTGGCACGCCTGTGCCCCTCGATGGCGACGGCACGACGACCCTCGACGGCATCGCCGCCGCTTTCTCCCGCGAGAACTACGTGGCCGGCGCCGCCTCCGCAGCCAGCGCCGCCAGCGGAAGAGGAGCCCACACCGCCCGTGGCGCCCACCGTGCGGCCGACCCAACCCACGCTTCTCAAGCCGGCCACCCCGTCAACGCAGGCTCCCCAATCCTCTCCGTGCGCTCCATCGAGAAGGTCTTCGGCAGCCGCGACTCGGTCACCCACGCGCTGGCCGGCGTCAGCTTCGACGTGGCCGCCGGCGAGTTCGTCGGCATCATGGGTCCCTCGGGCTCTGGCAAAACGACGCTTCTGAACTGCGTCTCCACCATCGATACGGTCACGAGCGGCCACATCATCGTGGGCGGCCGCGATATCACCGGCATGTCGAAGCGCCAGTTGGCGAAGTTCCGCCGCGACGACCTCGGCTTCATCTTCCAAGACTCGAACCTGCTGGACACGCTCACCGGCTTCGAGAACATCGCGCTCGCGCTCACGGTGAAGGGCGAGCCCACCGGCCGGGTGAAACCCAAGGTGGACGCCATCGCGGCCACGCTCGGCGTGTCCGAGGTGCTGGGGAAGTACCCTTACCAGATGTCGGGCGGCCAGCGCCAGCGCATCGCCGCCGCCCGCGCCATGGTGGCCGATCCGAAGCTCGTGCTTGCCGACGAGCCCACGGGCGCGCTCGACTCGCGCAGCGCCACCGTCATGCTGGAGACGCTCGAGATGATGAACTCCTCGCTCGGCGCCACCATCATGATGGTCACGCATGATTCCTACGCCGCCTCGTTCGCGAGCCGCATCCTGTTCGTCAAGGACGGCGCCGTGTTCAACGAGATACGCAAGGGCGACACCTCGCGCAAGGACTTCTTCAACCGGATCATGGAAGTGGTCACGTTCCTGGGTGGTGACGTGCGCGATGCTCGCTAAACTCGCCTTCCGCAACATCCGCCGCTCGGTCAAGGACTACGGCGTGTACTTCGTCACGCTCGTTTTCGGCGTGGCGGTGTTCTACGCGTTCAACTCGGTGTCGAGCCAGTCCATTCTCTTCGACCTCGAGGACACGGCCTCGGCCAGCGTCTTCTCGCTGACGGGGCAGTTCCTCGGCATGTTCAGCGTGCTCATCGCCTGCGTGCTCGGCTTCCTCGTGCTCTACGCGAACGGCTTCCTCATCAGGCGGCGCAAGCAGGAGTTCGGAACGTACCTCATGCTGGGCATGAATCCCCGCAGCGTGTCGGCCATCGTGCTCATGGAGACGGCGGTGGTGGGCCTCGTGTCGCTCGTGGTGGGCCTGGCGCTCGGGTTCGCGCTTTCGCAGGGCATGTCGTTCGTCACGGCGGGCCTGTTCAACATCGAGATGACGCAGTACCGCTTCATATTCTCGTTCGACGCCTTCTTGCTCACGCTGGTGTGCTTCGCGCTCATCTTCGCGGTGACGGCCCTGTTCAACACCGTGTCCATCCGCCGCTACAAGCTCATCGACCTGCTCTCCGCCCGCTCGAAGAACGCGCGCTTCCGCGTGCGCAACCCGTGGATCAGCCTCGCCGGGTTCGTTGCGGCCGTGGGCCTGATCGCATGGGCGTACGCCACGCTCGTCGAAAACGGCCTTCTGGAGTTCGACGACGGGTTCTGGAAGGCCACGGCGCTCATGGTGGTCGGCACGTTTTTGCTCTTCTGGTCGCTTGCCGGCTTCGCCATCGCGGTGATCGAGCGCACGCGCGGCGTGTACTTCAAGGGCCTCATGATGTTCACGATGCGCCAGATAGCCAGCAAGGTGAACACGGCGTTCGTGTCGCTTTCGGTGGTGTGCGTCATGCTGTTCTTCTCGCTCACCGTGTTCTCCACCGGCATGGGGCTGGCGCGCGCCTTCAGCGGAAACATCGAGGACGGCACGGTCTACGACGCCACGCTCACGGCCAACGTGTACCTGAACCAGGGCGGCACGCACGACCCCGAGGCGCTCGCGCAGATGACCGAGGAGGACCGCGAGTACCAGAAGGTGGCCGACGAGAAGGCGGCCGCCATCGAGGCCGACGCGGAGGCCTACGGCTGGGATATCGCCGCGAAGCTGGCCGACGCCTCGCCGACGTGGGATGAGCTCGTGGCGAAGTCCGCTCAGATCGACGCCTTCGTGAGCGACGAGACGTCCTACGGCGAGCTCATGGGGCGCTACGGCCAGGACACGGGCAATGCGAAGCAGAACGAGGCCCTGCACAACCAGGGCGTCACGCTCATCGGCGTCTCGCAGTTCAACGCGCTCGCAGAGCTTGCGGGCCGGCCGACCGTGGACGTGGGCGAGGACGGCTACGCGGTGAACAACACGCTCGACGCCATGAAGGCGCTTTCCGAGGCGCTTGCGCGCAAGGGCGAGACGGTGGTCGCAGGCGGGCGCGTGCTCGAGTCCTCGGGCGAGCTGCGCAGCCAACCGATGGAGGACACCACGCTCTCCGCGAGCGGGGCAGAGCTCATCGTGCCCGATGCGGTGATCGCCGGCCTGCGCGCCCAAGGCGCCGTTCCCGAGCAGAGCATCCTCAACCTCATGTATCGGACGGACCGGGCCGAGGGCGACAAGCTGCTCGAGCAGGTGCTCGCCGAGGCGTCGTCCGCCAACCCGGAGGTGGCGGCATCCGGCTGGAAGTTCAGCCCGAAGCCCTGGCCCGTGACGCTGTCGTTCACGGCCGAGGAGGTGCTCGTGCAGTCGGGCGGCATGAACCTCATGATCTCGTATTTGGCGCTCTACATCGGCTTCGTGTTCCTCATCGCCACGGCGGCCGTCCTGGCCATCCAGCAGCTGTCCGAGGCGAGCGACTCGCTGCCGCGCTACCGGGTGCTCGCCGAGATCGGCTGCGACCGCCGCATGATCGTCCGGTCGCTGCGCGCGCAGGTGCTCGTGTACTTCCTCGTGCCGTTGGCGGTGGCCGTGTGCCATACCGTGTGCGCCGTGGGCGTCATCAGCGACTCGGTCATCTCGCAGCTGGGCGTGTCGGTGCTCGAGCCCGCGCTCATGACCGCCGTGCTGGTGGCGGTGGTGTACGGGGCGTACCTCGCGGTCACGTACTTCGCCAGCAAGGGCATCATCCGCGCCTCGCTGGGCAAGAAGCTCGTGGGGTAGG
>OLND01001110.1_pt1 | contig 29705 bp, 25 predicted proteins | sample 1672031 | NCBI WGS metagenome assembly OLND01 (sample SAMEA3136638, study PRJEB25190) | human gut metagenome | biome: human gut; feature: human-associated habitat; material: faeces | place: Austria | collected 2013 | reverse complement strand
GATCAAAGAATTTCATATACAAAAGCGGATGATTGCCCGTATATTCGCCCTTGGCCTGCCATCTTTTATCATGAACGCCCTCAGTTCGTTTATGGTGACCTTTGTCAATCTGTTTTTGGTGGCGTATTCCGATACGGCGATCGCTTTCTTCGGCGTATATTTTAAGGTGCAGCAGCTGATTGTTATGACGGTAAACGGCTTGATTCAAGGCTGTTTGCCTGTCATGCGGTTTAACTACGGCGCAGGCAACAGCGAACGGCTGCATTCTGCTTTCCGATACGGAACCGCTTTGGTCACTGGTATGATGATGCTGGGGACATTGGCTGTCCTCCTCTTTCCGGCACAGATTTTGGGATTGTTTACGGCGTCGGAAACCATGCGCTCCTTTGGGATATCCGCTATGCGGATCATGGCGGCAAGCTATCTGTTTTGCGGTCTCTCTACGATGATTTCCACCTATTTTCAGGCCACAGAAAAAGTAGGTTTCAGCATGGCAATTCAATTATGCAGGCAACTGCTTTTCCTTGTTCCATCCTTATGGTGTCTGGACAAATTGTTCCATCTGAACGGAATCTGGCTTGCATTCCCTGTCGCGGAAACCGGCACCTTGCTTGTTGCTCTCATAATGATGGCCTGGTATCACCGTAAAAAATCATAACGTGTTCTGCGAAGGAGGAATTATGAACGATACTTTCATGAAAGAAAAGCCGGTATTACCGCTGATTTTATCCATGTCCCTGCCTATGGTGTTATCCATGCTGGTCAATTCTCTCTATAACATTGTGGACAGTTTTTTCGTCGCACAGATCAGCGAGGAGGCTATGACGGCATTATCGTTGGTTTACCCGGTTCAAAATTTTATCAATGCGGTTGGAATTGGGTTTGGTGTTGGGATCAACGCAGTGATCGCCATCTATCTGGGTGCGGGAAATCACGAAAAAGCAGATCAGGCTGCCACACAGGGACTTGTGCTTGCCGTGATTCATGGCGTTGTTATGACAGTCTGCTGTATCGCAATTATGCCGGTTTTTCTGCGGATGTTCACTGCATCCGAAGCGGTCATTGAACTTGGCGTCCGCTATTCTGCCGTTGCGTTCGCCTTTACACTCATTGTTACCGTCAGCATGGCGTTTGAGAAATTGTTCCAGGCAGTAGGAAACATGAAAACGACCATGATAAGCCTGATGTGCGGGTGCATCACAAACATTGTCTTAGATCCCGTTCTGATTTTTGGCTATGGCCCATTCCCGGAAATGGGAATCGAAGGCGCTGCGCTGGCGACCGGCATCGGACAGGCTCTGACGCTGACGATTTACCTTGTAGTCTATCTTGCGCGGCCAATTCGCGTGCATATCCGCAGGCAGTACATTCTCCCCAGCAAAAAGATGGTAATAAAGCTGTACTCCATTGGCATTCCCGCAACCCTGAATCTCGCGCTTCCGTCTCTTTTGATTTCGGCGCTCAATGCGATTTTGGCGGCATATTCCGAAGTGTATATTCTGGTTTTGGGAATCTATTACAAATTGCAGACCTTTGTCTATCTTCCAGCGAATGGCATTGTGCAGGGGATGCGCCCCCTGATCGGCTATAACTACGGCGCGGGGGAGAACAAAAGGGTCAGTCAGATTTATAAGATCGTTTTGTGCATGAGTGGTATCATTATGGTGCTTGGGACAGTGATATGTCTGCTGATCCCCGGCCAGTTGATGGGGCTGTTTACCCACACAGAAGCGACGATTCAAGCCGGGGAAACAGCCCTGCGTATCATCGGCGCCGGGTTTATCGCCTCGGCGGTTTCCGTTACATCTTCCGGCGCATTGGAGGGACTTGGGAAAGGAACTCCCTCCTTACTGATTTCCCTTTGCCGGTATGTAGTGGTCATCATCCCGGCTACGTTTTTACTCAGCAGGTTTTTCGGAGCGGTTGGCGTCTGGCATGCATTTTGGGTCACGGAAGTGATCGCCGCGGTCATTTCCCTTATCATTTACCGCAAGGCGATTGCAAAACCTGTGCCGACGGCCCGAAAGGATTGAATGACATCCTGCTCGACTGCGCCGGATAAATTTCTACTTCTCTAAGGTGAACGGCATATCTGATGAACACCGAGGGCAAGTATATTGCCAATAAGCGTGTCAAGCATCCGTACAGTTGGGCGAAGACAACCGTATATCAAATTCTGAGCAATCCTGTTTATTTAGGAAAATTGGTCAGCCAACGCTATACTACAAGATCTTTCAAGGACAAGCGCATCGTAGAGCGTCCACCGGAAGAATGGGTTATCGTAGAGAACACACATGAACCGCTGGTCGATCAAGCCACCTTTGATACAGTACAGGAGCGCATCAAAATCAAGCAGCCTGCTACTTGGACCAACACGGATAATATGTTCCGTGGGCTGATGATTTGCGGTGGGTGCAACATACGAATGGTATTCACCACTCGAAAAAAATCGCAAATCGAAAGGTCACTTCAGCTGCAATACGCACCGGTGTTGCGGCGGCTATGGCATCAACGTCCGGGAGGGCGCTACTGTGACCATCAATGACGGCTACTATTACGGCGGCGGTACTGCTGTGCAGGTCCAGAAGGGTACCCTCATCATCAACGGCGGTACCTTCGCCTGCGAGCCGTACAGCAACCCGACTTTCGGCTACAACTTCCTAATCAACTGTGTGGACAGCGCTTACAAGAATGGTACGGCGAAGGTCATCATTCAGGGTAGTACGTTTTTATCAACTTCGACCCCGCCAACAACTCCGTTGAGGGTGCCGGCACCAACTTCGTGGCCGATGGTTACAAGGTCGTGCCTCAGACTCAGACCAACGGCGACATTTGGTATACTGTGGTTGCTGAGTAATTCCCTGCATCAAAAAGAGCGCTCTCCCCGGAATGGGGAGAGCGCTCTTTTTGATGTGTGAGGTTATTCCCACTCCACGGTTGCGGGGGGCTTAGAGGTGATATCGTAGACGATGCGGTTGATATGCTTTACCTCGCCCACGATGCGGCCGCTGACCTTATCCAGCAGCTCATAGGGCAGGCGGGACCACGTAGCGGTCATGAAGTCCTGAGACTGCACCGCCCGCAGGGCCAGCGTATAGTCGTAGGTGCGCTCGTCGCCCATGACGCCCACGCTGCGGACGCTGGTCAGCACGGCAAAGTACTGACTGGTGGTACGGTCCAATCCCGCCAGAGCCATCTCCTCCCGGAAGATGGCATCGGCATCCCGCAGGATCTCCAGTTTCTCATCGGTGATCTCACCGATGACACGGATGGCCAGACCGGGGCCGGGGAAGGGCTGGCGCCACACCAGCTGCTCCGGCAGGCCCAGCTCGATGCCCAGCTGCCGCACCTCGTCCTTGAACAGCCGCCGTAGGGGCTCCACGATGTCCTTGAAGTCCACACAGTCCGGCAAGCCGCCCACATTGTGGTGGCTCTTGATGACCACGGACTCGCCGCCCAGACCGGACTCCACTACATCGGGATAGATGGTACCCTGTGCCAGGAAATCCACGGCACCGATCTTCTTGGCCTCGGCCTCAAAGACCCGGATGAACTCCTCGCCGATGATCTTGCGCTTGGTCTCCGGATCGGTGACGCCGGCCAGCTTGGAGAGGAAGCGGTCCTTGGCGTTGACCCGGCGCACGTCCACATGGAACTGGTGGGTCATGACCTCCTCCACCTGATCGCCCTCGTCCTTCCGCAGCAGACCGTGATCCACAAAGATACAGGTCAGCTGATCGCCCACGGCACGCTGCAGCAGGGCGGCAGCCACAGAGCTGTCCACGCCGCCGGAGAGAGCCAGCAGCACACGGCCGCTGCCGATCTTGGCCCGGCACTCCGCCACGGCCTCCTCCAGATAGGACGCCATGGTCCACTCGGCGGTGAAGCCGCAGATGCCGTATAGGAAATTCTGCAGCAGCTCCTTGCCGTACTGGGTGTGGAGTACCTCCGGGTGGAACTGCACGCCGTAAAGCTGCTTCTCAGCGCACTGGATGGCAGCGCAGCGGCAGCCGTCGGTGGAGGCCACCACCTCGAAGCCGGGGGCCAGCGTCTCCACCTCCACGCCGTGGCTCATCCAGTACACGGCGGTGGCGGGGATATCCTTAAACAGAGGGCTCTTGCCGTTATGGGTCAGCTCTACCTTGCCGTACTCACGGGTCCCGGCCCGGCGGCACTGGCCGCCCAGCAGATGGATCATCAGCTGCTGACCGTAGCAGATGCCCAGCACAGGGATGCCCATAGAGAACAGGGCGGGATCCACCATGGGAGCATTTGGCTCGAACACCGTGGCGGGGCCACCGGTGAAAATGAGAGCGTCAGGCTGGAAGGCCCGGATATTCTCCATAGACTCCCGCCAGGAGCGGATCTCGCAGTATACGCCGCATTCACGGACACGGCGAGCCACCAGCAGATTATACTGGCCGCCGAAGTCCAGCACTAAAACCTTTTTCATACCGGATCATCCTCCCGGAAGGTGATGTGGTCGGGCGTAGCCTCCTCGATAACGGCCAGAGAGTGGATGTTGTAGCCCTGCTCCCGGAAGGAGTCGCCGCCGTGCTGGAAGCCCTTTTCCACCGCCACGCCGATGCCCACCAGCTCGGCGCCGGCGGCATTGACGATGTCGATGAGACCCTGCATGGCGTAGCCCTTAGCCATGAAGTCGTCGATGATAAGGACCTTGTCCTCCGGCCCCAGCCACTCCTGCGCCACGATAAGGGTGGCCTTCTTCTTGTAAGTATAAGAGAAGATCTCGCTCTGGTACAGGCCACCCTCGATGTTGTCGCTCTTGGCCTTCTTGGCAAACACCATGGGCACGCCGTACTTATTGGCGCAGATGGTGGCCAGAGCGATGCCGCTGGCCTCGGCGGTCAGCACCATGGTGATCTTGCTGACGTCAAAATAACGGGCGAACTCGTCTGCCAGTTCCTCCATGAAGGCGGTGTCCACCCGATGGTTCAAAAACCCGTCTACCTTGATGATGTTGCCGGGCAGGACACGGCCCTCCCGACGGATGCGCTCTTTCAATGCTTCCACGATCTACACTCCTTTATTATAAGTCGCTGGTACTCCACCATATTGACCCTATTCTGCCCAATTTCCAGGGGAAAAACAATAGGGAGAAAAACCAAGCTTTTCTTGGTTTTTCTCCCGGTATTTGTCAGTTCTCCCAGTTCAGAGGCGCACCTGAACGCTGGGATAAGCTGTCCTTTACGAAGTCGGCAAACCGCTGGGCCGCCGGGGTCAGAGGCACGTCCCGCAGGACGCACAGATCCACGCTGCGGGGCGGGATCTCGAAGTCCGTAGCCAGCTTCCGCAGTCGACCCTTCGACAGCTCTTCGTGGACGAATTCTTCCGTGACGCCCGCCACCCCGAAGCCGATGGCCGCCAGATCCACCAGCAGGCTCCGTGCACCCAGCTCGATCTCCGGATGCAGCCGCTGGCCATTTTGCAGGAAGTACTTCTCCAGATACAGCCGGGAGGAGGCCTTGCGCTCCAAAAGGATCAGGGGGAAGGCGGCGATCTCCGCCAGAGAATAGACATGGCCGAAGTCGCAGGGATAGTCCGCCGCCGCCACGAACACGGAGTGGGTGGCGAAGCAGGGGTGCGTCTCCAGCGAGGCGGACTCCTGGGGGGTGCTGGCAAAGGCGATATCCACCTTGCCGGATTGCAGCAGGCCCAGTACCTTGTGGCTGCGGCCGGAAACGATCTGGATGTGGATGGCGGGATACTGCCGGTGGAACCGCTCCAGATACGGCAGCAGGAACTGGCTGGTGACGGTGTCGCTGGCGCCGATGGTCAGGTGTCCCATCTGCAGCTCCCGGCTCTGGGACAGCTTCTCCTCGCCGGTCTCCAGCAGGCCGATGGCGCTGCGGACGTACTCGTACAGCATCCGGCCGTCCGGTGTCAGGGCCACGCCACGGGAGTTGCGGGCAAACAGACGGGTCTGCAGCTCGCCCTCCAGCTGCTTGATGGACTGGCTGACGGCGGATTGGGAGATATACAGGGCCTGAGCGGCGGCGGTGATGTTGCCGGCCTCGGCCACCTCCTTGAATACACGATAAAGCTCCAATTTCACAGACATGATGCAGGACCTCATAAATAGGGATAATATATATCACTGGTGCAATATGCTGTCATTATAGCAGATTTTTACGGGATTGCAAGGGAATTTATAGCGCCCTGTCTCTTGAAACACCGGGGAGAATGTGCTACAATGCCATATAGCATATGGAAAAGGATGACTTCTATGGATAAGCGCACCACAGATATCGTCTGCTACTGCACATGGGTCGGTCTGCTCGTCGCCGTGCTGGCGGGGAACCGGGAGGCCAGCCGCTTCCACCTGAACCAGTCGCTGGTGCTGGGTATTTTCGGCCTGCTGGGGGTCATCCCCTGCGTGGGCTGGGTGTGGGCCGTCTTTGTGGCGGTGTGGTGGTGCATGGGCCTTACCGGGGCCATCCGGGGCGTGGAGCGGCCGGTGCCGGTGCTGGGTGGCATCCGTATCCTGCTTTGACGCATCGTTGTATGGAGCGTGCTGCGGCACGATTTTCATAGTGGACCAATGTTCAACAATTAGGAGGAAAAAACCATGTCTTTTATGATCGAAACGTCTGCCCGTCACATTCACCTGACCCAGGAGACGCTGGAGAAGCTGTTCGGCGAGGGCTATGAGCTCACCGTCCGCAAGCCCCTGTCCTATCCCGGCCAGTTCGCCAGCAACGAGCGCCTGACTGTGGTGGGCCCCAAGAAGGAGATGGCCAACGTGTCCATCCTGGGTCCCGTGCGTAAGATGGATCAGATCGAGCTGTCCGCCACCGATGCCCGCACGCTGGGCATCGATGCCCCCGTCCGTGAGAGCGGCGACGTGAAGGGCTCCGGCGCATGTAAGCTGGTAGGCCCCAAGGGCGAGGTGGAACTGACCGAGGGCGTCATTATCGCTAAGCGTCACCTGCACATCACCGAGGCCGACGCCGCCGAGATGGGCGTGAAGAACGGCGAGATCATCAAGGTGGCCTGCGGCGGCGAGGGCCGTAAGCTGATTTTTGACGATGTGGTGGTTCGTGTCAACAAGGACGCCGTCACCACCATGCACATCGACACCGACGAGTCTCAGGCTGCCGGCAACCCCAAGGTCGGCGAGATCGTGCGGTAAGCAAGCACAAAAAAGGACACGACAGGCTGTGCCTGCCGTGTCCTTTTTTACTTCTTGGGATGCCCCATTGCAGTACCGTCACGAACAGAGCGTCCAGCGCGATGTTGGTGACGCCGGCGGCAATGGTGACGTACAGGCCCAGCTGAGGCCGTTCCGCCGTCACCAGAAAGCTCTGGAAGGTGTTTTGCAGCATATAGGGGATCAGGCCCAGCAGGACGATACGTCCATAGCTGACGCACGCCGGCAGCATGGTCTCGTCGGCGCCCAGCAGCCGGGACATAGGCGTGAGAAAGGCAATGCCGCCGATGGTGAACACGGCACCCAGCCCGATCAGCACATAGATCAGCAGGGAGAAGATCTCGTTGGCACGCTTTTCGCTGCCGGCTCCCAGGGTGTACGCCACCAGCGCACTGCCACCGGTACCCAGCATGAAGCCCACGGCACCCAACACCATGAGAAACGGCATAATGAGGTTCACGGCAGCAAAGGCATCGGAGCCCACAAAGTTGGACACGAAAACACCGTCCACCACGCCGTAGATGGAGGTACACACCATCATGATGACAGACGGCAGAGTGAAGCGCAGCAGTTTTCGATAGGTGAAGTGCTCGGATAGTTGAATACGCATGAAAAGAAAGTCCTCCGCAAAAAATAATGTCCGAAACCGGACAAGCATATTTTAGTACGATTTCGTACATAAGCCAAGAAAATCTTTCGACGGCCCTCCGCATTTTCCTTGCATTTCCACATGGGATAGGATATAATATTTCCCGATAGATACGGACAGAGGCAATGCGCTGCAAAGGCCCGTGGGGTCAGGCGCAAAGCTGAACAAGAGAACGGGGACGAGCCCCACGTTGACCAACACCGTGTGCATCGAGGTGTCTATCCCGCCGACGAAAGTCAGCCATTGGAAGCGTGCTTCTGAGAAGGCAGGGGAGATCGCCGCTTGAGATGCGAGCCGGGAGACCTACTGTTGCCGTTAGAATGATCCCAGGAATGGTTATGGTGTTATTCTGCCACGCAGGATGACCCCATATTTTTTTTGCGCCTGCTCCCGTACACTGCGGGAGCGGCGGCACGGAGAATGAGGAGTATATGAAGAAAATTCGACCCTATCTATGGCGGGGCGGAGCGCTGGTGCTGGCGGCGGCCTTGGTGGTGCTGCTGGTGCTGTCCGGGATGGGCCTTTCCACGCAGGAGCCGGAGCCGCTGCCCCAGCCCCCGGCCCAGACTATCCGCACCGAGGGACAGGGAGGCGCCTCCCAGCAGGAGAAGCCCAACGCCCCGGAGCAGCCGGAGGACCCGGAGAATGAAGAACCGCCGGAAGAGCCGGAGACTCCGGAGCAGCCGGACGAGGAGCCGCCCCAGGAGGAACCCGATGCCCCGGAGCAGCCGGAGAATCCCTCAGACAATCCGGAGCAGCCGGAGCAGCCCGGCGATAATCCGCAGCCCGGCGATAATCCCGGCAAGGGCGATAACGACGGCCCCGGCCCGGTGGACCCGGAGCCCGGTCCCTCCGACGATACCAGCACCCGCATCATCACGGATCTCAGCAACTGTGAGATCACCTATAACCAGCTGACAGATGACACGCTGCCCTTTTACGCCTATCTCATCAATCCCAACGGCGAGACGCTGAAGGTGAAGCTGCAAAACAGCGATACCCCCATGAACGGCCGGTATCTCACCAGCGCCGACGGCAAGAACTATACCGCTCGGATGGTGCGCAATGAGACCAACCACATTACCCTCTACCGCAAGAAGGGGAACACCACGGTGGAGGAGGTTCGCTTCTCCATCCGGTATGTAGCACAGAAGGCCGATGAGGATCATCCCACCATCGGTGAGCATCCCCCCACCATCGTCACCAATCTGGACGGCGTGACGGAGACCAGCAACCGCAACTTCACCCTGACGGTGAAGGCCACGGCCTACACAGGCTCTCCCCTCTACGCCAGCCAGATCGAGGTGCAGATGGACGGAAAGCGCATCACAGGCCCCACCGGCGGCCCGGTGTACGAGTATCAGCTCTACTTCCCGGATCCCATCGTGGGCGATACGGTGGAGCACACCATTACCATCCGGGCCTGGGACGGGGAGGGCAACTCCGCCTTCGTGTCCTATCGCATTCTCTACCGCTTCGTGGATACCGGCGACGTCATCGGCACGGCCTATATCGTCATCGACGCCACCACCGTGGGACTGGATGTGATGGAGGAGCCGTATACCTACAAAATTCGCCAGAATACCCCGGCCTCCTATGCCGTTATCGAGGCGCTGGAGGAGTGGGGCTACGAGTACGAATACTCCGGCTCCATGGACGTGGGCTTCTATCTGCGGCGCATCAGCCGGGGCGGCATGATGGACTATCCCGCCATCCCGGAGAACCTGTGGAGCAAGATCCTGCAGGACGGCCTGACCTTGACGGGCCAGACGGATAACAACAGTCTGGGCGAGTTCGACTATACTCAGGGCTCCGGCTGGATGTACTCTGTGGGCGGCAATACCTATGCCGGTAAGGGCCTGTCCGGCTATTACCTCACCGACGGCGATACCCTGTATCTGCGCTTCACGCTGGCCTACGGCAAGGACATCGGCGGATACAGTTCCACCGGCGGCAGCTACGGCCTGCTGCCCAGCTATTGCGGTAAGTGGCTCAACGGCACCTACATTGAGGAGCACGTCTGGGGTGAGCCGACACAGACAGTGGCGCCGGACTGCACCCATCCCGGCGAGATCAGCACCGTCTGCACCGTCTGCGGCGATCGGAAGGATCAGCAGGAGGTGCCGCCTCTGGGGCATGATTTCGTGGAGACGGGACGCACGGAGCCAGGAGAGGACGGAACACCGGGCTACATCGAATACACCTGCTCCCGCTGCGGGGAGCAGAAGCAGGAGCCGATCCCGGCGGTCAATGCCGGGTGGCTTCCCCGGCGGCGCAGACTGCCGGACTACGCTATGACAGGAGCGAGATATGAACGATAGAATGAGAAAGGGCTGCTGCCGCCTGCTGACGCTGCTGCTGACACTGGTGCTGGTGATCCCCGCCTATGGGCAGGAGACGCTGGATGCGCTGGCAGCGGCGCAGGGCTGCACGGCGGAGACACTGCTGCAAAGCGACAAGCTGACGGCGGGAGACTCCGTCAGCGACTGGGTGGCCATCGCCGTGAGCCGGGCCGGTACGGAGGGGGATACCTCCGCTTACCGCAAGGCACTGGAGCGCTATGTGACCCGGATGTACCGGGAGCAGGGGGGCTTGGACCGCTTGCGAGCCACGGAGTGGCAGCGCACCGCCCTGACGGCGCTGGCGCTGGGAGCGGACCCCACCGCCTTCGGCCGGGACAAGAACGGCCGGTCGGTGAACCTGCTGGCCGACGGCGTATATCAATTCACCGCTGCCAAATCTCTGGGAACACAGGGACTCAACGGCTGGATCTTCGGTCTGATCGCTCTGGACAGCGCCCGCTTCGCCGTGCCGGAGGATGCCGTCTACACCAGAGCCACTATTTTGCAGGCGCTGGTGGCAGCGCAGGAGCCGGGGGGCGGCTTCGGCCTGACGGTAGGGAACTCGGACGTGGATCTGACAGCCATGACCCTGCAGGCGCTGGCGCCCTATCAGAACAGCACAGTGACGTATACCGGAACCTCCGGGGAGTCTGTGACCATCCGGGAGGTGGTGCGCCGGGCGCTGGCGTGGCTGTCTGACCAGCAGACGGCGGAGGGCGATTTCATTAGCTGGGACGCCGCCAATCTGGAGAGCACGGCGCAGGTCATCATCGCCCTGTGCAGCTTGGGATTGGACCCGGCCACGGATGCCCGGTTCGTGAAAAACGGCATCAGCGCCGTGGACGGGCTGATGCGCTACCGGCTGGACGACGGCACCTTCCGTCATATTCTGACGGACGGCTCCGATGTCATGGCCACGGAGCAGGCCCTTCTGGCACAGGAGGCCATGGAGCGGCTGTCCGCCGCCCGCCGGAGCCTGTATGACTTCCGGGAGGAGATGCCGGAGGATGTAAAGACGCAGGTGACGGCCCTGAACGAGGCACTGACGGATGTGGCGGCGGCCACGCCGGAGGAGGTGCAGGCTCTGTATACCCGGTATCTGGACACCCCCGCCGCCGAGCGCAGCTATGTGTTCGCTGCCGGGGCGCTGCTGGATCGGATGCAGGAGCTTTCCCTGGAGATCACGCCGGAGGATCCGGCGCAGGCATATGAGCTGCGGGTTGCGGCGGAGGTGACCACCTCCGGTTCCGGCGCCGTAGTATGGATCGCCGCAGGCGCCGCCGTGGTAGTGGTGGCCGCAGGCATCGTGATTTGGAGCAAGCGGAGGAAAATATGTACGAAGTAACGGAGAAAATTCTGCGGGAAGTGCGGAAGGTCATCGTCGGCAAGGACGATGTGGTGGAGAAGGTTTGGATCTCCATTCTGGCCCAGGGCCATGTGCTGCTGGAGGACGTGCCGGGAGTGGGTAAGACCACCATGGCGCTGGCCTTTTCCAAGGCGCTGGGGCTGGAAACCAAGCGTGTGCAGTTCACACCGGACACCATGCCCTCGGATATCATCGGCTTTTCCCTGCCGGAGCAGGGACGGATGGTGTATCAGCCCGGTGCGGTGATGACCAATCTGCTGCTGGCCGACGAGATCAATCGTACCTCCAGCAAAACCCAGTCGGCGCTGTTGGAGGCCATGGAGGAGGGTCATGTCACCGTAGACGGCGTGACCCACGATCTGCCGTCCCCCTTTGTGGTGCTGGCCACTCAGAACCCAATCGGCTCTGCCGGTACACAGAATCTGCCCAACTCCCAGCTGGATCGCTTCCTCATGAAGCTGAGCATGGGCTATCCCGATGTGGACAGTCAGGTGCGCATCCTGAGGGAGCGCAGCCAGCAGGAGCCTCTGGAGCAGGTGGAGCCGGTGATGCGCCGGGAGGAGCTGATCACCGCCATTGCCAGGGTGCGTCAGGTCCATGTGGACGACCAGATCTATGATTACATCGCCCGGCTGGCGGAGGTGACACGCACCCATCCGCTGCTGAAGCTGGGTATCAGCCCCCGTGGCGCTCTGGCCCTGTGCCGCACGGCTAAGGCCAGAGCCTTCGCAGAGGGCCGGGATTTCGTGGTGCCGGAGGACGTGACGCAGATGGCGGAATATGTGTTTGCCCACCGTCTGATGCTTTCCTCCAAGGCCCGCCTCAACGAGTACACACCGGAGGCCATCGTGGCGGAGGTGCTGGCGCAGACCCAGCCGCCGGTGCTGTCGGAGCGGCGGGCATGAGCACGTTGCTGTGGCTTTTGACGGAGGCCGGACTGGTGCTGTGCTGGCTGGTGACGCCTTGGGCGCCTGCCCCGTGGCTGGCCCTGTGCTGGCTGATGGCGCCGCTGGCGGGCTGGCTTGCACTGCTGCTGACAAGGAAGCGGTCGCAGGTACGGCTCACCTGCCCCGTGACGGCGGAGAAGGGCAAGCCCTTTTCCGTGACGGCGGAGGTGCGGCAGGGTGTCCCCTTCGGCCGGGGCAGGCTCACGGTATCGGTGGAGAACACCGTTACCGGAGAGACGCACCGGGAGAAGCTGACCCTGCATCAGGGCCGGGGAGCGTGGCAGGTGCAGAGTGCCTGCTGCGGCTGTCTGGTGATGCAGGCGGCGGAGCTGGTGCTGTGGGATCTGCTGGGCGTGCTGCCGGTGAGGATCCCCTGCACGGTGCAGGGACGCATCTGTGTCATGCCGGATACCTTCCCCATCGAGGCAGACCCGGTGTCGGCCGTGAGCCGCCAGACGGACTGCGAGGAGTACGCCCCGGACGTCCGGGGCAGCGATCCTACGGAGATCTTTCAGATCCGGGAATATGTCCCCGGCGACAGTCTGCGTCAGATCCACTGGAAGCTCTCCGCCAAGGCAGGACGCTACATGGTGCGGGATGCGGCCAAGCCAGTGGATCACCGATTGACCATCTATGTGGAGCGCCGCACGGCCCCGCCCCGTCTGGCGGACGGCCTGATGGAGGCGGCGGTGTCGCTGTGTCAGGCCTATGTGGATCAGCCCTTTCGACTCATGTGGAGCGGGGAGACCACCTCTGTCCGGGAGATCACCGGGGAGGAGCAGCTGCCCGAAGCGGTGACGGCGCTGCTGAAAAGCAAGGCACAGGAGGAGCCGCAGCCGCCGGAGCTGCGTCCGGAGGGGAAGCTGCTGTACTGCTGTACCCAGCTTCCGGCGGACGGGCAGCTGCCGGAGGATGCCGTCGTGCTGCTGTGCAGCGATGAGCCCTGCGCCGGGGAGGGCGTGTGCCGCTTCACCCCGGAGGATATGCAGGAAATACTGGGAAAATGGATGTGGAATTAGGAGCTTTTGGTGAAAAAACAGACTGTTTCATTCCAATTTGATACGACGCCGGCCCCATTCAGGCCTCTGCGCCCCACGGATGCGGCGGCGGGCGTGCTGCTGCTGGCAGGCATATGGGGCCTGCTGTGGCAATGCCTGCGCCCGGAATCGGTGCCGGGCCTGCTGGGGCTGGGCGCTCTGGCGGCGCTGGGCCTTGCTGCGGGACTGCTGCTGCGGTGGGATCGGAAATGGCAGCGGGCTGCCCTCTGCGGAGCGCTGCTGGTGCTGTTGGCGGCGGGCATACTGCTGCGGAGCCACATCAGCGCTGCTCTGGCGGGGCTGGGAGACTTGTGGGGTCAGTGGCGCTTTCAGCAGACCGGACGGTACACGCCGCCCTATGTGGGGGCGGGCAGCGTCTGGTGGATGCTGCTGCCTGTGGGGGCTGTAACGGGCCTTGCTGCGGGTCTTGTGCTGCGGCAGCGCTGGCGGATATGGCCGGCGACCGCCTGCGCAGCAGGACTGCTGGCGCTGCGTCTGGCGGGCCTTGTGCCGGGGGGCTGGTGGTTTACCTGCTTCCTGCTGGGGGTGCTGCTGTGCTTTGTGCAGGGCAGTGCCATAGGCCGCAGGGCCAAGGCCGTCACGGCGGGAGCGCTGGCGCTGGTGCTGCTGATCGGACTGCTGCCGGAGGGCCTCTCCGGCGGCGCATCCCCCACGGCGCTGGGGCGGCGGCTGGGCAAGGCCCTGCACCGCTGGCGCTATGAGGATGCCGCCGATCCCCTGCCGGAGGGAGACATCTCCGGCTCCGGAGCCTTTTCCCCCGGACAGGAGCCGGCGCTGCGGCTGACCATGGATCACTGGACGCCCCTGTATCTGCGGGGCTATGTGGCGGGGGAGTACACCGGCACCGGCTGGCAGCAGCTGGCGGCCCGCCGCTTGACGGAGGAGGCCCCGATGCTGTATAGCCTGCAAAGCGGCTATTTCTTCCCGGCCCAGCAGCTGGCAAAGGCCAACGGCGAGGCCGAGAGCGAGAACCATGTGACCATTCAGGTGCTGGGCGCCTGCCGCTCCGTGGCCTATACCCCCTATGGCGGGGGCGACGGGCTGGAGAGCGCACTGGATGCCCGTGACCTCACCGGCGAGGGCATGACCGACCCCACCCAGCGCAGCTATGAGGCGGCGCTGTACCCGGTGGAGGAGAGCTACCTGCTCCAGCAGCAGCTGGCGCAGGCGGAGACGGACAGCGACTACCGGACGGGGGAGAGCGTCTATCGCCAGTGGGTCTATGACCACTATCTCACGGTGCCGCAGGACACCTACGATGCCCTGACGGCGCAGTTCACCCCCGGTCAGGGCTGGAACACCACTCAGGCCAAGACGGAGATCAGCCGCTTTCTGGCGGCCAACCTGACCCTCCGGGAGGGGACGGTCACCCCGGCCACCGGCGACGTGGCGGCGTGGCTGCTGACCGGCGCCCGACAGGGGTACAGTGTCCACTATGCCACGCTGACGACGCTGCTGCTGCGCTGCTGCGGCATCCCGGCCCGGTATGTGGAGGGCTATGTGGTGACCCGGCAGCAGGCGGAGGCCCTGTCGGACGGGGCGCAGCTGACCCTGACCCAGCGGGCCGCCCATGCCTGGGCGGAGTACTATCTGGACGGCGTGGGCTGGATCCCCTTCGACACCGTCCCCGGCTACGAGGAGAACATCAGTTACCAACTGCCGGAGGACGGCGACCCGGCGGAAAACGAGAACGGCACGACCTACACGGGGCAGGATCAAACGCCCCAACAGAACCAGACCGACATCTCTCAGGAACCACAGGACGACCACAGCCAGCGGATCTTTATCCAGAGCGTGCTGCTGGCCTTGGCGGCACTGGTGCTGGTGTGTCTGGCAGCCATGGTGCTGCGGACGGTGCTGCTGCGGCGAAGGCTGAAGCGGCAGCGCAGGCGCTTTGAAGATCCCGACGGCCGCACGGCCTGTCAGGCTATGCTCAGCGCCCTGCACCGGCAGCTGACGGCCTTGCAGCCGGGAGTGTGGAGCCAGGCATCCCCCCAGCGGCAGGAGGCCCTGACGGCCCTGCTGGGCGACGAGACGGCCCGGCAGCTGACGGCGCTGGAGCAGGAGGTCTGGTTCAGTGACCACCCCATCGAGGAGCCCCAACGCCAACAGGCGCAGAAGCTGCTGGAGGGGACGGAGCGTCTGTGGCGGGAGCGTGTCCCGGCAGCCAGACGCTGGAAACAGAGATTCCTCACCTGTCAGGTGATTTGAATCATAAAAGAACAGAAAGGAGTATGAAAGATGAAAGAGAAGACACATCTCGGAAACCGCCTTCTGTCGGTTCTGCTGACGTTCCTGATGCTGCTGTCGCTGCTGCCTTCGGCGGCGCTGGCGGCGGACACCCAGCAGATCGCCCTGATGGCGGTGACGCAGGACGGCTTCCTCATCAAACCGGAGTATGTCACCTATCACTCCGGCGACACGGTGAAGGATGTGCTGAAAAAAAGCGGCCACACCTTCAGCGGCATCGACAACGGATACATTACCGCTGTCGATGGCACCACCGACAACTTCAGCATCCATTATGACGAGGATGGATACAAGCTGGATCAGTCGGCGGATGGCCTGACGGCCATCTGGTTCACCACCAACTCGGACCAGAGCCATGGAGCAAACCTCCAGAAGCTGGCGGCCAACATGGCGGTCTACAACACCGCTACCAACGGCCTGAAGGATTACAAGGCCGCTCAGGAGGCCTATGATGCCGCCGTGAAGGGCTTCTATGCCGCCACGGACACCAAGGCCAAGACCCTGAACGATGCGCTGTTCAGCGCCATCGACAAGCACGCCAAGTTCCTGGAGGGCAAGACCACGCCGCTGACCATCAGCGCCACCATGGGCGGCGAGGCCATCACCCCCGGCGAAGCCGTGTTCACCAGTGAGTTCGGCACCGTTGTCACGGTGAAGAACACCAACACTGTGGACCTGATCCCCGCCACCTATACCTTCGACCTGTCCGACGGCGAGTTCCGCCATGTCCGTGGCACGCTGGAGGTGAAGGAGGGCACCACCCTCACCGCCGAGCTGCCTGCCGGCCAGTGGATCAAGTCCGTAGGCATTGGTATCGACAATTACTGGAAAACCTACGGCGAGATGCCCAAGCAGGACGTTACCGCCTCCGAGGGTACCTACCTGATCCCGGACCATGCGTACAACTCGCTCTATCCCTATTTTGAGCCGGGTGACGGCGTGGATACCACCAACATCCGTGTCTACAAGGCGGGCGACCCCAACGGCAACAAGGCCCGCAGCTGGAAGAGCAAGGCAGATGTCCTGACGGATAGTGTCGAGCGCAACAGCCTGAAAAATGCGGACGTGGTGTGTGAGGCCCGTCTGAAGGGCGACGGCTATGAGCAGTATCAGACCTACACGCTCCACCTGATCCGCACTCCCAGCCTCAGTGATCTGGCGGCTGCGGACTCCGTGTCCGGACTGACCCTGAGTCCGACCTATGATAGGGCCACCGATACCTACAACGTGGTCACGTCGCAGGATCAGGTGAAGATCACCCCCACGGCCCTGTGCAGCGGCACTGCCATCACCGTGGCCGGGAAGTCCACCCAGAGTGGTTCCCCCGTGACGGTGAACCTGGCGGACTGCGAGCAGGATTCCGGCAAGAAATACCTGATCCCCGTGGTGCTGACGGCCAACGGCCAGAGCGTCACCTATACGGTGAAGGTGCAGAAGCAGGCTACCGTCTCCGTGACACTGAATCACGAGGAGGGGCTGGATGTAAAGGTGTACAGCCAGACCGGCGACTACATCGCCCCCACCTCCTCCACCGGCACAGCGGACATCTATACGCTGACGCTGGGGCTGGGGTATACCTATCTGGCCACCAAGGACGTGTATTACCACGCAGAAGGTGCCTTTCAGGCCGTCCCCAACAGATCCTACGATGTTCCAACCCCTGTCACCGGGGACTGGCTGACGGGTCTGAGCGCCAGAACCGGCAACAATGCACCGTTGTGTGATATGTCCCCGACGTTTACGGAGGGTACCCATGAGTACACCTTTACGGTGGAATCCAACTCTTCCATCTTCCAGCTCCAGCGTGCCAGAGCAGATAGTTCTTACAAAACTACGTTCTATGCAGCGTATCACCGCAATACTGCTTGGCCCGACCGGACGATAGAGAAAGCACTGACCACCTCCGATACCAGCTATACCACCACCGCACTGAACAACTTCATGGCCGTGGGCGGCTATGGCAACACTGCCCGCCTGAAGGTAGCCCAGTCCAAAACGGTCAACGGCGCTACCCTGTATCAGGATTACTTCATCCATGTCAACCGCACCATGACGCTGGAGTCCCTGTCCGCCAAGGACCAGAACGACGTTGTGGTTCCCCTGAATCAGGGCGGCGACACCACCAAGGCCACCTTTACCAAGCTGGTGTATGACTACACCGCCGATGTCAGCGAAAAAACCTCTGAGCTGCGCCTGACCCTGCGGCCCCTGTCCTCCTACCGGATGGATGCAGATATGACCGTAACGGTGGCCTGCGGCGACTGGAGCCAGAGCATCACCTATGATAAGGACCACAGCCCTGCTGACCGCCAGACCGTGGCGGTCCCCCTGAAGGCGGGCTCTGCGGCGGCGGAGACCATCACGGTCACCGTCTCCCACAAGGAGACCGGCAGCATCGCCGGGACCTATACCATCAAGGTCAATAAGCAGGCTCCCATCGAGACCACCATCACCACGACCCCCGGTGATGCCACGGTGTTCCTTACCAGCAACGTCAACGGCGACCGCATCCTGCCGGGGGACAAGGGTACCTATACCCTCGACAGCGGCAGCAGCTACACCGTAGTGGTGACCCGCTACGGCTATGTGGGCCAGAAAAAGACCTTCACCGCCGGCGAGGCCAACAAGACCGTCCAGATCAAGCTGGAGAAGGCCCCCGACAGCACCCTGAAGGATATCGAACTGCCCACCGACTGGCCCCTGTTCCGCAAGAACGATGAAAACAACGGCGTGGTGGATGTGCGCACCCCCATCACCGCTGAGGACACCGTTCTGGTGTGGGCCAACAAGCTGGGCGAGGGCTACAGCGGCGGCGCTGTGGGCAGCCCCATCATCGTGGGCGGCTACCTCTATACCTATTCCGGTACCACTATCATGAAGGTGGATAAGGAGACCGGCCTGATCCTCAAGACCGGCACCATGGTAGGCGGCTCCTCCTTTGCCATCAACACCGCCACCTATGCCGAGGGCATGATCTTTATAGGTCTTTCCAATGGCCGGGTGCAGGCCTTCAACGCCGAGACGCTGGAGTCCCTCTGGGTCTATAAGGATGCGCTGGGCGGCCAGCCCAACTGCCCCATCGCCTATGCAGACGGCTATATCTACACGGGATTCTGGAACTACGAGACCAAGCAGGCCAACTTCGCCTGCCTCTCTGTCACCGATGAGGATGCCACCAAGACCAACGAGGCCAAGCTCCCCACCTGGACCTATACCCACAACGGCTTCTATTGGGCCGGTGCTTACGTCAACAGCGACTTCGTGCTGGTGACCACCGATGACGGTGCGGATGGGTATGTCACGGGCCGTGGTTCTATCCTGTCTCTGAACCCCAAGACCGGCAAGCTCATCGACAGCCTGCAGGCCACCAACGTGGGTGACCTCCGCAGCAGCGTCTGCTACGATGAGGAGACCGAGGCCTATTACTTCACCTCCAAGGGCGGCGACCTGTATCAGGTGAAGGTCAACGCTGACGGCACTTTTACCAAGGGCTCTCTGCGTCGCCTGCATCTGGATAATGGCACCGACAGTGCCTCTACGCCTCCCATGAGTACCTCCACCCCCGTGATCGCCAACGGGCGTGCTTACATCGGCGTGTCCGGTGCCAGCCAGTTCGGTGCCTATTCCGGCCACAACATCACGGTGGTGGACCTGTCCACCTTCTCCATCGCCTACTCCGTGCCCACCAAGGGCTATCCTCAGACCAGCGGTCTGCTGACCACGGCCTATCAGAACGGGGACGGCTATAACTACGTCTATTTCTTCGATAACTTCACCCCCGGTAAGCTGCGGGTCATCCGGGATATGCCCGGCATGACGGAGGTGGATCACGACTACACCACTATGGAGACCTACAGTAAAGACGGTGAGGAGCACACCATCGAGACGGCCTATGTGCTGTTTACCCCTAACGGTGCGCAGGCGCAGTACGCCATCTGCAGCCCCGTTGTGGACGAAGAGGGCAACATCTATTTCAAGAACGACTCCGCCCAGCTGATGCGGCTGAGCAGCCGTATCACGGAGCTGGAGGTCACCCAGCAGCCGGACCGCACCACCTACAGCAAGGACGATACCTTTGATGCCACGGGCCTGAAGGTCACCGCCCATTATGCCAACGGTGCCACCAAGGACGTGTCCGACTACCTCAAGTACACCACAGATCCCCTGACCACGGATGACACCGAGATCACCATCGGCATCAACCTGGAGCAGCTGGTGAAGGACAAGCTGGAGAACCTGCCCGAAAATCTGAAGAATCAGACCGCCAAGTGGCAGCAGTATCAGGATAAGGACGGCAAGGCCGGCGTGGAGTGGGAGATGCCCACCACCACTGTGACCATCACCGTGGAGGAGCACCACAACTATGGCGAGCCCACTTGGACCTGGAACGATGATTTCACCGCTTCCGCTGTCTTTACCTGCACGGATGACGACGGTCATACCCAGACGGTGCCTGCCACCGTCACCGACGAAGTGACCACCGAGCCCACCTGTGATAAGGAAGGCCTGCGTACCTATACCGCTAAGGTCACCTTTGAGGGCAAGGACTACACCGACACCAAGACGGAGCCTATCCCCGCCAAGGGCCACACCCTGACCGCTGTGGCAGAGGTGCCTGCTACCTGCGAGACCGCCGGCACCTCCGCTCACTGGAAGTGCGAGGTCTGCGGCAAGCTGTTCAGCGATGCCGAGGGCAATACCGAGACAACGCTGGAGAAGCTGGCTATCCCCGCCACCGGCCATGCTTACGGCGCCCCGGTGTGGAAGTGGAACGACGATTTCACCGCTTCTGCCACCTTTGCTTGCGGCAATGATGCTTCCCATGTGGAGACGGTGAACGCAACCGTCACCAATGAGGTGACCACTGCGGCCACCTGCAAGGCCGACGGCGTGCGGACCTACACCGCCAAGGTCACCTTCGAGGGCAAGGAGTACACCGACACCAAGACCGAGGTCATCCCCGCCACCGGTCACGACACGGAGCTGGTGGGTGCCAAGGATGCCACCTGCACCGAGGACGGCTACACCGGCAACGAGGTCTGCAAGGTCTGCCAGACTGTCGTGAAGCAGGGCGAGGTGATTCCCGCTCTGGGCCACGACTACAAGGATGGCAAGTGCAGCCGCTGCGGCGCTGAGGAGCCTACCACTCCCGTGGAGCCCGGCAAGCCCCAGCAGCCGGAGAAGCCCACCACACCCGATACCCCCGCCACCGGCGACAGCAGCAACATGACCGCCCTGTGGGTGGTGCTGGCTGTGGCTGGCCTGGGCATCATCGCTCTGGTGGTGCTGCTTGTCACCAAGCGCAAGAGCAAAAAGGACTAAAGCGGCCTGTTCCAACGAAAAAAGGCGCTCCGGCAGTTGCCGGAGCGCCTTTTTCTCTGAACTTTCCGCAGCATCTTTTTACGGCCGGGGCTTTTCACCACCTGCCGGATGTGCTATACTGGATCCATTAACCTGTGCATCAAGGAGCCGCTTATGAAACGTGTCGCCAGTATTCAGGATATTTCGTGTCTGGGCCGCTGCTCACTGACGGTGGCGCTGCCGGTGATCTCCGCCATGGAGGTGGAGTGCGCCATCCTGCCCACCGCCGTGCTCAGCGCCCATACCATGTTCCCGGACATCCTCTGTCGGGACCTGACGGCGGATATCCTACCCATCGCCCGATACTGGCAGAGCCAGCAGGTGCGGCTGGACGCCGTCTACACCGGCTATCTGGCCTCTCCCCGACAGGCGGAGGACGTGTGCCGGGTGCTGGAGGTGCTGGCGGGGCCGGATACCCTACGCTTCGTGGACCCGGCTATGGCCGATGGGGGAGCGCTCTACACGGGCTTTGACGAGGATTTTCCCCGCCACATGGCCCGCTTGGTGGCGCAGGCGGACGTGGTGACGCCCAATCTCACAGAGGCCTGCCTGCTGACGGGGACCCCCTACCGGGAGGACTATGACCTGCCCCGGCTGAGGGATATCCTGCGGAAGCTGGCTGAGCTGGGCCCCCGTCACGTGGTGCTGACCGGCGTCCCCTATGGCCCGGATAAGTTGGGCGTGCTGGCCTATACCCCGGCGGAGGATCGCTTCTTTGAATACGGCAGCCGCCGCATTGACGCCCATTTCCCCGGCACGGGGGATCTCTTCTCCTCCGCCTGCGTAGGTGCTCTGATGCGGGGCAAGCCGCTGGAGGAGGCCCTGCGTTTGGCGGTGGATTTCACGCTGCTGTGCATCCAAGTCACCTGCCGGGATGAAAACGCCCCATGGTACGGGGTGGAGTTTGAAAAAGCACTGCGGTATCTCCCGGAGCTGCTGGAGCGATAAAAACAGGAGGGAAAAGCCATGTTTCGAGACATCCGGAAGAAGAAAAATCAGATCAGCACGGAGGCGGCGGAGCAGCTCCTACGGGAGGCCCGCCGGGGCATTCTGGCCGTAAACGGCCGGGAGGGCTACCCCTACGCCATCCCCATCAACTACTATTACGACCGGGAGGCGCAGAAAATTTACTTCCACGGCGCCCGCGCCGGTCACAAGGTGGAAGCCATCCGGGCCTGCGACAAGGTGTGCTTCACCGTCTGCGGCGGCGAGACGATCCGGGAGGAGGCGTGGGCGCCGTACCTCCGGAGCGTCGTGGTGTTCGGCCGGTGTCGCCTGCTGGAGCAGAGCCCGGAGACTATGGCGTTGCTGAAGCGCTTCGCCATGAAGTATTACCCGGAGGAGCAGTTGGCAGACGAGGAGATCCGGCAGGATGGCGCTGCCGCCCAGCTCTTCGAGATCGAGATCCACCACCTCAGCGGAAAAGAAGTGCAGGAGAAGTAAGCATATCCTCCCCGGTATGCAGCTGCCGGGACCGCAAAAGAAAAACAGCACCCGCAGGCCCAATGGGTCTGCGGGTGCTTTTGGTACGGATGCTCATAACCAACCTAAAAACTCTATCAGAACGATCAAGAGTATCAAAGCGCCGCTATCGCTGCCTATAATGATGTATCTCCTTTCGATGGAATTTGTATAGGCAATCAAAAGGCATATTCATCCGGGGTCCCCGACAAAACAAGCAAAGCGGTTTTGTTGGGGAGAGGAGACACAGCACCGTGATTGACGCCTGCCGCTTACGGCGGGCGGAAAGATACAAAGCTTGTGTCGACGATATGCCCTTTGATTGCCTCTCCACCGGTCGGTGGAGAGGACTTGATTTCTTTTTGATTTTCAGTTAATCGGCAACAACATTGAACCAGTCGCCGTTCTGTACTACATGGTAGCCTGCAGCAACTTCAACTTCGTTGTCTCCAAGGGTCGGGTTAGACGGGTCATATTTATAGAAGCTGCCTCCCTTGACGGTGATCTTCGCATTGGAGCCATCCTTGCAGTTCAAGGTATTAGCGGGAGTCACGGCCTTGAATGTACCGCCGTTGATTTCGATCGTAGCATTGCCGAGGGCATAAATCAGATCGCATACAGGGTCGTCGGCAGGTACACTGACCTGACGGAAATCACCGCCGTTGATGATGACCTTACTGTCTCCATCAGCAGAAACAGCCATGGCTCCGCCGGTAGTGCCGCTTGCATCCCTAGTGTACACGGCATATACATCGGCATTGATCGTAAACTGAGCTCTTTTTTCCGCCTGTACTGCGCCAAAGCGTCCGTTCGCCTGCATATTCTGGGTGATTTCGTGCTTTCCGGAAGAAAAGCTGATTGCAGACAGAATGGAGGCAGCATCTTCATCGTATGTATTGTCAAACGAATCCGATTCAGACATTGCCTGTGTAGCGCTTACACTGATACCGAAGGAAACCTTTGCCGCCCAATACGGATCATTATTTTTCGGGTTAGCTTCGTTTCCGACTTCCGTAGGCATATAAAGCACCATTGCATAGACCTTTGTAGTGTTGGTAGCAAGGTCTGCACCGACAACACCGGTGTCTCCAATACTATTAAGCGTTTTGGCGCTGTCTTGCACAGCACTGATCGCCGCCGCACGGTCTGCATATGCAGCATCGGCTTCCGCTACGCCCAGCTTCACATAGTCGCTGAGACTATATTTGTTGCCCAAAACATTTTTGCCGGTGCTATTGTAAAGGTTATAAATGCCGAGCGTATACTTCAGTGCAAGCGTTCCTGCGTTCTTGATGCGAAGATATACGACCTCTGTACGACCGGGTTCCCACCGTGTGCTGTCCTCGAACACCTTAGTCGTATCGTTCACCTTTTTCCATTCGGTGAAATCTTTGCTGTACTCCAATTCCACATCCAGATTACCCGCTTGGATCTTGTTTACCGCAGTGGATGCGGTGTCGGTGAACCACGCAAAGGTGGCGCCGATGAGCATTGCCACGCACATAATGATAGCCAGTGCGCTGGAAACCAATGCCCGCTTGGTAGATTTGCTGCTTGTCATTGTGTTTTACCTCCTTATTCTATATTTTGTCAATGACAATATGTAAACACGGATTTCTCATGGTTACACCAAAGCAATCAAAAGGCACAAGCATAACTTATGCCCTTTGATTGCCCCTCCGCCCGAGGGCGGAGGGGACTTGAAAATCAGAATTTATTCGGGAACAACATTGTACCAGTCGCCGTTCTGAACGACCTTGTAGCCGTCAGCAATGAAGATTTCACCTTCGCCGACAGTGACATTGGACGGGTCAAACTGATAGAACGAGCCGCCTTTAACGGTGATAGTGGCAGCATCGTTGTCATTGCAGTTCAGCGTCCAAGCCGGGTTGACACACTTAAAGGTGCCGCCTTCGATGGTGATCTTCGCATTGTCCTCTGCATAAATCAGGGACAGCGCGGAACCCGCAGGAGCCTGATTTGCAAATTCGCCGCCCTTGATGATAATCTCGGATCTACTGGAGGCGCAGACGGCCATTGCGTAGTTGCTGACATAAGTGCCGTAAACCGTTGTAGCATCTACGGTAATCTTTGCAGTACCCGTTCCGTGAATTGCACCGGCTGTGCCGTTTGCCTGAATGTTGCCGGTCACTGTATGTTCGCCGTCAGTATATTCCACGCGATTGAGCACAGTAGCCGCATTTGCATCGTAATTGTTATCAAAGCTGTCGCTTTCCACAGTCGCCTGAGTAGCGCGTACCTCAATGCCGAGGCCGGAGACAGAGGAAGGTCTGTGCCTTGAAGCATTGGCTTCGTTGCCGACTGAGGTGGGCATGTAGATTGCTACGGCAAAGGGTTCGGACTCTTCTCCTGCTTTCAGAGTAATCCATCCGTCGGTGAGCATAACATCCTTCGCCAAAGTCTTTTCGGTGGCGGCAATGGCAGACCAAACATCCTCGCGGTTTGCAAACTTGGTCGCGGTCTCGGCAGTGCCAATCTTCAGATAATTGTCCACACGGTACCAATCGCCGTTAACATTTTTCCCTCTGTTGGAGGTGTAGTTTTTGGAGAAGCCGGCCTCATATTTCAGAGCCAGATTGCCGGCGTTTACAATCTTCAGATAGACCACCTGTGTGTAACCCGGCTCCCACAGGGCATTGTCGTCAAAGAGCTTGGTCTGATCGGTGGCTTCCTTCCATGTCTGCATATCGGTGCTGTACATGAGCTTGACATCCAGATTCCCCGCCTGGATCTTATTGACCCCGGTGGATGCGGTGTCGGTGAACCACGCAAAGGTGGCGCCGATGAGCATTGCCACGCACATAATGATAGCCAGTGCGCTGGAAACCAATGCCCGCTTGGTAGATTTGCTGCTTGTCATTGTGTCTTACCTCCTTATTCTATATTTTTCAATGACAATATGTAAACACGTTTTTCCCGTGGTTACACCGTATGGGTGTCGGACGGTGTTTCGTCCGCTTTGTTATCATCGCCGCTATTCTGTCCGAACACGGAGAACACCGGCTGAAAGACCATATGGTACACGGTATTGACATTGACCTCATCGTTTGGATAAATACCTCTAAGTACCTTGGCTGCCATTGCCACCGTGTTGTTAAGGAGATTCCAAACCAGTATTTCCAGATTGCACCGTTCAGAAAACGGGGACGACCCATTCACCGACTGTACAAGCTCCCAAAAGGCTTTTTCGTTTTGCATACGCTGCTGAACGACCGTCGGTGTGTAATACTCCGAATTGCAGAAGTGCCAGTAGAAAAGGGTGCGGTCATGATCGGCAGTCAGGTAGTTCCAATACGGTAGCCACAGCAGCCGGCAGAGATCGTCAAAGCTCTGCAGATCCTTTACTCCGGCAGATAGGCTTTTCGGGGCATTAGCAATTTTGCGGGCAATTTCATCGTCGATGGTCAGGAAGCAGCTGGTGAGCAACGCTTCCTTGTTCTTGTAATGCTCATACACCGTCGGTGCATTGATTCCCGTTTCCGCCGCCAACTTTGGATAGCTGAAATTCTGCATACCTCCGACAGCAACAAGATGCTGCGTTGCTTTGAGAATAATGGATTTTAACTGTTCCGGGGTTCTCTGCGAAGCCATGCTGCGCTTCCTTTCGTCATCCTTTTTGCCACAACTTAAAGCCCTTTATGAAACAACGTAAAATATGTTTCCCGCCACCTATGCGGGAAACATAAAACTACAATTTTTTTCGCAGAGTTCGTCACTCTGTAAGAGCTATTCACCTGATAACCGAAAAAAATTATAACACCGCGCTGCAGGAAAATCAAGCGATTTCGACTGATTTCTACCATTTTTCAATAAAATTTCGGAATTCTGGTTGTCGAAAAGCGTCACGCCATAAACGAACACTATGTTCCCGACAGGAATGGACAGTCCGGCGCGCAGTCAGAAAACGGTGAATTCTACTTGTTAACATATATAGTGTCCGATCGGACAATAAAAATAGGAGGCTTCAAACGATGAAGAAGGGTGAAAACATTTTCAAGCGAAAAGACGGACGGTGGGAGGCTCGGTATAGCAAGGGCTATGAACTGTCCGGCAAAATCAAGTTTTTGTTACGATAAAACCTGCAAGGAGGCATAACAAAAAAGAGCAGGATCAACTTCCTGCTCATACATATCAAAGAGACACAAAAAGGCAAAAAGAAATCGAGTGTCCTCACCCAACTCTCAGGTTGGTTAAGAACACTCGATCTGGTGCCGGTGACCGGACTCGAACCGGTACGCTGTCGCCAGCGGTGGATTTTGAGTCCACTACGTCTACCAATTCCATCACACCGGCAGAGGAGACTTTACTATTATAGCCGAAGCGGCGGCGGATTGCAAGAGTAATTTTCCCGCCCATCACTCCGTAGCTACGGCCAACAGCTCCGGAACGGTGTCCACGATGCACCGGGCGCCGGCCTGCTCCAGCAGCGCCCGCCCCCGGAAGCCCCAGGCCACTGCCGCCAGCGGCAGCCCCGCCCGGCGGGCCATCTCCACGTCCACCTCACTGTCGCCCACATACAGGGCGTGCCGGGCATCTGCGCCCAGCTGCTCCATGGCGCCCCACACCATCTCCGGTGCGGGCTTGGAGGGGATGCCGTCTCGCTGCCCCAGTGCCGTCACCCCCGGAAAGAACCGGGCCGCCAGCGTACGGGTGGTCTCATCCGGCTTGTTGGATACCACCGCCAGCTTCAGCCCCCGCTGACGCAGCTGCTCCAGCAGCTCCGGGATGCCCGGATAGGGACAGGTGCGGACGCAGTTGTGGGCCTGATAGTAGGCCCGGTACTCCGCCAGCACCTTCTGCTCCTGAGGATATCCCTCCGGCAGTGCCCGGTGGATCAGCGGCCCGGCGCCGTTTCCCACGAAGCGCCGCACCTCCTCACGGGTCCGCAGAGGCAGTCCGTGAGCCGCCAGCACGTGGTTCACGGCGTCCTGCATATCCGTCAGGGTGTCCAGCAGGGTACCGTCCATGTCAAACAGGATCGCATGATATCTGCCCATGGCCGCCCTCACCCCCGGATTAGGGTGGTCAGACCGGCGTGGGCGGCGGCCTGCTCCGCCTCCTTCTTGCTGTGGCCCTGACCCTTCCCGATGGGCTGCCCGTTCAGCAGCACACGGGAGGTGAATACCTTGGCGTGGTCCGGACCGCTGGCGGAGACCAATTCATATTGCAGCGTCTGGTTGCTGCGCCGCTGCACCAGCTCCTGCAGCTCCGTCTTGTAGTCCCGGCGGCGCTCCTCTACATCCGTCTCCCGCTCCTTATCCAGCAGGACCCGGTGAATGAGCGCACGGGCCGCCTCCAACCCGCCGTCCAGATACACGGCGGCAAAAACGGACTCCGTGGCGTCCGCCAGTATGGACGCCCGCTGTCGGCCTCCGCCGGCCTCCTCGCCCTTGCCCAGCTTCAGATAGGATCCCAAGTCGAGACTCTGGGCCACCTCGTGCAGACTCTCCTCGCAGACCAGTGCGGCCCGGATGCGGGTCAAGTCCCCCTCCGGCAGATCCGGGTGCTTGCGGAACAGATAGTCCGCCGTCACCAGACCCAGCACGGCGTCCCCCAGAAACTCCAGCCGCTCATTGCTATGAATGCCCAAGCTGCGGTGCTCATTGGCGTAGGAGCTGTGATATAAAGCGCCCTCCAGCCGCTTCCGATCCCGGAAGGTATAGCCCAGACGCTCCTCTAAAGTACGCATTGCATAACTCCTTTCCGTCCGGAAAAGAAAGCCCCGTGGACAAACTCCAACGGGGCGTTCTTTCTTCACGGTCGTGTCAGCTCATCTTATTGTACAGATAACGAACGCAGTCACCGACGGTTTTCAGCCCGGTCAGGTCGTCCTCGTCGATCTCACCGACGTTGAATTCTTCTTCCATGGCCATTACCAGCTCCACCAGATCCACAGAGTCAGCGCCCAGATCATCCACAAAGGAGCTGTCCATGCTGATCTCGTCAGCATCAATGGCAAACTGTTCAGCGATCAAATCCTGCATCGTCTTGAAGATGTCTTCCATCGTCATAAGATGATTCCCCTCCTTTCGGGTATCGCTCTGAAAGATAATACGGCAATTACCGCCGTGTGTCAACACCTTTTCTGTGAATATTTTCTCGAAGTGGAGTTTATTCCCGTTCCACCTTCATCAGGGCCACATTTTCCTCGATATCCCTGATAATGCCGCTGCGGGCCACCTGCACCGCCTGCCCCATGGCGTTTTCGATGGCCTCGGCGTTGGAGGAGCCGTGGGCCTTGATGACCGGCCGGGAGATACCGATGAAGGCGGTACCGCCCACCTTATTGGGGTCCAGCTTGGCCTTGAAGGCGTTGAGCCCCAGCATGACGCACAGGGCCGCCAGCTTGGTCAGCAGGTTCTTCTTGAACATGGCTTTCAGGGCGCTTCCGGCGAAAGAGCCTACGCCCTCCATGGTTTTCAGCAGCACATTGCCGGAGAAGCCGTCGCAGACGATGACGTCGCACCCGCCCTTGATGGCCTCCTTGGCCTCAATGTTGCCGATGAAGTTCAGGTGTCCCGCCGTGTGGGCCTCCCGCAGCCAGCGCAGGGTCTCCTTCTGGAGATCGGTGCCCTTGCTGTCCTCGGTGCCGATGTTCAGCAGTCCCACACGGGGCCGCTCTACCCCAAGCACCCGGTGGGCGTAGTAGCTGCCCAGATAGGCGAACTGTACCAGATATTCCGGGGTACACTCGGCGTTGGCGCCGCAGTCGATGAGTACCGCCTGACCGGTGGTGGTGGGAATTACCGGGGCCATGGCCGCCCGACGGATGCCCCGGATGCGCTTGACGATGAGGGTAGCGCCGGTGAGCAGAGCGCCGGTGCTGCCGGCGGAGACCATGGCATCGGCCCTGCCGTCCCGCAGCATGGTCAGTCCCACGCCCATGGAGGTGTCCTTCTTCCGGCGGAACACCGTGGCGGGGTCGTCACACATCTCCACCGTCTCAGTGGTGTGGACGATCTCCATGCCCTGGGGCAGCGTCTTTTCGCCGCAGGCCTCCAGTGCCTGCAAAATAGCGGTGGTGTCGCCGGTGAGGGTGACGTCCACGCCCCAGCGCTTCTGACCGGATAGCGCACCCT
>OLND01001105.1_pt1 | contig 29776 bp, 27 predicted proteins | sample 1672031 | NCBI WGS metagenome assembly OLND01 (sample SAMEA3136638, study PRJEB25190) | human gut metagenome | biome: human gut; feature: human-associated habitat; material: faeces | place: Austria | collected 2013 | reverse complement strand
AAAATTACTCGGATATTCCGGTGTGGCGTAGATATACGCTTACCATTGAGGAAGCAGCCAGATATTATCATATCGGCGAAGGAAAATTGAGAACGCTTATTGACACACATCCCAATGAGGATTTTTATGTGATGAACGGCAATCGTGCCCTCATTAAGCGTGAGAAATTTGAGAGGTATCTGGATCAGGCTACTGCTGTGTAAACAGAGCTGACAGATTTACCGATTTCACATGATATAACTATGCGGAGAGCTGGATTTGTGCTATGATAAGAGCGCAAGTCTGGCTCTCTTTTTTGAAAGGAGAGTTCACGATGAGTGAGAAAAGACGAGATAACCGTAATCGGATTTTGCGAGAGGGCGAGTACCAGCGTAAAGATGGGAGGTATCGGTTCCGCTATATTGATGAGGACGGAAAAGAGAAAAATGTATATAGTTGGCGTTTGGACAAGAATGACCCAATGCCAAAAGGGAAGAAGCGGGAGCCTTCCCTGCGTGAGAAAGAAAAACAGATTGAAGCGGATTTGTTTGACCGTATCGTAACCAACGGTGGCAACTATACTGTTTTGGAACTGGTAGAAAAGTATGTTTCATTGAAAACAGGAGTTCGTCACAATACGGTTGCCGGATATAAAACGGTCATCAATATGCTGAAAAAAGAGAGTTTTGGGAATCTGCGAATTGATAAGGTGCGTTTGTCAGACGCAAAGGCATGGTTGATTAAGCTCCAACAAATTGATGGACGAGGATACAGTTCCATTCATTCGATCCGGGGAGTTCTCAGACCAGCATTTCAGATGGCAGTAGATGATGACCTGCTTCGCAAAAATCCATTTGAATTTGAGCTGGCATCCGTCATTGTTAATGATTCTGTTACCAGAGAAGCGATTACCCGAAAGCAGCAGAGAGATTTGCTGAAGTTTATTCAGGAGGATAAGCATTTCAGCAGATACTATGATGCAATCTATATTCTTTTTCACACAGGGCTTCGTATTTCAGAGTTCTGTGGGCTGACGATTTCGGAGATTGAGTTTGGAGAAATGCGTATTAAGATAGACCATCAGTTACAGCGTACTGCACAGATGCAGTATGTAATTGAAGAACCAAAAACTGACAAAGGTATTCGCTATGTGCCGATGACGGAAGCTGTCGCAGCGTGTTTTCGCAGAATTATTGCCAACCGAAAGACACCAAAAGTTGAACCGATGGTGGAAGGATACGCTGGATTTTTATTTTTGGATAAAAACGATATGCCGATGGTTGCCCTTCACTGGGAGAAGTACATGGAGCATATCATTCAGAAATACAACAGGATTTACCGTATCCAGATGCCGAAAGTTACCCCTCATGTATGCAGGCACACCTTTTGCTCTAATATGGCAAAATCCGGGATGAATCCGAAAACCTTGCAGTATATCATGGGTCACGCAGACATCAGTGTAACCTTGAACACTTACACCCATGTGAATTTTGATGATGCAAAGGAAGAAGTATATCGGATAGCGAATAGTTAAAAAAGCCCGTTGGTAAGGACGCTTGCTTTACCAACGGATTTACCAAGATTGCAGGGAAAAACACAAGAAAATACGAGAAGATTTGAGAAGATACCTTGAAAAGAAAGGAAAACTCAAAAGTCGGAAAACCCTGAAATATCAAGCGTTTGAGAAGAAATACAAGACTTAAATGGAGATATAAAAAGATGATTAAAGTATTATTTATTTGCCACGGCAATATATGTCGGTCACCGATTTCCGAATATGTTTTAAAGGACATGGTGGAGAAACGCGGTTTAACTGATGCGTTTGAAATTGCTTCAGCAGCAACCAGTACGGAAGAAATATGGAATGGTAAAGGCAACCCGATTTATCCGCCGGCTCAGGCGGAATTGAGAAGACACGGTATTGGTGAAACCGCCTATACGAATTTCAGCGGCAAGCGTGCCCGACAGGTGACAAAGCAGGATTATCAGTATTATGATTATCTGTTGTGTGCGGACAGCAATAATATCAGAAATACATTGCGGATTACCGGTCCGGATAAAGAAGGAAAAGTAAAACTTTTGCTGGATTTTAAAGACAGGCCGGGAAGGTCTATTGCGGATCCGTGGTATACAGGTGATTTTGAGGAGACATACAGGGATGTCTATGAAGGCTGCACTGCATTGCTGGAGGCTTTAGAAAAATAAGTCAGCGAATGACATGCAAAAGAAAAGGAGAGCTGAAATGGAAGAGCCACTAATTCGGACATTAGAAGAATAAATTGCAGAGAAAATAAAAAATTACCGCAAGGGGACTGGTGTTTATGATGCGGAGCATGTGGACAGGTGGATTAGTCAGTTCCCGGAAGAAGAAAGAATGGTTGTTCTGACGGAAACAAACCGTCTGTTAGAGCAAAATTATGTAGACCAGACAAAGTTCATGGAATGGGAAAGGTACACAGGGGTGAATACCTGCGCACCGGGTGAGGTACGGAATTATTTTTATCTGGATGATTGCCTGTTTACCGGAATGACGCTGCTGAAAGATGTGGGTCACTGGCTGGAGACAGAGAATCTCAACCCGGGCAGTACCTTAAAAATTATTTACATTGCCGGTTATAATGGCGCCCTTCCTTATGTGAAAAAGAGACTGGAAGAAATCTGTGCACCAAAGCACATAAAAGAAGACAGGACACTGGAAAATCGGAGAATTGTATTTGAAGATATGGAGAAGAAAAATATACCGGATATCGTCATCGATATGTCTGAAAGTGACCAGGAACGGCAGAGAGGTTATTTGAAAATGTTTTGTGCAAGAATAAACCCATTCTTAGGATAAGAAAGAGGGAGAAAAAGCAACAAAAAATTTATACATAATATTCTGGAAAAGAGGTTGCAATTCTTCTCAGAGGGTGGTAACATAAAGGCAGCAAATCAATAAAGTGATTACCGGGAGATTAGAGCAAGGTAAGTAGAGCGAGACAATCGCTCTATTTCCCTTGCTTTTTATTTTCCCGTTTGGCTGTTAAGCAGAAATAGAAAGGAGATTGGGTTTATGTATGATGTAGCGATTATCGGTGCCGGTGTGACAGGAAGCGCCATCGCAAGGGAGTTATCAAGATATCAGTTAAATGTCTGTGTCATTGAACGTGAGGAGGATGTTTGCTGCGGCACATCCAAGGCCAACAGTGCCATTATTCATGCGGGTTTTGATGCTGTACCCGGCACATTAAAGGCAAAGGTTAATGTCAAAGGCAATGCCATGATGGATCAGATTGCAAAAGAGTTGGATATTCCGTTTAAGAGAAATGGTTCTATGGTTGTATGCACAAAAGACCAGGATCCGAAAGGATTGGAAGTACTGATGGAGAGAGGCAAGGCCAATGGCGTGCCGGATCTTCAGATTCTTGACCGTGAGGCACTGATCGCTATGGAACCGAATCTCAGTGATGATGTTGTATGTGCATTGTTTGCACCGACAGGCGGCATTGTATGTCCTTTCCATATGACGATGGGCTATGCTGAAAATGCATGCAGCAACGGTGTCGAATTTTTCCTGAATACACAGGTGGATGATATTAAGAAAGCAGAGTCAGGCTATGAGCTGACAGTAACCCATACAGACAGCGGCGAAAAAGAGATAAAAACAGCGAAAGTTGTCATCAATGCAGCAGGTGTTTATGCAGATACACTGAATAATATGGTCAGCGAACATAAGCTGCATATTACAGCAAGAAAAGGTGAATATATGCTGCTGGACAAAGATGCAGGCAAGCATGTATCTCATACAATTTTTCAGCTGCCGTCCAAGATGGGCAAAGGTGTTCTTGTGAGCCCGACGGTTCACGGCAATCTGCTGGTTGGACCGACTGCCGTAGATGTGGAAGATAAAGAAGCGGTTAATACAACCCAGGCCGGACTGGATTCCCTCGGACGTACCGCTTCTCTCAGTGTGAAGAATGTACCCCTTCGTCAGGTGATTACATCTTTTGCAGGTCTCCGTGCCCATGAAGCCGGTGATGATTTTGTGATTGGTGAAGCAGAAGATGCCAAAGGGTTTATCAATGTGGCAGGTATTGAGTCTCCGGGACTTTCATCTGCACCGGCTATTGCAGTGATGGTGGCAGACAGGGTGAAAGAGATGCTGAATCCTGAAGTTAACGACAAGTTCAACCCGATCAGAAAAGGCATTCTTCATCCGGATACACTGACACTGGAAGAAAGAAATGAACTGATTAAGAAACAGCCTGCATACGGCAATATTATCTGCCGTTGTGAGATGATCACGGAGGGTGAGATTCTGGATGCCATTCACCGTCCGCTGGGGGCACGTTCCCTTGATGGTGTGAAACGTCGTACAAGAGCCGGTATGGGACGCTGCCAGGCAGGCTTCTGTTCACCGAGAACGATGGAAATTCTTGAGCGTGAAGTGCCAATGAGCATGTTTGACATTACAAAGAACGGTGTTGGTTCCAATATCGTTATCGGTACCAACAAGGAATTATAGGAGGGCGCATGATGAAAGCATATGATTTGATTATTATTGGCGGTGGCCCTGCTGGTCTGGCAGCCGCTGTTGCTGCAAGAGACAACGGTATTGAAAGTATTCTGATTCTTGGAAGAGACAAACAGCTTGGCGGTATTCTGAACCAGTGTATCCACAATGGTTTCGGCCTTCATACATTTAAAGAAGAACTGACAGGACCTGAATATGCAGCAAGATTTATCGAACAGGTCAAAGAGAGAAAGATTGAATATAAGTTAAATACAATGGTCATGGATATTTCCCATGAAAAAGTTGTCACTGCCATGAACCGTGAGGAAGGCATGATTCTTCTTCAGGCCAAAGCCGTGATTCTGGCCATGGGATGTCGTGAACGTTCAAGAGGTGCTTTGAATATTCCGGGTTATCGACCGGCAGGTATTTACTCCGCAGGTACCGCACAGCGTCTGGTGAACATGGAAGGCTATATGCCGGGCCGTGAAGTGGTTATCCTTGGTTCCGGTGATATCGGCCTGATCATGGCAAGACGTATGACACTGGAAGGTGCCAAAGTGAAGGTTGTGGCAGAGCTGATGCCTTATTCCGGTGGATTAAAGAGAAATATCGTTCAGTGCCTGAATGATTTCGATATTCCGCTGAAACTCAGTCATACAGTTGTTGATATTGAAGGCAAAGACCGTGTAAAGGCTGTTACAATTGCAGAGGTTGGCCCTGACCGCCGTCCGATTCCGGGAACGGAAGAACGCTATGAATGTGATACACTGCTTCTGTCCTGTGGTCTGATCCCTGAAAATGAGCTGAGTAAGAGTGCCGGTGTTGACTTAAGCCCGATTACATCCGGCCCGATTGTTAATGACAGTCTGGAAACTAATATCGACGGCGTCTTTGCCTGCGGCAACGTGCTGCATGTGCATGACCTGGTGGATTATGTTTCCCAGGAAGCCGGAACAGCCGGAAAGAATGCTGCAGCTTATATTAAGGAGGGCAAGACAGCCGATGCAAAAACTGTTGAAATTTTGCCGGTAGATGGCGTGCGTTACACAGTGCCAAAATATATCCGCCCGACAGAAATGGAAGATACTCTGACAGTTCGTTTCCGTGTGGGAGATGTTTATAAAAACTGTGCCATTGCGACTTATTTTGATGATGAACTTATCAGCAAACGTAAACGTCCGGTCATGGCACCGGGAGAAATGGAGCAGGTGATCCTGCAGAAATCCAAACTGGCAGATTACCCTGATTTGAAGCATATTACAATCAAAATTGAGGAGGCATGACGAATGGAAACAAGAGAATTAACCTGTATCGGCTGTCCTTTGGGATGCGCTCTCACAGTGACAATGAATGGTAAAGAAGTTGTAGAAGTCAAAGGCAACACTTGCAAAAAGGGCGATATTTATGCCAGAAAAGAAGTTACCAATCCGACACGTATCGTTACGACAACTGTCAGAGTCAGCGGCGGCGCTGCTCCGATGATCAATGTCAAAACACAGTCCGATATTCCGAAGGATAAGATTTTTGAATGTGTAGCAGCATTAAAAGGCGTGACAATTCAGGCGCCGGTGGCTATCGGTGATGTTGTCCTTGAAAATGTGGCAGGTACAGGTGTCAATATTGTGGCAGCAGGTGCAGTTGAGGCGGCATAATAGATTGAATAAAAACTAAATGGATGAAAATAGCATATTGAAATAATAAGAAAGAGACATTTGCGGAAATGGCAGGCATCCTGTGAAACATACAGGGTCGGCCAATTGCCGATGTCTCTTTTTATGTGCATAAAAATATTTTGACAGAAATGAAACATTTTCGGCATATCAGGTGTATTATGGGTGAAAGGCCTTTCAAGGAGAGTACAAGTAAGATGTTGACGAAAGAAGAATTTACCTGTCTGGCAAGGAAGTATATGGATACGGTTTTTCGAGTTGCCATGAATTATTTAAAAAATAAAACAGATGCCGATGATGTGACTCAGAACGTGTTGCTGAAATTTTATAAAAGCGATGTGGATTTTGAATCGGAGGAACATGTCAAGCACTGGCTTATCAGAGTGGCCCTAAATGAATGCAAAAATTTCCTGCGTTTTCCATGGCAGAAATATGCATCCCTGGAAGATTATATGGAAACTTTGCAGATGCCGGAGCCGGAACATCGGGAAATGTTGAATGCTGTGATGGCACTGCCGACAAAATATCGCATGATTCTGTATCTGTATTATTATGAGGGGTATGCGACAGCGGAAATTGCAGAATTTTTGCAGGTACCAAACGGAACTGTCCGTACAAGACTTGCAAGAGGCAGGGAGCAATTAAAGAAAATATTGAAGGAGGCCGAATGATGAGCCGAAAAAAATTCGATGAAAAATGTTATAAAGAGACAATGGATTGTCTTCACGCCTCTGACGATGTACTTGAGGAGGTCTTGAAGATGACAGAGAATAGGAATGCTGAAGGAGATAAAATACAGGATGACGGACAGGAAACCCGCAATCGGAGTAAATACGGTAAAAATAATGATAGCCAAAACAGACATTGGCATCCGGCTCGCGTTGCAGCGGCAGCAGTGGTGCTCTGTGCAGTGGCAGGGATCATGTTTTCTACAGAGATTTCAACTTATGCCGAAGAAGCTATCCATTTTATTGAAGCAAAATTAAGTCCGGCATCAGAAAGCGATGTGGAGACATTTGCGGATGCGGCTTTGGGGGATAAGAGTATTTCAACAAATCATGCTGAGCGTACAAATTCCAGCGGGGAAGTGTTGGATGACCCGGATTCACAGCGTGTGGCAGTTGATTCAGTGACGGCGAATGAATTATTGTCCGGCAATGTTCAGACTGTGGATGCGACAGTGGAAGTTGGTGGATATACCTTTGACTTTGAGCAGTTAGTGGCGGACAAAAACGGCAATGGCATGTTGTCTTATACTATTTCGAATCCGGATGGAGTAAAGGACTGGTATGAATCCGGCTATGGTGAAATTAATTTTAATTGGTATTCAAATCCGAATGGAGGACTGGTAAACCCAACGATATACTCAGAATCCGGAGAAGAACTGGACAGCAGATTATTGTTGCGTTCAGATATCAGTACAGATACAGAACTTCATGTAGTGGCTTGTTTTACAGGCAATCTGCAGGAAAGTGAAGGTATTCGTCTGGATTTGATAAAAGCAAAAGATAATGAGGATGCAGGACAATGGACGGTTTTGGATCAGAAATCCGTGTCATTTGATGTGACGGACAAACTGGATGGCGTTACATTGACGGACGAAAACGGTGATACAGCAGAGGTGTCGCCGATTGGTCTTACTATGTCAGATACAGCAGATGAGAATATCGAGAATGTTCCTGACAACATCACATTGAAGTATACAGATGGTACAGAGTATGTGATTGATGGGGAAGATGCCTATAATACAATTGTAAGCTTAAAAGACAGCGGAAAATCCTGGTATGTATTTAATCGGCTGGTTGATACAGGGAAAATTCAGTCTTTGGATATCAAAGGTCATTATTGTAATCTTGAGGATGAAAGTCAGGAAAATTACGACAGAATATATACGATTGCGGAATAGTTTGCAATAAGAGTAAGCACACACGGATGCATTCGGAATTGAATATATGGAGGTTATGGGTGCGGGCAGCATAAAATAATGGCCGGTATATATTGATTTTAGGATCAACATATACCGGCTGTTTTATCTTTTGTAAACAGGATTCCTCTTGTTAATATTGGTTTGAGTATAACTGTTTACAATTTATTAATTTCTTCATTTGTAGGATGACCTTTCAGTCAGATTAAAGATTGAATTCTTTAAACAATTGTTACTGATATTCGCTGTCGTTGGCGGCTTTGATGATATCGTCCATGCGATTTTGCTGGGCTAATAACTGAACCAGTTTGTTGCCTTTTTGGTGTTTCGTCTTGCGAAGCAGGAAATTTCATTATATAATGAGCGTTAGCAAGAAGTGTGTCATCGTCATAGGGCATCATAGATTTTGATGATGAAGGATGAGCATATGTGTTCTGAGACAGCATAAACAGGAATGATGACAGAATGAGGGATAGAATAATGAACAGAGAGTTCAAAGATGCGCTGGAGGATTCTCCGGTCATAGCGGCGATAAAAGATGACCACGGTTTAAAAGAATGTCTGAAAAGTGATATTCAGGTTGTTTTTATTTTATATGGAGATATCTGCAATATCGCGGATATTGTAGATACGGTGAAACAGGCAGGAAAGATGGCACTGGTTCATCTGGATTTGATCAATGGCCTTTCTGCCAAGGATGTAGCGGTTGATTTTATAAAAAAATATACAAAAGCTGACGGTATTATTTCGACAAAACCTGCATTGATCAAACATGCAGGCGAGATCGGACTTACATCGGTGTTGCGTTTATTTGTCATCGATTCCATGGCTTACGAGAATATTCAGAAGCATGTGAAGGGGGCAAGACCGGATGTCATCGAGGTACTGCCGGCACTGATGCCGAAGGTCGTGAAGAGAGTTTGTCGAATTTCGCAGATTCCGGTTATTGCAGGGGGGCTTGTGTCGGACAAGGAAGATGTGATGTCCCTTTTGCAGGCAGGCGTTGTCAGTGTGTCATCGACAAATAAAGAAATTTGGTTTATGTAAAAAACAGGAAGAGGAAATAGAAGATGATTGTATATTTTATACGACATGGAGAGACAGATTTCAACAAACGCTGTCTCATACAGGGAATGAGCGATATTCCATTGAATGATAAAGGTGTTCAGCAGGCGGGGGTTGCGGCAAATTGGTTTAAAGCGCAGAATATTACATTTGACAAAGTTTTTTCGAGTCCACTGGTGCGGGCAAGAAAAACTGCAGCCATCGTTTCAGGCAGAACATTTGAAGCAGTGCAGCCTGATGCAAGAATCCGTGAGATGGATTTTGGTGTAGATGAAGGCAAGCAGTATTCGCTGATTAAGGATTTATTTGATGCACCGGAAACCTATATTCCGTCGGAAGGTGCAGAGAGTATTCAGGAACTGCAGACCCGTGCACAGGAATTCCTGGATATGCTGTCAGAAATGGCGGCATCAGAGGAAAATGTACATACTGTTCTGGCTGCTTCTCATGGTGCTGCTTTGAGAGGTATTATGAGCTGTATCAATCACTGTGAATTGAAAGACTTCTGGCGGTCAGGACTTTCAAATTGCTGCGTTTATAAAATTCATCTGGAAAATAACGTGTGGGTGGAAGATGGGCTGATGCATCCGATTGAGGAGGCAGAACAGTTGAAATCCGGCAAAACCAAGGAGGCATAGAAGCAGAATGATTAAAAAGATATTGAGTCTGGTTGATCAGAAATTATTGAGATTTATCATTGTCGGTTGTATTAACACCGTTGTGGGTACGGCCATCATGTTTGGTCTGTATAATCTGGCATCCTGCAGTTATTGGGTGTCATCTGCAGCCAATTATATTTTGACGAGTATTTTGAGCTTTTTCCTGAACAAGTATTTTACATTCCAGAATAAAGAACGTTCATGGAAGCAGGTGGCGAAATTTATCATTAATATAGCGGTATGCTATGTGCTGGCCTATGGTATTGCCAAACCGGTTGTTATGTACCTGTTATCCGGTGCCGGTCAGAAGATTCAGGAGAATGCAGCCATGCTTGCGGGTATGTGTCTGTTCACAGGATTTAACTATATCGGACAGCGTATGTTTGCATTCAAAGAGTAATTTTCCCGGGGCGCAGCAGTCCGTCGATATGATAAAAGTCATTATTTTTGAAAAAATTTAAATTTTTTCAAAAAAAGGCTTGCATTTTTAAAAAGCATCTGGTATTATAAATGAGCACGCAGAAGTGGCGGAATGGCAGACGCGCTAGATTCAGGTTCTAGTGAGGTAACACTCGTGTGGGTTCAACTCCCATCTTCTGCATGATTTATAAAAACCTGAGTAGAGAAGGAATCCCAAGTGGATTCCTTTTTTGCTTTATGCAATATGTGATATGTAAAAATGAAAGAGTGCTGTTTTCGTGGAAATTTAGGCGTTTATATGATATAATATAAGAGAGACATATATACATATAAAAAGGAATAGACCAATGAGTATTGATATTATTATTGACAAATTAACTGACTGTTTAGTTCTCAGAGAGACTAATACAGTGGTAAAAACTGAATATAAGAAATTAGATACATCAATTCCTAAAAAAGCATATTCTAAGTGGAAGTTCAAATGGAATGAGACACAGAAAAATGGATATGATATCTATGAATTATTTGTTGTCGGCGACCCGGACGTTCAGGGGAGAATTTCCTTAAAAATTGATGGCGGTGTTGCTGATGTTGATATTGTAGAAAGTAATCCATACAACATAGGAAAACAGGGGAAATATATTGGTGTAGGGGGTCACCTTTTTGCAATAGCATGTAAAATAAGTATGGACAATAATTGTGATGGATTTGTAGCTTTTACGGCCAAAACAAATTTGATTCAGCATTATACAGAAATGCTTGGTGCTAAATTAATTAGTGGTCAGCGAATGTATATTGATGATATTGCTGCGAAGAAATTAATTGACAGATATTTGGAAAGGTAGGTGTTAATTATGTTAGCGACAACAACTAAAAATTATGGAAGCGTAATTGATTTAGAGAGCAATTTAACAGACGGCAGATTAACCGAACCTTCAAATGGACAACGTTTCAAATGGCGAGAAATGATCAGAGAGGTTGAACGGTTAGGTAGACCTTTAACTGAGGATGAAGCCAAAGCGTATAAAGTAAATTAAAGTACATTTAATAGCACTCATTTGTTTGATCAGTCCCCCTGTCAAGTAGACAAGTAAAAAATCTAAAATAAGTTTATAGATATCCGCCACATTTGACTCAGTGTGGCGGATATTTATGTTATGAGACGTTTATGCACACCATTTTGCTTTCGAGGGTGCTTTTTTTCTTTTTAGTGAGGAAAAATGTTATCAGAAACAGATATAGATATCAGATGCAGGATATGCATGGTATAATAAAAACAAGTTTTGAGAAATGGGGGGAAGGCCATGTATGTACAATTGAAGCTGGAGTTGGCGGCGGATGATATTGATTATAAGAAGTCATCAAATTTACAGGGAATTTTGATGGAGAATATAGATACGGAGTATGCAGGCATTCTGCATGGCAATCAGCTGAATCCTTATAGTCAATGCCTGATTCGGGAGAATGGGAAGAACATCTGGTGTATTAAAACGCTGACGGAGGAGGCTTATGAGCAGATCATTCAACCAATGACGGAAGTGAAGTCTGTGGTTTTTAAAAAGAGTGGTCGGAAAGTAGAAGTGACTAAATGGCAGATGAATCGGTGTGAGGAGCGGGAATTGTTGGATGAATTTTATGACACATCGTGTCCGAATTATCTGGATGTGCAGTTTATGACACCGACTGCTTTCAAGCAGGATGGACGATACGTGATATATCCTGATTTACGATTGATTTACGGCAGTTTGATGCGGAAATACAGTGCTGTTTCCGGAAAGATGGATATGATTGATGAGGATTTGTTGAATCAGTTGACGGATTACAGCTCAATTACACGGTATCGACTGCAAACAATTCTTTTTCCTATGGAAAAGACCAATATTACGGGATTTGTTGGGAATATCAGTATTCGTGTACATGGCCCGGAGACGCTGGCAAAATATATACGGTTATTGTTGAGATTTGGCGAATTTTCTGGTGTGGGTATCAAGACCGGCATGGGAATGGGGGCTATGCGATATAACAGGAGGGAGCCGAAATGACAGAAGAAAAAGTCAAACTGATAACGGGCAGTTTACTTCATGATATCGGTAAAGTGATTTACCGGCAGGGAACAGACCGGAGAAATCATAGTACAGCCGGCTGTGATTATCTGAAAGATGAAGTGGGTATAACAGATAGGGATGTGTTGGACTGCGTGAAGTATCACCATGCAGCGATGCTGAAGGGGGCTGCATTAGATGACAATAGTCTGGCTTATATTGTTTATCTGGCAGACAATATTGCAGCTTTTGCTGACCGTCGAAAGAAAGCGGAAGGTGATGAGAAAGGATTTGAGTTGGCTGTACCACTTCAGAGTATTTTTAATATTTTGAATGGTAATCATGAGGAATTTTATTATCAGCCTGGGAATATGGGGGATGACAGCGGCATCAATTATCCGTCAGTGGAGAAGAAGAAGTTTTCGGAGGCTTTTTATGCGAAAATTCGACAGCGATTGACAGATAATCTGAAAGGTTTACAGTGGACAGAAGAATATATCAATTCCCTGATGGCAGTTATGGAGGCGAATCTGACTTATATACCATCTTCAACAGCCAAATCCGAGCTGGCTGATATCTCTCTTTATGATCATGTGAAGCTGACAGCGGCCATTGCAGCCTGTATTTATGATTATCTGAATGAAAAGGGACTTTCATACAAGGCGGCATTATTCGAGCATGAGAAGTCATTTTATGATGAAAAAGCTTTTATCTTGTATTCAATGGATGTATCCGGCATTCAGAACTTTATTTATACCATTGCCTCAAAAAATGCGCTGAAAACATTGAGAGCACGGTCTTTCTATCTGGAAATTATGATGGAGCATATCATTGATCTGTTTCTGGAAAAAGCAGAGTTGTCGAGAGCCAATCTGATTTATTCCGGCGGCGGGCATTGCTATATTTTGCTGCCGAATACAGAGAAAACAATTGCACATATTCAGGATTTTCAGCAGGAAATGAAGCAGTGGTTTCTTGAAAATTATCAGACAGAGCTCTATGTGGCGACAGGATATGCAGCATGTACAGCGAATGCACTGAGAAATATGCCGGATGGTAGCTATAGTGAAATTTATCGGAAATTGTCGATGATGATTTCAAAACAGAAACAGCACCGTTATGAGGCGGCAGATATTTTGTGGCTGAACGGACGCAAAATGGATGATTATACCAGAGAGTGCAAAGTCTGCAAAAACATCGGTCATGTGAATGCAGAGGGGGTATGCCCAACCTGCCAGAAGATCAGTGATTTGTCGAAAAATATCCTTTATGACAATTTTTTCGGGGTTGTCCGGGATGACGCGCAGCAAATAGGACTTCCACTGCCGGGCGGCTATAGTCTGATCGCCTGCCATGATGAGAAAGATGTAAGGGAAAAATTCATGCCGAATGATGCACTGGTTCGCATTTACGGCAAGAATGCACTGTACACAGGCAAAAACATTGCAACAAAACTGTGGGTAGGTGACTACAACACAGGAGATACTTTTGAACAGCTGGCTGAGTCTGCAGAGGGTATTAAGCGTATTGCGGTTTTGAGAGCGGATGTGGATAATCTGGGACAGGCAATAGTATCAGGTTTTGACGGAAAAGTCAGCGGATTATCAAGAACGGCCACATTGTCCAGACATCTCTCAATCTTTTTCAAATATTTTATCAGAGATATTTTGGAACACGGTGAGTACAGTTTAAGCGGTGAGACAAAAGTGCATCAGAGAAATGCAGCCATTATCTATTCCGGCGGTGATGATGTATTTATTGTGGGTGCCTGGAATGAGGTGATTGAGCTGGCAGTGGATTTGAGAAATAAATTCAAACGCTATACACAGGGAACGTTGAGCTTGTCGGCAGGCATTGGTATGTATGGGGCATCCTACCCGATTGCAGTGATTGCCGGAGAAACCGGAGTGATGGAAGAGCGCTCAAAATATTTGCCGGGAAAGGACGCGGTGACGCTTTTGGAAGATGGCGAAAGCCATGAGATGATGGCGGACAACGAGGAGAAGTCTATTAGTGACGGTACGTATCAATGGGATTGTTTTGAAGATAAAGTGGTGGCTGAAAAATATCGAACCCTTGCTGCATTTTTCGACACAACAGAAAAAAGAGGAAGAAATTTCTTATATAAGATACTGGAATTGATTCGACATCAGGAACGCATGATGAAAGAGGAGGGCGATAAAATCGGTTTTGCAAGACTTGTCTATCTGCTGACAAGGCTTGAACCAACGAAAGACGGAGAAGAAAAAGAGGCTTACAGGCATTTTTCAAAGTGTATGTATCAATGGATCCAGTCACCGGAAGATTGTCGGCAGCTGAAAACAGCCATCAATTTATACGCCTATATGAACAGGGAGAGGGGAGAAGGCACAGATGAAAACAATAAATGAAACCAATTATGTAGATAAAGCAGAGAAAGCGATTCGGTCATTAAGAGACAAAGCGGAACAACAGCGAAGAGGACGGGGAGAGCTTAAGATAGTCACCACATCTAAAATAAGGAATCTTCTGGCAATGACAGCGGATATTTATAATCAGGTGATGATCTGTCAGAATGATAAATTAAGTGATGATCTGAAGGGCAGAATTGAATACCTGAGAGTGCGTTTTATGTATGAATGCGGACGTGAAGCATTGGTGAAGAATTTTGTTGAAGAGGCAGATATTTTGCCGATTTTGAAAGAAATTAACGGCAGCAAGAAGAATTATATCTTATTCAGTCGATATATGGAAGCATTGATCGCATTTCACAAATACTATGGCGGTAAAGATTGATAGGGGGAGAAAAAATTATGTACGCAAAGGTAAGAATTTCAGGGGATATTGAAGTCAAAACAGGTATGCATATCGGCGGCAGCAGCGCTTTTTCAGCCATTGGTGCGGTGGATTCACCGGTCATCCTGGATGTGCGGAGCAATTTGCCGATGATTCCGGGCAGTTCTTTAAAAGGGAAGATGCGAAGTTTGCTGGCAAAGGAATTTAATGAGGCGATTGTGGAGCCGAATGATGATCATGAACGCCTGACAAGACTTTTTGGCTCTGCCAAAAAGGATAATATAAAGAGAAGCCGCGTCCTTTTCTCGGATATGGTGCTTGATAATGAACAGGAACTGCGTGATGCGGGATTGCAGAGTATGACAGAGGTCAAATTTGAGAATTCTATTAACCGTGCGACAGCGATTGCTAATCCAAGACAGATTGAGCGCGTGGTCAGAGGTTCTGTTTTCAGACTTGATCTGATTTATGAATTGGAAAATATGGACGAGTTTCTGGAAGATATGGAAACATTAGGAGAAGGCATGAAGCTGATGCAGTATGATTATCTGGGCGGCAGCGGTTCACGTGGTTACGGCAAAATCCGTTTTGAAGCCCTGGAGGCAGATGTGGTTGTGGGTCAGGTAGATGACGATGCGATGACAAAATGCAGAGAGATTTTGACAAAAGCAGTAGAAATTTAGGCCTGGAGGGGTGAAAATTGAAATACAGCATTTATCAACTGGATTTTTATAATGGCGTCCGTTTCGGCAAAGGACGACTTGAAACCACAGAGATGACGTTTCATGCGGATACACTGTTTGCTGCCTTATTTCAGGAAGCCATAAAGCTTGGGAAAGAGAAAATCTTTCTTGACGCTGTTCGGAATGGCGCTCTTCGCTGGTCTGATGCTTTTCCCTATAAGGGCAGGCAGTTATTTGTTCCGAAACCAATGTTTCAGCCGCCGGTGAAAGAAACGCAGGAACAGGGCAATTCCATCCGTAAGAAACAGTTTAAAAATATGAAATATGTTCCGATAGAATATATCAAGGCTTATATGAAGGGGGAATATCCTGAAAAACACCTGGAGGATTGTAAGGAAATAGGCAAAGAAGGCGTCAAAACAGCAGTGGCGGTGCGGGGTCATGAGGAACCGGAGCCTTACCGCGTCAGTGCTTATTACTTCAATGCAGGGAATGGCCTGTATCTGATTCTGGGAAGCAGCGGCGAGGTTGCAGAGATATTATTTGATGATTTAATGGAAAGTTTGTCGTATTCCGGGCTTGGCGGTAAGAAAAGTGCCGGCTTAGGTCGATTCGAGTATGCGAAAAAAACGGTTCCGGAGATGCTTGGAAAAGCATTGCGAAACGGTTCTGAAGGAGTTTCAGGCCACTTCGGGCAGTCCATGTCGGGAGGCTATGTGGTTTTGATGTCGACAGCACTGCCGGAAGTGGGAAAGCTGGAATCTGTTTTAGCAGATGCGTCTTATAGTCTACTTAAGCGCAGCGGTTTTGTGGATTCCACAACATTTGATGATCAGCAGATGCGGAAGAAAGATTTGTATGTGCTGGCAGCAGGTTCGTGTATGAAAAATGTTTTTGATGGCTGCATGGTGGAGGAGAAAAATGGCGGCAGACATCCAGTTTATCGTTATGCATATGGTTTGTTCCTGGAGGTGGATGTATGAGAAAGGCATTAAAGACATACAACCTGGAATTAAAAGTTCAGGGGCCGGTTTTTGTGGGAAGCGGTGAAGAAATCCAGAAAAAAGAATATGTTTTCTTAAACGGCAGGCATGCACTGGGTGTTGTTGATATTCAAAAGCTGTATCAGCTGGCAAAGAAGAAAGGGCTGGCTTCTGATATGGAACGGTTTATGGTGCGGGATACAAGGACAACTCTGAGACAATGGTCAGACAGCCACAGAATTAAGCCTGATGAGCTGAAAACCTGCATGAAATATATTGTCGATGCCGGTGATATGCAGCAGGAAAAAGGCCCAATGCGGATCATGGCCTGTATCAAAGACCCTTACGGCAAGCCTTACATCCCAGGCAGTTCTCTTAAGGGCATGCTGCGAACGATCATTCTTGGGGCGGAGATGATCCAACATCCGGAGAAATACGGGCATCTGGCAGAAAATATGCAGGACGACCTTTATAATGGCAATGAAAGAAACCGCAAAAAGGTTTTGAGTCGTAATATTAGTGCAATTGAAAATCAGACATTTCGTACATTAAATCGCCCGAAAAGCAAACCGAAGGATGCAGTCAACGACTGGATGGCGGGCGTTATTGTCAGTGATAGCGAACCATTGTCAATGAAGGATGTGGCAGTCTGCCAGAAATGGGAGCAGCACATCAATGGTACTGAAAAGACATTGAATTTAATGAGGGAGTGCATCCGACCGGGAACGGTCATTCGCTGTCAGTTGACCATTGATGAAACAATCAGTCCGTTGACAGGTGAGAAACTAATGGAGGCGGTTAAAGTCTTTTATCAGAGATATGAGAAAGCTTTTCAGCAGCATTTTCCCTATCAGAGTGTGGCACCAATCTCAGATGCAACAGTATTTCTTGGCGGCGGCAGTGGATTTGTCTCAAAGACGATTATCTATGATCTTTTCCAGCAGAAAGAAGCTGTCCGGGTAACAAAGGATATCTTCCGAAAGACCAATGTGCCTCGGGAGCATAAGCACGACAAGGATATAGGCCTTGGTGTGTCACCCCATGTGCTGAAGTGTACAAAGTTGAATGGGAAAAAGTATATGATGGGACAGTGCGAACTGCGATTGAAGGAAATGCAGAAATGAAGCTGTCCGGTGGGGGAAACGGCCGGTTGATGCGATATGAGTGAATATGGCATTGACTGGTTGACACCGGGCGGATGAGGTCCCGTGAGGGAACGGAGTATACTTGTAGATTGCCTTTTGGAATTTTTTAGATGATTCAGAAAAAGATACCCCGAGAGGGGACGGAAACGCTGGAATTTTATTATTGGCGAAATAATTCATGTTACAAAAATAATAAACTCCGAGAGGGGCGGGAACTCGTTATTTCCAACTGTAACCCTAATCATAATTTCCTCATTTGGAAGAAAAACTTTTTATTTAATTTCAGATGCAAATGTGGAGAGTCTGTGATAAAATTTCTATGAATGAGAGTACTTTAAAAAATAGAAAAAGAACAGGTTTATTCTAAAAAGTAAAATTGCTGTTCAGATAGTATTGGTATAGTTTATAATTTTTCCGCGCACCGCATAAATACTGCATTTGGAGGAGATTGTGTATGTTAGATATAAGAAAAATATACAAGAAAATGATTTGCCACGCAAAAGAGTCAGAAAAGCCAGCAAAATAGCAGGCTCTGGCGGGCAGCATTTGGAAATAAGATGCCCCGAGAGGGGACGGAAACTTACTCTTATTATATTTACAATATAGCCCTTTGTAGTATTTGGAAATAAGATGCCCCGAGAGGGGACGGAAACCCTTTCTTGTGTTGTATCGTGAACATAAAACAAATAATTTGGAAATAAGATGCCCCGAGAGGGGACGGAAACTTTAACGAAAATCATTATTCATTCTCCTTCCCAATTTGGAAATAAGATGCCCCGAGAGGGGACGGAAACCACATAGCCTAACTCATCAACAATAAATCTACTATACATATTTGGAAATAAGATGCCCCGAGAGGGGACGGAAACCGTTTCCTCTTACTTCATCGGCAACTTCCGGCTTTTATTTGGAAATAAGATGCCCCGAGAGGGGACGGAAACTTGTGCTGATTTTTGCCCACACAAAAACCTCGTTGTTTTATTTGGAAATAAGATGCCCCGAGAGGGGACGGAAACCATACTCATCATTGATAAAACTGAATAAACTGCGAATTTGGAAATAAGATGCCCCGAGAGGGGACGGAAACTCATAAACTCTAATGTATTCGTTGTAATCTTCATATAGATTTGGAAATAAGATGCCCCGAGAGGGGACGGAAACGCTTCACCTGTAATTTTTTCGATATACGTCATTTCTTCTTATTTGGAAATAAGATGCCCCGAGAGGGGACGGAAACGAGGTCTTTGAAACTCTAACAGGTCTGGAACATCTGATTTGGAAATAAGATGCCCCGAGAGGGGACGGAAACTCGTTTCTGTTTTCTTCCATGATAAAATCTCCTTTAATTTGGAAATAAGATGCCCCGAGAGGGGACGGAAACATTGTTCTAGTTACCATGCGTTTTCTTGCCATATTGATTTGGAAATAAGATGCCCCGAGAGGGGACGGAAACATATCACCATCGTTAAGTGTTTTTACAGTTCTGATTGTCGATTTGGAAATAAGATGCCCTGAGAGGGGACGGAAACCAATCATTCCATCATTTGGTTCAACAGTCTTTCCATTATTTGGAAATAAGATGCCCCGAGAGGGGACGGAAACCGATATGACTTTCTTATGTAAGAATCAACATTTGACTATTTGAAAATAAGATGCCCCGAGAGGGGACGGAAATTCTTCTGGTGCTGGTGTCCAGTCGGTGGCTTTGTTGATTTGAAAATAAGATGCCCCGAGAGGGGACGGAAACAGATTAGGCTTTTCAACCCAAAGAGTTTCGCTATTTGGAAATAAGATACCCCGAGAGGGGACGGAAAATATATTTCAAATAGATTTCGTTAAATTCCTGATACATATTTGGAAATAAGATGCCCCGAGAGGGGACGGAAACACTACATCCTATATTTGGCTTAACAACGGTCTACAATTTGGCAATAAGAAACCCCGTCAGGGGACGCAATTTTATCGTTGCAAAACGATGAAAGGGGGATGAGTACGTGAGTTTACTGTATGTGAATGAAAATGGGGCGCTCATTGGTATTGAAGGCAACAAATGTGTGGCGAAGTACAAAGATGGCATGAAGACTTTTATTCCAATTGAGTCATTGGAAGGTATCACGATTATGGGGCAGTCGCAGGTGACGACGAAATGTATGGAAGAGTGCATGATGCGTGGGATACCTGTGACTTATTTCTCAAAAGGCGGAAGATATTTTGGGCGTTTAATGTCCACGGGCCATGTGAATGTTGAAAGACAGCGAAAGCAGAGCGCATTGTATGATACGGATTTTGCAGTGGAACTTGGGAAGAAAATTTTGAGCGCCAAGGTGAAGAATCAGAGTGTGGTTTTGCGGCGATATGAAAAGAGTAAGTATAAGACTCTGGAAGAGGAACAGCAAATGATGTCGATTTGCCGTAACCGTATTCTTACAAGCAAGAAGATAACGGAGATGATTGGTTTTGAAGGTCAGGCAGCGAAAAGCTATTTTCAGGGGCTGTCCAAGTGTATAGACGAAGAATTTAAATTTCAGGGGAGAAGCAGACGTCCTCCGAAAGATGAATTTAACTCCATGATCAGTTTCGGGTATTCGCTGCTGTTGAATGAAGTCTATTGTAAGATTGAGATGAAAGGACTGAATCCTTATTTTGGATTTATTCATCGGGATGCAGAAAAACATCCAACCCTTGCAAGTGACCTGATGGAAGAGTGGCGTGCAGTCATTGTCGATGCAACCGTGATGAGTCTGATTAATGGTTATGAAATAAAGAAAGAACATTTTCAGACAGATCTGGATCAACCGGGATGTTATCTGACACGGGAAGGGTTAAAGATTTTTCTCAATAAGCTGGAGAGAAAGTTCAGAACAGAGGTCAGATATTTAAAATATACAGATTCGGCCGTCAGTTTCAGAAGGGCAATTTTACTTCAGATGGATCGTCTGGCAAAAGCCATTGAGGAAGGAGATGCAAGTATCTATGAGCCGATTATCATCCGATGAAAACGTTTTTAAAGGCGATTTTTATGAGGCGGAGAAAGAAGCAGATATGAATGCATTTGGTGCCGAAGATGAAGAGTATTATTTTCAGATAGCTGAAAATCTGGAGGATGACAGGCAGTTTATTTTGATTATCTATGATATTGTGGATAATAAGCGGAGAACCAAATTTGCCAAATTATTGGAAGGCTATGGAACACGCGTACAGAAGTCGGCTTTTGAAGCCATGCTCTCGCAGAAAAGCTATGAAAAACTGGTAAGAGAAATACCGCACTATATCAATCCTGCCAGTGGGGAAGACAGTGTCCGAATATACCGGATGATCGGAAAGGGTCGTGTGAAATCCTGGGGAGATGTTCCAAAACAGCAGGAAGAAATTGTTTTGGTATAAAACAAATATGTAGCACTTTCGTTTGTAAATATGGTAGAATATAATTGTTCAGGGTCAGATTATGAGGATATTGGCTCTGGACAATTGTATTTATACGCAAAGAGAGATGTGCTATATGAGTAAGACATATTTATTTTCACCAATCGGGAATACAGACCCGATTAAATATTTTTACGATGGTTCTATGCTGCATATTTGCCGCTATTACAAGCCGGACGTAGTAATTCTCTATTTATCTCAAGAGATGATCCTGCATCATGAGAAAGACAATCGTTATGTCAGAAGCATAGAATTATTGGGAGAGAAACTGGGGCATACTTTTGAAGTACGAATCATCCGGGATGAGCAGATGGTGGATGTACAGCAGTATGACCTGTTTTATCATGCGTTCCGCAGAATCATTGCGGATATAGAGGAAGAGATGACGCCGGAGGATACACTGATCGTGAATATGGCATCGGGAACACCTGCCATGAAGAGTGCGCTGCTGGTCATGGCAACCCTTGCAGAATATCGTTTTCTGCCGATTCAGGTTTCGACACCGAAGCGCCGCAGCAATCTGGGGCGCGAAGATTATGATGTGGAGAAGAACTGGGAAATGGATACGGACAATCGGCCGGAGATGAGGAAACGTTGCGAGGAAGTGCGGTGTGTGCATCTTGTTCAGTTGTTGAAGATGGATATGATCAAGAAACATCTGCAATCCTATGATTATCATGCGGCTTTGCAGGTAGGCAGAGAAATTCAGAGAGAGCTGGACAAAGAAGATTATGCCTGGCTCGAAACAGCTGATGCCAGGACAGTGCTTGACTGGGAGAGAATGAATCGTTTCCTGCCAAAGAATAATGGTGTTCTCTGGCCGGTGAAAGCGGAGGACCAGAACAGAGTCCTTTTGGAATATACGTTAAGCCTTGATTTGAAAGTCAAACGCGGAGAGTATGCGGATTTTATCAGAGCAATCACACCCCTTGGCGTGGATTTGCTTGAAAGAGTGATTGAGCAGTATTGTGGTATCTATATTGAAGCTTATTATTCAAGCCGGGATAGTCAGAAGTGGAGCAGGATAAAACTTGCGGATTCAGAGGTGCTGGAAATTTTAAATCGCAAATTTACCGATGGATTCAGATTTGGACCGGTCTATTCTTATCATTTAAATACCATTGTTCAGGCAAAATGCACGGATGCGTTGATGGCTCAGCGGGTTCAGGAACTGGTGAATGTGGAGCAGAAAGTCCGCAATCTGGCGGCGCACAGCATTGTGTCAGCAACACCTGAGTGGGTGAAAGAACGAACCGGCAAAACCGTTGATGAGATTATGGAGATTATCAAGTATATATGCGAGAAGGTCGGCATTGCAGACAGTCAGGAGTCGTGGCGTTCCTATGACCGGATGAATAAGAAAATCATCGAAAAACTGGACAAAACACAGCTGTAAGCAGCACGCAAAGGCACCGGTTGAAGGACAAAAATCACAATTAGACACTTTTTAAAGCAAGTGACCATTAATGAACAAAAAATATACGATTGATGGTTGTAAATTATGCTGTCCATTAATATAATATTTTTTATGAGAAAATCAACATGTTATCTATTAATGGAACAATTTATGAAAAAGGAGCATTTTTATGAGAAATGCATTTCGGATTTTTCGCCGGGATTTGAAGCGGATTTTGCGCAACCCGGCAGCATTACTGGTCATCATAGGTGTGTCGATCATTCCGTCACTCTATGCATGGTTCAATATTGTTGCAAACATTGATCCTTATGCCAACACCTCTGGTATTAAGGTAGCTGTTGCCAATAATGATCAGGAGGCGTCGAGTAATGGCCTTTCGATCAATGCGGGTGACGAGATCATTACGAATCTGAAGGAAAATGATCAGCTGGGATGGACCTTTGTGTCGGAAGATGAAGCCGTTGAAGGCGTCAGATCCGGCAAGTATTATGCAGCGATTGTTATTCCGGACAATTTCAGTGAATCATTGTTAAGTGTCCTTTCAGGCAAGCTTAATACACCGGAACTGGAATACTATATCAATGAGAAAGCCAATGCCATTGCACCGAAGATCACGAGTACGGGTGCAAGTACGATCCAGTCTCAGATCAACAGTACATTCTCATCGGTTGCAGCAGAGTCTGTGTCGGATGTTGTTAAAAATTCTGTGACAGATGTAGCAGATGCTGTAGGCAATGTGAATACGGACATCAATGAGATGCTGAAGAAAGCAGATGCCAATATTCAGGCGTACGAAGATTTGTTGGACAAGTTTAACAACAGTTCTGATTCTACCAAGGATCTGATTTCAGATGCCCAGAAGGCAGCAGGTTCACTGGATGACGCAGCGGCCTCAGGCGCATCTGCTCTGGATGACGCGGATACGATCATTCAGAATACGAGAACAGCAGCCGGAGATTTTTCCGCCATCCTGTCCTGGTCACTTTCCAATGGAGAGCTGCTTTTGAACCAGGCACATAGTTCTGCTTCAGAGGGGTTGACAGAGTTGGAAGCCAAGGCAGGCAAGATTAATACGACGGTTGGCGATGCACTGGATTCAGCCAATTCTGTTGTATCATTAAATGGTGAGATCCTGGATAATATGCAGGATCTTGTGAATCATGTGGCTGATGAAGTGGATGGACAGATTGCCAATGATATCATTGACAGACTGAACAGCAATATTGCCAGTCTTCAGGAGCAGAATGACAAGAATCAGAAACTGATCGACAGTCTGACTGTAGGTAATAACAGCATTTCAGATGCAATCTCCACAACATCCACAACACGTGAACAGCTGTCAGGAATTGCTTCTGACAGTATCGGCAGTATTCATGCTTTCAGGATTTCCATGGCTCAGAATGTTATTCCTGAACTGGACAAAACACTGGATACATTCTCAAGTCTGACGGGTGAGTTGTCCGGTCTGCTCAATGGCGTACCGACAGCTTCCGAGCAGTTCCAGTCGGTTTTTAATCAGCTGGATACAAGTCTTGCGGATATCAGGGACGCTTTAAGCGGTACGACCTCTGCACTGGCAAGTGTCAGTGGCAAGCTGAATGACATCCAGAGTGATGTGAATGCGCTTGTAAGTTCCGATGCATATAACAAACTGCTCAAACTGGAAGGCATTGATGCTGACCAGATTTCTGAGTTTATGGCATCACCGGTTGAACTGGATACAGAGACTTATTTTGCAGTGAAGAATTACGGTTCTTCCATGATTCCATTCTATTCCAACCTGGCAATCTGGGTGGGCGGTATTGTTCTGATCGCGATCATTAAGATGGAAGTAGACAGAGACAAATCTATGAAAAACTATACGGCATCAGAGATGTATATGGGCAGATGGCTGCTGTATGTCGTAATCGGTATCATTCAGGGCTTTGTTGTGTGTCTGGGTGATACGCTGCTTCCGGGGGCGCAAGTCGTGCATCCGGTAAGGATGGTTATTCTTGGTATGATTCTTTCTTTTGTCTATGTTAATATTATTTATGCATTGTCTATTTCATTCAAGCATATCGGCAAGGCACTGTGCGTTATCCTGGTTATTCTTCAGATTCCGGGATCATCAGGTACATACCCGATTGAAATGACACCGGCATTCTTCCAGAACCTGCACCCGTTCCTGCCGTTTGCGTATGGCGTCGGTGCTATGAGAGAATGTGTAGCAGGTGTATATGGACATGTCTATGAGAAAGATATACTGATTCTGTTATTATGCTATGTGCCGATTTCACTGCTGATCGGACTTGGTCTCAGGCCGGCCCTTGCCGGACTGAACCGCCTGTTTGACAGAAAGCTTTCAGAGACAGAGTTTATGATCTGTGAAGAACCGGATGAAACACTCAGCCGTCATGAACAGCTGAGAATGCTTTTGAAGGCATCTCTGTCTGTTGACAATCTGAGAGAAGAGACAGCTGCAAAGGCACAGGCTTTTGAAGGCAATTATAAGAAGATGGTGCGTTTCGGATTCCTGGCGATCATCATTATTCCGCTGATTTTCCTTGTTCTGATGTTCAGTCTGGAATCAAAGATCGTATTCCTTGTCCTGTGGATCCTTTCGATCATTATTATCGCTGTATGGCTGATCGTTGTTGAATTTATTCACAATAATCTGCAGGAACAGCAGAAGATTGCAGGTATGTCCTTTGATGAAATGCTTGAGAAATTCCGTGGAAAGGAGAAGGAATAATGAAGAATATTCTGCGTGTTTTTAAGAATGACTTAAACAAGATTCATAATAATGTTATTGCCATGATCGTTATCATGGGTATTCTTGTTATTCCGACTCTTTATGCATGGTTCAATATTGCAGCCAGCTGGGATCCGTATGGCAGTACGGATGGCCTGAAAATTGCCGTGGCCAGCGAGGATGCAGGGTATACAAGTGAACTGATCAACGTGGATCTGAATCTTGGTGATGATGTCATTAAGGCATTGAAGGAAAATGACAATTTCAACTGGGTCTTTACAGATGCAGATGATGCAGCCGATGGAGTTAAATCCGGCAAATATTATGCGTCCCTTGTTATTCCTGAGGATTTTACCAAGGATATGATGAGTGTTTTTACCAGTGATGTGACACATCCTCAGATTATTTATTATATTAATGAGAAGGAAAATGCCATTGCACCGAAGGTTACTGAAAAGGGTGCCAGCGCTGTACAGCAGCAGGTGAATGACACTTTCATTGAAACCGTTTCAAAAACAGCGCTGGAGGCAATTCAGCTTGTCAGCAATGCTGCTGATGATGAAGATGATCAGGAGTTGGCAGACAAACTGTCAAAAACCCTGAACCAGGTAGCTTTTGATTTGAGCAGTGCGGCCAATACAGTGCAGTCCTTTGCAAATCTGACAAAATCGGGTGCGCTGATGTTGGATTCAACCACTGAATTTCTGAAGCAGTCCGGCTCTGGTGCAGAAAACAGTGTCGAGGCTTTTGATAAAGCCGGTGAGGGCATTGATTCATTAAACAGCGCTTTGACAGGTACCACAAAGACGATTTCTGATGCATTGGCACAGAACAAGGAATTTTATACAGCTGTGTCAGATGCGGTGGGCAAAGCGCTGGATTCTTATAATACAGATGCGGAGGCCTCCGCCGATGCTTTATATGCCGTGTCAGACAGAATCCAGGATGTGATCGACCGCTATACAGAGATAGAAAATTCCCTGACAGACATCGGCAATGATTTTGATTCCCTGAAGATTTTAAACTCAGCTATCAGAGATATTAATGGTTTGATCGATACGGCGATTGCAAGACAGACAGCCATTCGGGACAAGATCAATGAAGCCGCCGGCAGTCTGACAACACTGACAGGGGATGCATCGGATCTCAAGAAAGAAATAAATGATCTGATCGCACAGACAACGGATTCCGTTGAAGAAGTAAAGACAAGCTATGAAGAGAATGTCAAGAGTGGTCTGAATGATCTGGCAGGCAGTCTGTCATCCACAGATTCCTCCATTACATCTATGTTCACAGCGTTGAATGACAGTGTCCAGGATATTGCAGGTGTCACCGACAATGCATCCGGGGATCTGTCGGATGTTCAGAAAACATTGGAAGATTCGGTGAATCTGTTAAAAGATGCTTCTGACAAACTTACCACAGCATCCAGGAAAGTATCAGACAGCGGCAGTATGGATGCCCTGACCGATCTTCTGGAGGAAAGTCCTGAGAGCATGGCTTCATTCATTGCTTCTCCGGTAAAACTTCATGAGAACCAGATTTATCCGATTGAGAACTATGGTTCTGCAATGGCACCGTTCTATTCAACACTGGCCATCTGGGTTGGTGCGGTTGTAATGGCGGCTATGCTGAAAGTTACTGTGTCAGAGAATGCGAAGAAGAGACTAAAGAATCCAAAGGAACATCAGCTTTATTTTGGACGAATGATCCTGATGGTTTGCCTTGGTATTCTGCAGAGTGCACTGATCTGTCTGGGAGATTTGTATTTCCTCGGTATTCAGTGTGAACATCCGTTGATGTTTATTATCACGGGCTGTTTTTCAAGTCTGATCTATGTCAATATTATTTATGCTTTGACGGTTTCCTTTGGCGATATCGGTAAGGCAGTTGCTGTTGTGCTGATGGTTATGCAGGTAGCCGGAAGCGGCGGTACATTCCCAATCGAATGTGCACCGAAGTTCTTCCAGATTGTATATCCACTGCTGCCTTTCGTACACAGTATGAATGCGATGCGTGAGTGTATTGCCGGATTCTATGGCAATTATTACATGGTTGAGATGGCTAAGATGGCATTATATCTGATCCCGTCACTGCTTCTCGGTCTGCTTCTCAGAAAGCCGATTGTCCGACTCAATGAAGTGTTTATCGAAAAACTTGAAAGTACAAAACTGATGTAACGGGAAACCGGTACAACAAGAAACAGATACAACAAGAAAAGCCCCTTTACAGAAAGGGGTTTTTTCTGTACAATGGAACTATTGAAGAATAAGATATTTTGCAGCTGCAAAGAGGTTGAAGGGCTGCAGAATGATAATGAAAGGAAGATATACAATGACAAATCCAGTTGTAACAATTACAATGACAAACGGAGATGTGATGAAGGCAGAATTATACCCTGAAATTGCTCCGAATACAGTGAATAACTTTATTTCCCTCGTTCAGAAAGGCTTTTATGATGGCCTGATTTTTCACAGAGTTATTTCCGGTTTTATGATTCAGGGCGGTGATCCGCAGGGTACAGGTATGGGCGGTCCAGGCTACAGCATTAAGGGTGAATTCGCCATGAATGGTGTGAGAAATGATCTGAAGCATACAAGAGGTGTTCTGTCTATGGCACGTTCCATGATGCCGAACTCAGCAGGTTCACAGTTCTTCATTATGCATGCCAATGCACCGCATCTGGATGGACAGTATGCAGCATTCGGCAAGGTTGTTGAAGGTCTTGATGTGGTTGATAAGATTGCATCTGTCAGAACAGGATGGCAGGATAAACCGGTTGAAGAGCAGAAGATCCAGTCTATGACAGTGGAATTGTTCGGTGAGACTTATCCGGAACCGGAGAAATGCTAATAAGCAACAGCTGAGTATGGCTGCCGCAAGATGCCGTTATCGCAGAGTGATCTGCGGCATTTTGGGCGGCCATTTTTAGAAGGGAGGGTGAGAGATGGCGATTCTTGTTGTGCGGATTGAAGATGTGTCAACCCTTTTAATGAATGAGTTTTTTGACTATAACGGAAGGTGTTATGCCCTGACACGCTCAAGGAAAGAGAATACGGATGTTTGTATCAACCTTGAGGATTTTTATGAGGGAACGGTTCAGAGCGAAAGTCTGGAGGACATACCGGTGGTCTTTGTAAAAGCACAGGATGGCGGCTGGGCTGTGATCGGGTACTATAAGCGGGCAGAAGTGCGCAAGAAGATCATGCGTCCGTCTCTGTTCCTTGAAGGTAATATCCGGGCAGACGTCAGAGAAGCATGGCTGTTTTCTGAGGATGAGCGGAAGCAGATATTTGCAGCACATTTCGGAGAACGGTATTATGAGGTTGTAGAAGATGATGATGCCCGTTATCAACCGTTGATGGCGTGTATGACAGACAACCCTGGACAAAACAGTCTGCTGCGGTATGATTGTGTGGATATCTTTCTGCAGAGTACCATCCGGAATCAGTATGAGGCGTGTCTGGCAGAATGCGAACGACTGGCTTCGGCGCTGATGTGTGAGACATGTACGGATCTGAGGGAAATCAAGCGGCTTGAAGTGTGTGGACGGCAGGCGGCTGTGCTGAACGGCAGAGAAGCAGACGGCTATTATTATGAAGCGATGGCGGATGAGCAGTTGGGCAGAGTACGACAGGGCATGAAAGCCATCGAGAAAGCCCTTCGTATCGAACCGGAGGGGGCGGATCTGATGGCGCTCAAAGGACAGCTCCTTGTGGGTATGGGAAAGGCTGATGCAGCGGCTCAGTGGTTTCATAAGGCCTGGTATGAAAGTGGAGATGATGATTATCTGATGTTGGAAGGCCGGGCATGGCTTTTGGATGAAAAGCCGGATGATGCACTGGATTGTTTCAAGAAGATCAGCGACAAAGGACTTCTGGATGCGGCCGGGATCAACCTTAAAGACATGGAGCAAAGGTGGCCGCCGGTCAGCGCCAGAGGGGTTCGGGGTTAACAGAAGAAACTAGTACATCGTTTTCGAAATAACTACACCATTCACTTGCCAGCGGAATGAAAGGAGCGGATTTCATGAGTGAACAGGAAAACATTCTCAAGTTAAAAGCAATGATTGAGGCATCGGATAATATTGTATTTTTCGGTGGTGCAGGGGTATCTACAGAAAGCGGTATTCCGGATTTCAGAAGTGAGACAGGTATCTATAATACCGTTCACAAATACGGCTGTTCACCGGAACAGATTCTTTCTCATACATTTTTTATGAGAAAGCCGGAGATTTTCTATGATTTTTACAAGTCAACCATGGTTTACAGAGAGGCAGAACCTAATGAAGCCCATAAGGCACTGGCGAAACTGGAGAAGATCGGTAAGCTGAAAGCAGTTGTTACACAGAACATTGACGGA
>OLND01001099.1_pt1 | contig 29828 bp, 26 predicted proteins | sample 1672031 | NCBI WGS metagenome assembly OLND01 (sample SAMEA3136638, study PRJEB25190) | human gut metagenome | biome: human gut; feature: human-associated habitat; material: faeces | place: Austria | collected 2013 | reverse complement strand
CCCACAAGGGCTCGATCTCCTCGGTGCGCTTCTTCGGCGGTAGAAACGTTATGCCAGATAGCATAAAACGCTACATATCCTATTCTATGGACTTTGGTTATGCTCCGAGCGGTGGATTTAAACTCTCGGATGGAACGTGGATTGCTGCTAATTCCGCTGGTATTATTCCTCGCGCTGAAGCCATCAATCATCTCATGTCGACAGCTCATTCACTGTTGGGGATTCCTTATGTTTGGGGTGGTGTTTGGCCTGATGACGGCGGGATGGATTGCTCTTCGCTGTCTCTTTACTGTTATGGGCAAATTGGCGTAACTCTTGGGGATGATACGTATACGCAAGTCACCCAGGGTAAGTCGGTTCCATTTTTTGCTGCTCAGCCTGGAGATTTGATCTTCATGTATTACTGGTCTGCGCCAACATATACCGATCGGCCCGAACATGTTGTTATATATGCGGGAAATGGAATGATTTATGAAGAACCAAATTTCGGAATGGTATGTCAGTATGTACCTCTTTGGACGAAGAATGCAGATCGTTTGGTTGTGAGGAGGTATTTGGCGGAATACTGAGGGGGTGTGTATCGCTATATAAATACGGTATTCTAAAATGGAGCAAGCGGGCGTCGTAATGAATAGCAAAAGAATTGCATATTTGGATATTTTGAAGATAGTGGCAATATTCGCCGTAGTTATGATTCATATAGCTGGCGCGCAATTTGGCAATTATTCTACAGATTCTTTTGAGTGGGCAGGTATCAACTTTATTGACTCGTCTTCTCGGTGGGCTGTGCCAATTTTTGCAATGGTGAGCGGTGCGCTTTTTCTGGATCCGAATAGAAAAGTTTCTATTTATAAGCTATATACAAAGAATATTTTTCGGCTAATCACTGCCTTTCTTTTTTGGTCGGTAGTGTTTGCATTATATAAAGCAGTTAAAAGCGATTTTAGCCTAGGGATTATGGAGTTTGTCAAAACAGTTCTTTTGGGTGAATACCACATGTGGTTTATGTACATGCTTGCAGGTCTTTATATCCTTGTGCCTCTCTTGCGGCCAATTGCGGCGAATAAAAAATTGCTCACTTACGCAGTTGGGGTTTGCTTTTTTTTAATGTTGGTATCAGGGTACGCAAGCATAGTGCCCGGTGGAACAACTCTTAGTCTTATTGTTTCCAGCACTTCTCTAAATCTGGGATATATAGGATACTTTCTTCTGGGCAGATTGCTTATGGGGGCGAGTTTCTCTCGTTCCGTAAGATTATTGATATACGCGTTTGGTGTGATCGGTTTTGCTATTACGATGTGGGGCACTTACGTTCTTTCGGTTAATAAGGCTTCTGGCGTTCTTGTCGAAACATTGTATGAGTTTTGCACTATAAACGTGGCTGTAATGGCTTTAGCGGTTTTTGTACTTGTTAAACAGATGTGTACTTTGTGGGGCTCCGTCAGTGGCGAAGAAACACGTATTTGGAAGATAGCCTTCCGGGTTGCCGATCTATCGCTGGGAGCTTATTTGCTCCATGTCTTTTTTGTTTGGGAGATAGTTAAATATCCACTTTGCTGTCAATTTCCTTCGGCGTATATTTTAGGAGCACTCATTCTTGTTGTTTCATTTGCTGTTGCGTATATCTTAAGAAAAATACCTTTCATCGGAAAGCTAATAACGTAGGTAGGAATCTATAACTACGACAGATTACTTTTCGTGATCCTGAACAACAGCTTTCCCTAAAATTTGTTTGTCTAAATCACAAAAAATAGTTCGTCCGCCTAAGAAGGTCAGATGATTAATCGTTCCTGCATTGCGGCCGATGTAGTCGAGCGCATGTGCTACGCTGTCAAGATCGCTAGGATCATCGAAAAGGAAGAGTGAGCGTTTTTTTCCAGCATATGGACCCGCACTAAAGGCATCAAGTGGGTTTTTTGCAGAGCAGATAATGAGAGAAGTTTTATCGATCACTGTCTGCTCGGATGTTTGATCGGTTATCCATTCATTGATGGCGTCGTTGGCAAAATAAGGATTGCCTCCGTAAAGGCGAACAACTTCAATACCCATATCGATGAGTGGCTGTACCTTTTCATTGGGGGTGCGATCTGGTCCATCGAGCAAAAGAAGCTTTTTGAACGAGCCATTTAATAAATATTCAATAACATCCTTGTTTTTTTCTGCTTCATCGGATCTCAAGAAGAGAGGAATCTTTTTCATATACAAGTATGGTGAAATAGAAATAAGTTCCCCAAAGCGATCATCGCATGCTATTGCTGCGGTTTCTCCCCAAGTATTTTCTACGGTAAGGCCATGATTATAGACATCTATGGCAAGCTGTGAGAGGCGCGAGGCATGAATATCCACAATCGAGGTATTCTGTCCGCAAGCTTCTTTAATTTCTTTTAAGGCGGTTTGGCAAATGGGTTTTTCGTTGCTCAAAAGAATTACATTTTGCGGTGTAAAAGCCTTTAGTGCTTGATTAACTATGTCAGGAATCAAGTCATTTCTGATAGGAAATACGGGCGCGTCAAAGAGGCTGGACAAACTGGTTGCGAGAACACATGTAGTATTGAAAGTATCAGAAACAAGGATTACAGTTTCAGAAGAGAAATCTGCTTCGCTCATGATCTTAATTGCAGAGGCGTATCGATCTTCTCCTGCAAGGGTAGAGATTGTCCGTTCGGGTACGGCGTTCTTGCTTTTTAACATAGAGAAAACGCGTTGCTCTGATTCAGGGTTTCCCTTGCGACCACCCAAAATGCGATAGGAATTGCATACTTCGTTTGCGTCGCCCATCATTCGCGCATGTCCTTTTTCAATCCAAATTGCTTTATTGCACAATCGCTCTATCTGGTCGTTGTCATGCGAGACAATAAGCACGGTAACATCATGTTCTTTAATTAATTTGGTGATGCGATTTTCGCACTTTTGCTGAAACATAAAGTCGCCAACAGAAAGAACTTCGTCGACAATAAGAATGTCTGGAATAATGACAGTTGCTATGGCGAATGCAATGCGTGCCACCATGCCCGAAGAATAGTTTTTCATAGGCATATCGAGAAATGATTCTATTTCGGCAAAATCTACAATTTCATCAAAGTGTTGTTCGATGAACTTTTTTGAATATCCAAGCAATGCTCCATTAAGATAAATATTTTCACGCGCTGTTAACTCTAAGTCGAATCCGGCACCGAGTTCAATAAGGGGGGCAATATTGCCGTTAATTTCACAGGTACCACTGCTTGGTTCCAAAACACCCGCAACAATTTTGAGCATGGTTGATTTACCCGAACCGTTAGTTCCAAGAATGCCGAACACATCGCCTTTTCTGACGGTAAAAGAGACATCATCCAGTGCGCGGAACTCTTTAAAAAGCAATTCTCTTTTTGCGAGCGCTATGGCATATTCTTTAAGGCTGTTAAGCTGCTCACTCGCCATATTGAAAACCATAGAAACGCTGTTCACTGCGACAACGATTTCCCTTTTGTCGTCTGCAGCAGGCGGCAGTGCTGTATTTTGCAGGGGAGATGTATTAACTAATTCTGGCATGAGAACCTCGGCTATACGTAGAGAATGAATTTTTTTTCGTTTGTTTTGAAGATAATGTACCCAAATGCAAAAGTGATAACAGCTATTCCCAGGCAGATAAGATTTTCTCCTAAGTCAGGAATAGTACCGTTCATGACAATATCCCTAAAATACGTAACGTAATGATACATAGGATTGAAAGCTTCCGCAGCTTGCATCCATTCAGGCAATATTTCTAAAGGATAGAAAAGGGGGGTGGCATAAGTCCATGCGGTTATTACAACACTCCATAAATGGCAAACATCTCGGAAAAAAACCGCCAGAGTTGATAGCAGTAGTCCAAGACCGGCGCTGAATAAAAGCATAAATAATAGCAAGAGAGGTAAGGCAATTAGACTGATTGTTGGAGCAATTTGAAAAAAGAGCATAACAATGACTACCGCAATGAGAGAAATAGCAAAGTTGACTAATTGGAATAATACTTTTTCCAAAGGGAATATGACTTTCGAGATACGAATTTTTTTAATAAGGGACGAAGAGTCTAAGATCGAGGTCATGGCGGTGGTTGTGGAGTCTGCCATGAGGGCAAAAAGTACGTTTCCTAAGATGAGGTAAAGTGGGAAATTTTCGACGTCACCCCCAAATTTTAGTACGTTGCTAAATACAGCGACAAGAACACACATCATAAGAAGAGGATTAAGTATCGACCATACTATACCGAGTATACTCCGACGATATTTTAATTTGAAATCTCTCGATACAAGAGAGACGATGGTGAACCAATTGCGCTTTAAGTTAGCACACTCTAATGAAACGGACATTGTTTAGTCTCCCAAAAGCTTTGATACGATGGTTAAGAGAACTTACATCGTCGCTAATAAAGTTTAGTTTATCCTACGATATGCCTTTCGGATTGGTTTCACAGAAAGTACGGGGGAGCTATACAGGACCCCCGTACTTTTGTTTTGGATAATAAGCACACGTTAGCTATTTTTTGCCAAGAATTTTCCGTGCTACAGCTTTTGTTGCTTCACGGCGTCGCGATCCTGCGGGAAGTATGGGATCAAATAACTTGCGTAAGAAATTGTCCTCTGCAATAGCCGATTCGTGATTATCTTCAACAGGCGCAAGTCCGGTTCGAGCGCTTAATAGAGCTTCGTAGAATGGTGTGTTCCGCGCATATTTCCAATAAAACTCACATAGGTCACAATTTCTTGTGTTCCAAGGTTTTTCGAATCCTGCATAATGAATAATTTTGGGATGTTTTCTTGCCTCTAAGTAGTTGTCGAATTCTTTTGCAGGCGCAAAAGAAAAGACATTCGTAACCCTATTAAAGCAATCGGTCATGACATTCCAAGAGTCATCAATATAAACTGTACGTCCCTCGCAATGGACGTTGAGAACATCTTGATCGTTATAGATATAGGCCGGATTTGAGGCAATCTCAAGCCACTTATCTATGGAATGCAAGTTTCTCATGGCTGATGTGTTTAGGAGGAGGACGCCTGCCTGAAAGTAATTGTAAGGGTTTTGCATGTGAAGAATTTTATCATTGTAATCGAGGCGATGATTGTCTTTCATATTCAGATTACCAAGAAAATCAATATCGCGAACTGCTGCAACAAGGTTTCCCCCTAGTTCCGTCTCATAAAGATGAGCAATATCGCCTTCGACAATTAAGTCGGAATCAAGATAAAGGGCCTTATCGTAGAACGAAAATATCTCCTGGATAAAAAAGCGATAGTAGGTCTCAACGCTAATATGCTCATTGTTGGTATTCAAGTTAAATTTGTTAATAGAACCAGCAACGTTTACGAACCGAATAGTGGCGTTTTCAAAACGAGAGAAAAACTCTATCATACATTGCTTGTTGTGGTTTGAAATATTCTTCTCAAGTATGGCAATAGCGTAATGATAACTTGAAGATGCATTTCGAAGCATGGAGTATATTGTTGTTGTGAGCATCGGTACATAGCGATCATCTGACGCGAAGGCTATAGGAATAGTAGGCTGGTTTGCCACCGTATTTATTGATAATGGTTCAATAGATCTCTGCTTTTCTGGTTTTTCGAATCTAACACATTGCAGCTGTTTTGTTTTCCAATCTTTTCCGCATCGCATGTTATGTAGGTAATAGATGTTGAACAAGCGCTCAGAAAGGTGCCCAGGTGTCCTCAGGGCCTCGCGACTGTAATTCTCCGTATCAGTAGATTCTACAAATTTTTCCAATATAGGGAACAGCCATGAACAGTATTCGTTGAATACGCTTTTTTTCATAATAAACATATTGCAGAAACACGCAAAGTGGCCTTGAGTGAAGGTTTTTATGTCGTGCTTGTACTCAGGATGCATGTCTTCGAGTATCGCAAGGATGCGATACATATCCTCAATGTGAAGATACGGCGCTGCTTCGTATTGCTCGATAGGAGTATGGCTCTTGCCAGGGAATTTGCGAAGGTCTTTGAATTGCGTTGTTATAACATCGAAACCGGTAATACACTTTTTAATGGATTCATCATCGAGAGCGTATTTCGCTTGAGCTGCTTCGTCTAGATAGCTCTCAACAACCTCACCAAACGCGTTCTCTTCATAAATTATCGAACTGAAGTTGAAGTAACGGCGATAGTGACAGAATCCATAGTATTCCGCATGTACATTTTTCCATGCCCAGTACTGAGCTGTGAGTTCACAGTACTGGGCGTTCAAATTTGAAATATGGTCACCTACATCATCGTGCAGCATGTAGGTGAAGCGACACTCGGCGTTAGCTGAGCCTACTTGTATTGGTTGAAGAATCAAACTGTCAAAAAGGTCCACTTCCTTATGAGTTGATATAAAAAGACGTATAGGCTGGCTTTGCCATAGCTTTATGCGCTCCCTAGTACGTAAATCGTTTATATGATTAGTCGCTGCCTGGCTTAGCTGCCTATACCGTCCAGTTTGTTGAGGACATGTGGCTGCAAGCTGTTCGGCGAGATTAAACCAACCAAGAAGAGAAGCATCGCTAGATAAATGCCCATCAGTCGTCCAAATCTCATAAGCTTCGTCTCTGGCAAAACGCATGAGTTCTGCTGCGGTATTAAGAGGGCCAATTATTTTGGTGAGACCGTGCGCCGAGGATATTTTATCCTCGGCGAAAACACGCTCGTGCCAGTCATTGGTCAGCGCTTCAATCAATTTTGCTTCAAATCCTTTGGCAAGCGACATCAATTGCTTATCGCCTGATGCTTCGACAAATTCGAAGGTGGCACACCATGCGGCTTTGTATTTGGCGGCTATCTCAAGGTATTCATCTGTGGTTAGTTTTTGTTGATTTGTGATTCCTCTTCCGAGATTGTATCGATACCCAATGATATTGTTATCTGTGGTTTCGCACGATGCAAGACTGGCTAGTATAAAATATTCATATCCATCTTCTGCGATATCCAGCCTGGTTCCTGTCATTTTAGAAAAAGCTTCTTTCGCGATCTGTCTCGAGAATGCTCGCTGAGTAATACGCCAATCTCGTTTGTAGCCTCCAGTTTCGCTGAACACGAGCCTCATGAGGTCGGGTTGAAGTAGCAACGGAAAAGGGGTGTTGGCGTGTTCTTCGAATTTTGTGCGAGTTTCATCTGCTATGCTTTGATCTCCTACGATGTTGATACCGAAATGAAGTATTTCGCAAGGAGTTGTTTTTAATACATTGTGAATTTTCTCCAAAGCACCGTCTTCGATTTCATCATCAGCGTCTAAGAACATAAAGTACTCGCCGGTGGCCTTACAGACCCCGCTAATCCTTGCGAGGTGACGCCCTTTGTTGGTCTTATTGATTATGGGTATAAAACGTGCGTCAGCGGCCGCTCTTTCGGCTATGATTCGCTCGGAATCATCTGTGCTGCCATCAGAGACGACAATTGCCTCCCAATCCTGGAAGCTTTGGGAGGCGATGCTATTAAAGCAGTCAAAGAGATATTTGGCATTATTGTAAGCTGGTATGATTATTGAGAAAAAAGGCATCCTGTCTCCAATATTCCAGAATTCATCAATAGGGAGAATATCAATATTGCAATGACATTAATATAGCAATAATGGTGCCTTTACAAACTGTCGACATTTTTAACCTTTTAGTTGATTAGCAAGTTGATCAGAACACTTTGCCTTTTCTCCCAAACTGAACTGAACACGCACGGCTGAGTCCGAGAATCCATGATCGAGAGCAGGTCCGAAGGGGGCCTGTCGAAGGGAAAGGATCAGGACATGGCGGAAAAGAAGCAGAAGCGCCGCTTCAGGTTCGGAAGGGCGGAGCGAGCCTCGATTGAGTGGGCGCTCAACGGGAACGGCGGCGCGAGGTCCATGGCGCGCGACCTGGGCCGCTCGCCCGCCTCGGTCACCGACGAGGTGAGGAGAAACCGCGCCGTCGCAAATAGCCCGGGCAAGGGCGGGCGGTCGAAGTGCCCAGGGACGTCTGCGCGCGGCTTCTGGCGTGGCCTTAGGCGTGCAACGGCTGCAGGCTTCGCCGCTACCACTGCTCCAAGAGGTACAAGTGCGAGTACTCGGCGGTGCGGGCCCAGGCGCTCGCCGACGACGGACTGCTCTCCGAGGCGCGCCGGGGCGTGGACGCCAAGGAGCACGGCTTCGAGCAGACTATGGCGACGATCGGATCCGACGTGCCCCCGGGGTCTCTCGCCTGCCCAGATAGCGGTCGGTCGCGTCTGCGAGTTCAAGGTTCACCCCACGGCGATATATCGCTGGATCGGACGGGATACGCCGGCATGTCCAACTCCGAGCTCCGGCGCCAGGTCGGCTACAAGCCCATTAAGGGGCCTGCCGAAGCCAAGCCCACCTCTTGCGGCCCCGAGCGCACCTACGGGGCGTTCGGGGCCCTGCCCGAGGAAGAGAGGATACGGGCTGTCGAGATGGGCACCTTGATCGGGCTTTCGAAGGACTCGCAATGTGTCCTCACGCTGTAATTGCGTCTCTGCAAGCTCCAAGTCTGTCTTCTTTTGCCTGCAAAGTCGTCGAGCGCCGTTGCGCGGCGCCCGGCATACTAGAGAAGCCCTCGGAAAAGAGCTCTTCCAGCGTTTATTCGGGCTCGTCCTCGGTGACAACGGAACCGAGGTGCTCGAGAGGTCGGTTTTCCATGGGAGGGCCCTAACCAAAGTGCACTGCGACACTCGCCAGTCCCAGCAGAAAGGAGGATGCGAGTGCCAATGCGCCTAAATACATAGACACTCGCGCACCCCTTCTGGCTGGGCTTCACTAGATTTCAGTAGAAAATCCGGGTGCGGCACAACTCGTCGAGGCCGCGCTCGATCTTCCCGAAGTCCAGGAACTCCGAGCTGTGGTCGCCCAGCATCACGGGAAACGCTTCCGCGAAGGCGCCTTCGCAACAGGTCTCCACCGCGTCGAGGACGCCCTCCACATGGGCCCGATCCTTGTTCTCGAGGAGGATGAAGAGTTGGAAGAACAGGCGGATGAAGTGGAGCGTGAGGATGCACTTCGAGTTGCGGTGGAGCCCCTCCACGCAGTCCATCTGGACGGTGAGCAGCCTGAGGTCTTCCAGCAGAGCGAGCCGGTCGGCGTAGGTCCTGCCGGCAAGGTCCGTCTTTGGCGCGCCCTCCGCCCTCTTCTTAAGCGGGGTGTACTTGACCTTCTTGGGGAGCTCGATGTTGGCTAGCCCTATCACTCCCTTGTCCATGTAGTTGTAGAAGGTGCACTCGTAGACCGGAAACTAGAAGCCGTGGGTCACCATATGGCCTGGATGCTCTGGCCTTGGGACAAAAGCCCTTTGACCTTGTCCACTATTCCCAAGACTCTCCAAGCCGCAGAAAATCCCTACATGTACCGAGCTCAATCGTGCGTTATGCGCCGTCTGAGGAGCGAAAGGGGGCAGAGCGTGACTTTGGCGCAGTCGCGGTACTTCGAGCAGCGCTACTGCGCCTTCGCGGGCATCGCCTTGGGCTTGAAGAACGCCCTATTTTGCTTCGCCTTGCTCGACACCGTCGTTGGCGACACCTCGAGTTTCCGGGCGATCTCCCGGAAGGACGCGCCCTCTTTGAACACGTCCTCTATCTCGCACCTGTCGTCGAAGCTTATGTGCGCTCTCTTCTTCTTGGGCGTGGAATCCTTTTTCCCGGGGCCGGGAGAAGGGATTGCCGATAGTGGAAAAACCGCTGGAAGAAGAAAAGCGCTCCATGCTTAGGTCGGAAAGCCTTCGCATAGAGCAGGGCTGACGCTCTGTCCAATCACAAGATCAAACTGGAAGGGTGTTCTACCTGCAAATTCAATCAAGGTTTTTAACCCTTTATTTAGTTGGTTGATTAGCAAGTTCTGAACGCCTAGTGGACGATGTACGCCTCGGAGGCGTGGCCACGTCGCCCTCTCGGGCGCGCCTGCAAGCTCATGGGCGTCGCGCTGGCGATGGTGAAGGAGGGGCGGCCCTACGAGAACCATTGCCCCGGACATCTGAGAGGAGCATGATCTAGCTGCTTTCCGCCAATCGAATAGCGCTGTCGACATTGGCGCTTCCAGGTGCCGCGCGCAAGCGTGCGGCATCCTTATTCCGTAGCTTTTCGGGGCTCCTTAAAAGTTTTAAATATCCTTTGACTCCTAATAGCAGGACTTTTTTTGTCGCAAATCCGAAAAAACGGGGGGGGGGCTGTCTTCCAAGCTATTCGGTTTTCTGCGGAAAAGGCTGGCTTTTTGGGCTAGAGTGTTCGGGTGTCTTCGCGATTCAAATGTCCGCTCAAGATGCATTGTGATCATCAGCAGGTTCAGATGCCCTATAGGTCTATTAAGTGCCTCTCTTCATTGCGGAGGTGTTTTTTGACATCATTTACGTAGGAGGGTTTTATGGTTCGTTTGTTACAATAAGCATGCTTTTGTGCTTAACGACAAGAGAACGAAGAGGAAAATATGTGGATAGAGTTCCTTTTTACGGTGTTGGTAGGTGCCTTTCTGGTAATAATCCCCGGAGCATTGCTATTGAAAGGACTGGGATGCTCCTTCTCGGCGAGTGCGGCCTGTGCTGCTCCCGTTTCAATTGTTTTATTTATTGTCATTGGCATTGGCCAAAGTTTGCTGGGTATTTCAAACTGGATACTGCTTATCCTTGTTGTTTTAGTCGTATCCGCAGCCCCATTGCTTTTTACTGCGGCCACTAAAAGAAATGGAGAAAATAGTACAGTTGATTCTTATACAAGAATAAAGATTGGCGATCTGCTTTTGTACGTGGCTGTATCTCTAGGAATCATGAGCTTGGTTTTTTTGAAAAACTTAGACGGGCCAAGCTCTTTCTTGCAAGTAGGAGATAATGCTTTTCATCTGAATGTTGTAAAGAGTATGATGGAAAGTGAGAATTTTTCAATTTTAGCAGTCACTCAGTATCCTAATGTCCTTCCCCAAAATCAAATACCATTTATGAACTCTTCGTTCTATCCGGCTGGGTGGCACATAATTGTCTCATTAACATCACTTCTGCTCAACACGTCAATTCCTCTTTCGGAAAATGCAATTAACCTCTTATTTACTTCGATTATCTTTCCTTTAGGGATATCTGCGATGATGCAGCTTACATTTAAGGAGAAGGGTATTGTATTTTTTGCATCTTTTTTAGTAGTGGCGTGTGTCGCGTTTCCTTTAAGGACGCTTGTTGTTCATCAGATCTATCCGAATATCTCCGCATTGTCTTGTGTTCCGGCGGTAGTGTGTCTCGGAATGGTTGCACTTCGAAATCTAGCAGTGTTTGATTGCCGTGCGCTCGTCGCTTTTCTTCTCGCTTCGGGAGGGATTGCCACCCTTCATCCCAACGGGGTGTTTGTATGTGCAATTTTTCTTGTTTCTTTTACTTTGACGGATATTGTGCCTACTGTTTGCAATAGGAATAAATGGCTTGCAGGAAAGAAAGGCTCTCGGATTGCACTTTCATTGATTCTGATTTTGGTTTCTATCGGTCTTTGGATAGTTTTGAAAAGCTCAAGCTTCATGGACTCTGTTACTAGTTTTCTCTGGACATGGACCATCGGTATGGATGAGGCGATAGGCCACATTGTATCTCTTGGTCTTAGATCTGGCATTCCGCAAGGCGTGCTGGGGGTTCTTGTTTTTCTTGGATTTTGTTACTGTGCATCGAGATGGCAATATGCATGGCTGCCTTTGTCATACGTTGTTGTTTGCGGAGTATTCTTCTTTAACGCCATTGGGGATCCTGCGATAAAGCAGTTTTTTGCAGGGTTTTGGTATACAGATCCCGAGAGGACGGCAGCTCTTGTTGCGATAGCCGCTATTCCTTTGGCATCAGTAGGTTTATATTTGGTGTATAAAGGCATTTCATTCGTAATCTTAAAAAAAGACAATGTTGGTCTTGAGGGTAGCTACAGGGCTAAGATCGTATTGGCCGTTATGGCTGCCGGTTTGTTTTGTTTTATTAACTACAGTTCGTATCGTTTCTTTTTTGACGGTCGGCTTTCGGCATTCGGCGCAACTGAAAACGAACTTGAGTATGAAAGTATGGCTTCCAACGGAAGGTTTTATTCGGAGAGAAAACGAGATTTTGTCGAAGATGTATTAGAGGTTGTTCCCAGGGGAACGCTTATCTTGAATATGCCTCACGATGGAAGTATGTTTGCATATGCGGTTGATGATTTGAATGTCTACTATAAAAGCGCGATTTCATCAAACGAATCGAATGACAGCATTGTTATACGAGAAGGATTAGACCGGTACGATATGGATTTGGAAGTAAGAAAATCTGTGGAAAACATAGGTGTTCAGTATATTTTAATGCTTGGAACTTCTGAAGAAGAAAACTACGACAGTAATCGTTGGGAGTCAAGTTCGTGGGAGGGTTTCTCAAATATTAACGACGATTCTAATTGGTTGGAGGTTGTTATTGAAAGAGAAGATATGCGATTATACAAAATTGTGGGTTAGTACGGTTTATAGGACAAAACGTGTACCCTAATTCATTGTATCTTGCCAGATGAAAAGCTGAATTTTGGCGTCTGAAGTTGATGGGCACCAACTTCGCAGTCGGACAAAACGTGTACCCTAAACCCCCTTGACACTGCAGGTCGGAGCATAGATTCCGGCCATATGCTTCAATTCTAGGCATGGCTGCCAAACGATGCCCTGTGTGCGGGGGCAAGATGAAGGGTCACGGCAGGACGGCGAAAGGCACGAAGCGATGGCAGTGCATGTCGTGCGCCGCGACCACAACGCACAAGGTGGACACTACCGCGAAAAGCCTGAAGGGCTTTCTCGCCTGGCTTCTCTCGCCGTCTCGCCAAGCCGACATGCCGGGCGCAGGGCGCTCTTTTCGACGCTCGTCGGAGGACTTCTGGCGAATATGGCCCATCGCACCTGTCTGCGACGAGATCCACCACGTCGTCCATGTCGACGGCATCTGGCTCGGACGCAAGGCGGTCATGCTCATCGCCTGCACGAAGGACCACGTCGTGGGCTGGCACCTCGCCAGAAGCGAGGGCTCGCAGGCATGGGCGGCCCTCATGGCGCGCATCGCCCCTCCCGACGTGGTGGTAAGCGACGGCGGCAGCGGCTTCGAGAAGGCGAGGCGCGCCGTATGGCCGGCAACGCGCGTGCAGAGGTGCACCTTCCATGCGTTCGGGCAGGTGAAGCGCTGCACGACGACAAGGCCCAGGCCCCAGGCGGGAGCCGAGCTCTACGGGATAGCCAAAGACCTCCTCCACTTGGAAAGCCTCGACGAGGCAGCGGGGTGGCTGGCCTCCTTCGCGCGCTGGTGCGCCTAGTGGGACGGCTTCCTCAAGGAGAAGGCGGTCGTCGACGGCAGGGCCCAGTTCAAGCACGAACGGCTGAGAAAGGCGCGCCGCAGCCTAGAGAGGCTCGCGCGCGCCGGCACGCTGTTCACCTACCTCGATGCGAAGCTGCTGGAAGGCGGAGCCGTTCCCGCCACGAACAACCGGATAGAAGGCGGCGTGAACGCCGAGCTGCGCGAGATGCTCAGGCGCCATCGGGGCATGGGCCTGGAGCGGCGCATTAAGGCGATATCGTGGTGGTGCTACCTGTATACCGAGTGCCCGCTTCCCGCAGCCGGCATCCTGCGCGAGATGCCCACCGACGAGAGCATAGCCGCCCTTTACCGGGATGCGGAGGGCGCAAAGGAAAGCGAAGGCGCCGTCGCCAGATGGGGCGCCGCGGTCACTTGGAACGACCTGCATACGAGCGGTCCCTGGAGAAGCGACTGGAATTAGGGCATAGGGTACACGTTTTGTCCTATAACCCGTTAGTACTCCATTGCACAAATAAAGCATACCAATGCTTTTCCTATTCCTTCCGCTGTAATTATAGGTGCTATTTTTCTTGTGCTTGTTCACATGCATCTATGACTAGTTGTGCGGTGTGAGCCCAAGAACATAGCTGACGAACTCGCCTTGCCACATTGCCGCCTTGTTTGGTGATGTGACTTCGTTGATGGTGCGCTTTCGTAAGTGCTGCTGCAATTGTAGTGGGTTTTGCGTCAAGAATAAGAGTGCCAAATCGTTCATCGGGAATTAATTCATCAGTACCGCCCACATTAGTCACTACTGCGGGCGTCCCGAACGCAGCCGCCTCCAGCAGTGTGGTGGCAAATCCTTCTGATCGTGATGGTAGGCATAGTATATCAGCCTGATCTAAGAGGGCTGCTAAATCAGAGCGATCTAATCGTCCTACAAGATGCAGGGTACGACAATGTCGAGCAGCTATTTCTTTCTCCAAAGGGCCAATACCTGCCATTATTGCGTGGATAGGCGTTTTATTCGCTGCAAGTATGTCCATTGCTTGTGCCATCCGAAATGCGCCCTTTTCTGAAATGAGTCTCCCAGCAAATGCCACGAGAAGCTCATCGTCTGAAATTCTGAGTTCCTCACGAAAATTTCGGGTACTCGCGCTATCGACGAACGTGTCGGCGTCAATAGCGTTTGGCAGCTCTCCGTGGGATTGAATGTTAAAATGTGAAAGCCAGTTACTTGATTTTTTGGATACCCCATAGCAAATGGGATGATGGCGCTTGTCGAGCATGGTCATAATATGTTCAATTGCTTCGACCCCTTTACTTATAAAAGAACCTCCTATTGTAAGGTGTGCTGAACCGTGTTCTATGAGGATTGGAGTTATATTTTTAGAACGTGAAAATGCTAAGCCTTCATAAGATAAGGGATAGAATCTCGTATTGACCACAACGTAATCGATATTTTGTTTTTTTAGATTACTTAAAAGATTTCGATATTCTATATTATGGCAAGGCAGAGGATACCGACCATGTAATGTTGGTACGCATGGAAGCCGGATCACTTGAATACCAGCAGCATCTTGAACAGTCGGCATATCATGTGTATTCATGGTTATAATTACGGGATTCCAACCAAGGTTAAAGAGCGCTTTCGCAAGGTTTCCTGTGTATGTCTCTACGCCACCCATGCTGGGTAAGTAGAGAGGAGAAAACAGAGCGATTGTTTTGGTATTCGAAGATGCGTCGATGATTTGTTGTTGTGACTGATTTTGGGTTAAAAGCGATTGAGGGTTCGAAACTGTTTGTTCAATCGAGCGCATGAGGTTTCCTTTTGTGTGTTTACATGTGCATGCGATATTCGCGGTGTGTAAGTTATTATATAGTGGCAAATTTGCATTTTTAGGCTGTTCTGCAGCAAATATGAAAATGAGGTTACGGCATTTCTAAACCAAATATATTGCAGATAGGAATTCACAACGAATGAATGCTAAGAGAGTGATCGCTGTTGTGCCAGCATACAATGAAGAAGATAATATCATATCCACTATTGAAGATCTACGCAGCAATGCGCCGAATATTGACTATGTGGTGGTTAACGATGGATCCAAGGACCGAACGCTTCAGATTTGTCGGGACAACGGCTATCGTTGTTTAAACTTACCAGTAAACTTAGGACTTGCAGGTGCGTTTCAGACGGGGATGCGTTACGCATACGAGCACGATTATGACTATGCTATTCAGTTCGATGCTGATGGTCAGCACTCGGCTGCGTACATTTGCGAGATGGTGGGCATTGCCGAGAGCACGGGTGCCAACATCGTTATCGGCAGCCGATTTGCCACGTCAAAAAAACCTGTATCTGCTCGCATGGCAGGCAGCGCATTGATTAGTGCTATGATTTTTTTGACTACCCACAATCGCATACAGGACCCTACGTCAGGAATGCGTCTCTTTGACAAGACGGTGATCCCAATATTTGCTAGTGGACTGGATTTTGGTCCTGAACCAGATACCATTTCTCTGCTGATACGCTGGGGGTATGGGGTTGAAGAAACCCAAGTTGAAATGCGTGAAAGAGTAGCAGGTGAGAGTTATTTGAACTTCACAAAGTCTGTAACTTATATGTTACGTATGAGCGTGTCTATTCTATTAGTGCAATGGTTCAGGAGGAAAAAATGAGCTTTTCATTTTCCTTGATCTTGCTGATCGGTGCAATTTTGACGTTTGTATTAATTCTGAGAAAGATTCGTTACTCCGAGGTTACTATTGCTGATTCGACTTTCTGGTTTCTTTTTGCATCGGGCTTGGTGGTCATGGGGTTATTTCCCCAGATATCCTTCTTTTTCGCTGAACAGTTTGGTGTGCAGAGTCCTGCTAATTTTGTTTTCATGTTTATTATTGCTGTTCTTGTATTGCGTGAATTCTATACGACCATCGAAGTGTCTCAGCTTCGTGCAAAAGTGCGTATCTTAATTCAAAATGAGGCGCTTAACGATTTGGAGGAGCGTCGAGATGAAAAATAATAGTAAACCAAATTTTTTGGATCGTTGGATTCGAGCATGAAGGAAGTCTCTTTAAAGAGAGGGATGGTTGTAAACTCTATAGGATCTTTGACGGGTCTTGGTTGTCAGTGGGTCATAACTATTGTTGTGGTGAGGTTGGCTAACGGGTTTGATGATGCCGGGCTGTATTCCCTGGCTATGTCGGTTTATGGCATTTTCGGGCCCCTTGCGCAATACCGTATGTACACCTACCAGATATCAGATGTTAAGGCCGAGAACTCTACCGGCGAGTATATGGGGATACGGATATTGACGAGCTCCGGGGCGTTACTGCTTTGTGTCGTATATTCTGTCCTAACGTGCCCTTCATCTTTTCTTCCTATCATACTTTTATATGGTCTGTTCAAGACGACTGGCCTTGTCATCGACGTGCTTCATGCTTGCGACCAGGCCCACCGCAGGCTTGAATACATCGGCATTTCCCTGGCCTTACAGGGGGTGGGATCCCTGGTGTCTTTTGCTGTGATGATGAGCGTGTTTGGTTCGCTCGAGCTGGCTCTTTTGGGTATGGTTGTTGCAACTCTTTTGGTGGGGGTGTTGTTTGATCTTCCGCGCACTTCTCGGTTCGACAGTTTGCGGCCACGTTTTAATTCCCAGAAAATCAAGCGATTTCTAATCTCGTGCTTTCCAATCGTGGTCGCAGGTGTTGCTGTTTCAGCGTCAACTTCATTACCGCGACAGTATCTGTCTTACGCAATGGGCGATGCAGCTTTGGGGGTTTATGCATCGGTGGCTGCACCGGTGGCGTTAATACAAATGGGCGTTTCGTATATCTACAATCCCCTACTTGGAATCTTTGCCGAATACTACGAGTCGAACAATAGAGCAGCTTTTACTAAGTTGATGGGAAAAACCGCAGCCGCGATGGTGGTTGTTGGATTGGGGAGTGCTGTCGCTGTTAGCATCCTGGGGGAGCCGTTGCTCGTTTTATTTTATGGGACAGATATAGAAGGATATGCCTATTTACTCTTGCCTATGGTGATGCTTGCCATCGGAACAGGCTGGATGTGGTTTCTCAACGATCTGCTTGTGGCGCTCCGCGTTTTTAAGGCAACGTTTGTAACGGGTGCTTTTGCGTTGGTGGTATCGTTGCTGGTAATAATTCCCTTTGTTGCTCTATGGGGCCTGAATGGGGTAACGTTTGCGTGCCTTTTATCGTGCATCGTGGCGAGCGTTGTCTCCTTGCTTTATCTGGTACGCCACCTTCGTGCGCATTGGGTATGAAATGGAGGATTAAACAAGACATGTTCATAAGAAGGCGGATTGATGCATAGTATATTAATTGTGACCTCTCGTAATGTTGTTACACCCGGAGGGGAGTTTAGTCTCATAAAAAACCGGGCGCGCGCTCTTGAAGCGTCGTGGGGTTTTTCGTCCGAAATAATCTCACTTTGCAATACTGCTCTTAACGTGGCCGATGGTGATGAGGCCTTTGGTGAGGGAACCTATATACGAAGAAACTTTATGAATCCTGTCGCCTTGCTCTCTGGCTATGAAGCGTTGATAAAAGAAGCCGAAAACGCCTTGCAAAAAAAGAAATACCAAGCTGTTTTATTGTCCGGGGCTGGAATGCTCAGGTATGTAGACCGAATCAAAAGATGCGTATCCTCGGAAACATTGGTGTGCGCCGATGTTCACGGCTATTTTGGCGACGGGAAGCTGCTCGCAAAGGATGAATCCTTTGTAATGGGTGCGTTCCATACCCTGGCCGCTGTTGTTGAGGAGCACGAACAGAAACAATATCTCAAAAGGTTTGATCGTATTTTTGTTGTATCGGCGGCCTACCGGGATTTTCTGTGCGAGGTTGCATGTTGTCGGCCAAGTCAGTTCTATATTGTTCCTTGTGCTACGGGAGAAAGCCCATCATTTACTGAAAAGGAAAGTGCGGAGTATCGCCATCTCTACAGGGCGAAATATCATCTTGCAGACGATGAGATGTTATTGGTCTATTCTGGTGGCGCCTCGTCTTGGCAGTGCCTACCCGAGACGGTGAAACTGTATCGGGCGCTTAAGGAGAAGCGGCGAGTCAGGCTTCTTATTTTGTCGGGTGACAAAGAGGGGATCCTCGCCGCAATAGAGGGCGCTGACGATGTCATGGTTGACAGCTATCGTCCTACTGAATTACCAGAGGTGTTCTGCGCGGCTGACTTTTTTGTGATGCTTCGAGCGGATGTTCCGACGAACCATTTCGCGTACCCCAACAAGTTTCTTGAATATGCGGCAGCACGCAAGCCTGTTATCGCCACGCCGTATGTGTGCGATGTAGCGCAGCAGATCGAGCAAGCGGGAGTCGGTATTCTATTCAGGAATGATATTGATAAGCTTGTTGAAGATATGAATGGTTTCGACTGCGCTCCCGAAGCGTTTGATGAGGTTGTTGTGCAGAATGCGTTTCAGACGACGCTTGTTCCCTTTGCAAGCGATCTGAACGAAGCGGCCAATAGCGCGAGGTAAACAACGGAAGGAGCGGGGGATAGGTGCTCATCACCATTTTCACACCAACCTACAACAGGGCTCACACGCTTGAGAGGTTATATGACAGCATCAAAGGCCAGGCGGGCTGCCCGTTCGAGTGGATTATCGTAGATGACGGCAGCTCGGATGGCACGGAGCAGATGGTGGCGAAGTGGCAGAGCAGCAGCAAAGAGACGTTCGAGCTGCGCTATTTTCGTCAAGAAAACTCGGGGAAGCATGTAGCCTGGAACAAAGGTCTTCAGGAGGCCCGAGGCGACATCTTCTTTCCGGTGGACAGCGATGATTACCTTACCCCGAATGCCTTGGAGCGCATAGTCGCGATGGCGGCGACGGTTGACGAGGGTGATGAGAATATAATAGCCGTGTCCGGCACCGGATTGTTTCCTGGGGCGAAGCTGAGTGGGGGCAAACTCGAGTCCATGGGGGACGACTACCTCGATTACTCGTCAATTACCAGGCGGACCGAGGGTATCTCGGGCGATTTGGCCGAGGCGTTCTTCACGGAAAAATTGAGGGCGTATCCGTTCCCTGTCTTTCCTGACGAGCGTTTTGTTCCAGAGGCGGTTATCTTCAACAGATTTAGCAACGATGGATTTCTCATCAGGGGGTTTGCCTATCCTCTTTACTGTTGCGAGTATTTGCCGGATGGTTATACGCAAAACATGGACAAGCTTCTTATCAACAATTGGGAAGGGTATACTCTGTATCTCAAAGAGCTATTGAAAAGCCCGACAAGCGCAAAGGCGAAGGCCATCCCGCTCTGCGGGTATCTTTACCGATGGCTGTTGAAGGGTTTTCATCTTGCACGTTAATCGTTGCTCGCAACCGTGGTTTCGGTCGGGCGCAAGGAGTTTTTGAATGGAAGCAAACAAAAAAACTGTCCTGCTTGTTTTCGGCACAAGGCCGGAGGCAATCAAGATGTGCCCTCTCGTAAAGGAGTTGCGTTCGCGTTCGGATTTCAACGTAGTTGTTTGCGTTACCGGCCAGCATCGGCAGATGCTCGATGCTGTCTTGGATATTTTCGAGGTTGAGCCAGATTTCGATTTGCAGATTATGAAACAAAGCCAAACACTTTTCGATGTTACAACGGCTGTTCTCAATGGATTGAGGCCGATTATCTCAAGCGTTAATCCGGCTGCCGTTTTGGTTCATGGCGATACCACTACCTCGTTTGCTGCAGCCCTGGCCTGCTTCTATTTGGGAGTGCCGGTTGGACATGTTGAAGCTGGACTAAGGACGTACAATGTTCTTTCGCCTTTCCCGGAGGAATTTAACCGGGAGGCGACGGGAATTATCAGCACGTGGAATTTTGCTCCCACGGAAACAGCTCGGCAAAACTTGCTTTCAGAGCACCGTGACGAGGGCAGAATTTTTGTTACGGGTAATACCGGCATTGATGCCTTGGCAACTACTGTTTGTGATAATTACACCCACCCTGAGCTCGAGTGGTCTGCGGGAAGCCGTTTGATTTTAATTACGGCCCATCGCCGGGAGAATCTTGGCGAGCCTATGCATCGCATGTTCCGGGCGATTCGCAGGATTATCGATGAGAATGATGATGTAAAGGCCATATATCCTATTCATCTCAATCCTTTGGTTAGAAAAGCTGCGCACGAAGAACTGGATGGTTGCGATAGGCTGCATCTTATCGATCCGCTTGATGTTCTCGACTTCCATAATTTTCTTGCAAGGTCGTACTTTGTCTTGACGGATTCGGGTGGCATCCAAGAGGAAGCTCCTGGATTGGGGAAGCCAGTTCTTGTGATGCGGGATACAACCGAGCGACCCGAAGGGGTGGCTGCTGGAACGCTGAAGCTTGTTGGGACCGATGAGCGGAGGATATACGAATCCTGTCATGTGCTTTTGAATGACTCCGCGCTGTATAAACGAATGTCTTATGCAAGCAATCCATACGGAGACGGTCATGCCAGCGAAAGAATTGCTGACATTTTAGTTAAAGAATTTAAGATGGCATTTGCTTAATGACGATCAGGGGGGGGGGCAACTGTCTTATCTTTAAAAAAGATATACCTGCACGTTTGCGCCGCGAAAGGTCGCCATCCGTCATTATTGTCGGGTTTATGTTCCGGTGAGCTAACCACAAGCATTATGGAAGAGTTTAATCATGAACGATGTCGGTCCCGAAATTACCGTGCTTATTCCTATTTTTAATGTTGAACGTTATTTGGCGAAGTGTTTAGAGTCGGTACGCAGTCAAACTTTTACCAATTTTGAGGCTATTTGCATTAACGATGGCTCTACGGATAGATCGAGAGAAATTATTGGAGCCTTTCTTGGTGACTCTCGTTTTCGGGTGATTGATAAGCCAAATTCCGGTTATGGCGCATCAATGAATAGGGGCCTTGATGCAGCTCGCGGCCGTTATGTGGCCATTGTGGAGTCCGATGATTATATTGAGCCAAATGCGCTTGAGGCAATGCATGCCGCTGCGGAAACTTGTGAGGCTGAAGTTGTTAAGGCTGATTTCTTTTTCTACTGGTCGCAGCCTCATGAACGTAACGAGAAGTTCGGTCTAATAAAACCTCGTATGGCCAACAGGATAGTTAATCCTCAGCAAGAAACCGAAATATTTTATCTCAAGCCATCCATCTGGTCGGCGCTTTACCTAACTTCGTTTCTTCGAAAGAACGATATTCGTTTTTTGGAGACACCTGGAGCTTCGTATCAGGATGCTGGATTCAATTTTAAAGTGTGGGCTTCAGCCATCAAGGCGGTGTATCTTCCCGAGGCGTACCTGCATTATCGACAAGATAATGAAACATCGTCTGTGAATTCACCCGGGAAAGTTTATTGCGTTTGCGATGAGTACCAAGAAATGGATCGCTACTTGGATGCGCGTCCTGAAAAGAAAGCTTATCTCAAACCTGTTGAAATGAAAATGAAGTATGACTCGTATATGTGGAATTATGAACGACTTTCGGCCGAATTCCAAATGGAATTTTTGGAGCGCATGTCGCGCGAGTTCAAAGAGCATATGGCAGAGGGACTCGTTGACCTTGATTTATTTGAGCCATGGAAAATACTCGATCTTCAGATGATTCTTAAATCACCAAAGCGCTATCACATGCATCGAGTTTCAAGCGGTAACGTAGGAGGATTTAGCAAAGCGATACATTATCTGCGAATAGGCGGGCTTCCCTTAGCGCTCAAAATTGCCAAGAGGAAGTATTTTGCCAAGGAGCAAGAAGATGCCTGAAGTGTCGGTGGTTGTGCCTGTTTACAATGTTGAAAATTACTTGGAAGAATGTCTCGATTCCATTTTGGGGCAATCTTTTAAAGATATTGAGATAATTTGCGTGAACGACGGATCGACAGATGGCTCGACTGACATTCTTTCGCGTTTCAAAAAAAGGGACCAGCGCATAAAGGTGATTGAGAAGCCCAACGGAGGTCTCTCCTCGGCCCGCAACAAGGGCATCGAAGAGGCTTCAGGTGCGTATGTACTGTTTGTCGACTCTGACGACATGCTTGAACGCCATGCCATTGAAACAGTTTATAAAGTTTTTTGTGCAGAAACTGTGGACATTGTTACTTTTGGTGCAAATTGCTTTCCGGCGGAGTTTAGCTATCCTTGGCTGGAAGAGTGTCTAAACCCGAGAAATGCCACCTATAAGACCTTTAATACTGATATCCTCTTCAGAGAGAATTCGCGTCCTTACGTGTGGAGGAGTGCATTCAAGCGCAGCTTTTTGTATGAATTTGATTTGCGCTTCAGGGAAGATGTGAAGTTTGGCGAAGATCAGGTGTTTCACTTCATGACCTATCCTCGGGCGCGCGGGGTTCGGCTGCTTTCGGACAAGCTCTATCGTTATCGAGTCGCGCGCGAAAATTCACTTATGTCCAAAAGCGGCGCGTCGCTAACTCGAAAAATACGAGATCATATTCGTATTATCGATGTGATTTTTGAGGATTGGACTCATCAAGGCTGGTTGAAGGAATATTCGGAGCAAATGGTCGGCTGGGCGCTTGAATTTGTATTGCTTGACATCTATCGCAACGCCGGCATTGATAAAAAGGATTTATATAGCAATCTTGGAAACGTATTGAAGCGATGGGCCCCCGACATCAATGACTTACTAATTGGCAGGAATGAAAAAAGAGTTCTGAAAACAATTATGTATGATAGCAATCCAAATTTAAGCAGGATGCAAGTGTGTCGCTACTATTTGGAGAAGAGGGGTATATGGGCGTGCTTTTCACGTTTGATGGGAAGCTTATTTATCGGTAAGGCCGATCACTAGTGCTTGATAAAGACCGGCGAACATCTCGACTGCTTCATTCCTTGCCCTCCTCCACAAAAACGCCCTCCTGCTTGAACACCGTGGAGAACGTCTTGAAGAAAATCTTCACGTCCAGCGGGAAGCTCATGGTGCGCACATACTCCACGTCCATCTTCAGGCGGTCGTGCCAGGGCAGCGAGTTGCGGCCGTAGACGGCGGCGTAGCCGGTGATGCCGGGCTTCACGGTGAGCTTCAGCCCTTCGTCGCCCTCGTAGAGCTCGGTCTCGCGGCGCAGGTCGGGGCGGGGCCCCACCACGCTCATGTCGCCCTTCAGCACGTTCAGGAACTGGGGCATCTCGTCGAGGCTCGTCTTGCGCATGAAGGCGCCCACGCGGGTCATGCGGGGGTCGTCGGCGCCGTTGTAGGTGGAGCCGTCCTCCATGACCAGGTCGGGGGCGTTCGCACGCATGGAGCGCAGCTTGTACATCTTGAAGTCGCGGCCGCCAAGCCCCACGCGTGGGGCGTTGTAGAAGACCGGGCCCTTGTCCTCGAAGTGGATGAACGGTGCCAGCACCGCTATGATCAGCAGCACGAACGGCAGCGCCACCATGCCGATCACCAGGTCGCACACGCGCTTTCCGAACTTCGCGTACATCAGCGGACACCCTCCGCCTCAAGCGCGTCCCAGGCGCGGTGGAAGGCCCCCACGACGTAGTCCACGTCGTCGTCCGAGAGCCGCGTGTGAAGGGGCAGCGTGACCTCGTTCTCGAACTGCGCGCGGGCGTTCGGGAAGTCGTCGATGTCGAAGCCGAGGTCGCGGTAGGCGGTGAGCAGGGGCAGCGGCTTGTAGTGCACGTTCGTCGATACGCCGGCGTCGGCAAGCCGCTCGATGAGCGCGCTCCGGAACGCCGCGCTTTTGCCGGGCAGGCGCACGAGCATCAGGTGCCCGCTCGAGGCGAAGTCCTCGCCGTAATGCTGCAGCACGTCGACGCCCCGGTCGGCCAAACCGTTCTCGTAGCGCCCCACGAGCTCGCGCCGGCGCGCGAGCAGGGCGGGGTAGCGGCGCAGCTGCGCCAGCCCCAGGGCCGCTTGGATGTCGGTCATGTTGCATTTCCAGCCGGGATAGGCGACGTCGTACTCCCAGGCGCCGGCGCGCGTCTTCGACAGCGCGTCCTTCGTCTGGCCGTGAAGCGACATGAGCATGAACTGGTTGTAGAGCTCGTCGGAGTCGAACGCGCCCGCGCGCCATGCCAGCGCGCCGCCCTCGGCGGTGGTGAGGTTCTTCACGGCATGGAACGAGAACGCGGTGAAGTCGGCGACGGAGCCCGAGGGGCGCCCGTCCTGCACGGCGCCGAGCGAGTGCGCCCCGTCGGCCAGCACCGCCACGCGCCCGATCGCTCGCTGCAGGTCGGTGGCGGGCGTCCAACGGCTGCCCGCGCTCTCGAGGGCGGCGAAGAGACGGCCGTAGTCGGCCATGCGCCCGGCAATGTCCACGGGGATGACCGCCCGCGTGCGCTCGGTCACGAGCGACGCCAACGCGTCGTAGTCCATCTCGTAGGAGTCCGGGGCCACGTCGCACAAAACCGGCGTCGCGCCCACGTGGCAGATGACCGAGCACGAGGCCGTGTAGGTGTAGGCGCTCGTGATGACCTCGTCGCCCGGCCCCACGCCAAGGGCGCGCAGCGCGCACTCGAGAGCGGCCGTGGCCGAGGAGAACGAGGCCACGCGATCGGCGCCCGTGAAGGCCGCCAGCTCGCGCTCGAACTCCTTCGTCTTGGGTCCGGTGGTTATCCAGCCGCTTGTCAGCGTGTCCACAACCTCGTCGATCTCGGCCTGCGTGATGTCAGGCGGGGAGAACGAAACGCGTCTCTGCTCGGTCAAGATATCGCTCCTTGCTTCATGGCACGGCAAGCGCGCCCTTGCCAGCGGCGCGCCGAAACTCATATTCTCGCGCGCCGCCGCCGTTTTGGCGAGGCGCTCAACCAAAATCACAGCAGCGTGCGCAGCAAATCCACGATCGCGCGGTACGAGCGCGGCTGGTCGAACTCGCGCTCGGCCACGGCACGTCCTTTCGCTCCCATGATCTTTCGCAGCGACGCGTGCCCGGCGAGTTTCGCTATCTCGTCGGCGAGCGCGCGCGGATCCTCCGCCTCCACGTTCACGCCGAAGCCGTCGGCGGAGACCTTCGAGCGGAACTCCGGGCTCGAGCCCGTGTTGACCATGGGCTTGCCGCTGGCCAGGTAGTCGCCGATCTTCGTGACGATGCTCTGCGCGGCGGACTTCACCAGCGAGTTCACCACGATGTCGGACGCGCACAGGTAGGCCGCCATGTGCTCGTAATCCTGGTAGCCGAGGAAGTCGGCGGGGGCGTCCAGCTCGGCGGCCAGCGCCTGGAGCTTCTCGCGGTCGGGCCCGTCGCCGAGCACCTTCACGCGCACGGGCGGGATCGCCTGCCCTGCCGGGCCGGCCGGCGCGCCCATCCGAGCGAGCCGTTCCTGCTCGAGCAGTGCGGCAGCCCTCACGAGCGTGGCCACGTCGTAGCTCGCGCCGAGCGTCCCCGCGTACGTGACCCAGACCTCGTCGGCGGGCTTCTCGATCGCGTCGGCGAAGCGGCTCGCGCCCGCGTCGAAAGCGGCAAGGTCGTTGCCCACGTAGACGGTCGCGTGAGGGTAGGGGCGCTGCCGGTCCTTGGCCGGGCGGGCAGCGTACTCGTCGGAGGTGCCCACGGCGCCGGAGAGCAGCTGGTAGACGCGCTTCGCGTCGCGTGCGAACGGGTAGAACGCCACGTCGCTCACCACGGGGATGTCCACCACCATGCGCATGGCCTCGGGCCACAGGTCGTTGATGTCGGCCACGAAGGGGATGCCCTGCGCCTCGGCCGCTTCGGCGCAGACGCGCGCGACGTCGTTGGGCGGGATCTCCGCGTACACAAGATCGTAGGCGCCGGCGTTCTCCGCGAAGTGCTCGCGCAGGTTCTTGGCTGCAACGCGGTGGCTGCGGATGCGCCCGAGGTCGAGGTTCTTCGTGTAGCCCGGCTCCTCGATGAACACGATGCGGTAGGGAAGGCCCTGGTAGCAGGGCTTCGAGCAATCGCGCTGCGCCTTCTCCCAATGCTGGAACGTGGACGTGACGAGGTCGACGGCGAAGCCCTCGCGCGCGAGCAGCTCCGAGAGGAAGCGGAAGCGCGTATAGCCGCGCGTCTCGTCGCCCAGCTTCACGCCCATCGTCACGACGGCGATGCGCTTAGGCGCGCGTGCGGCGCTCTCCGCCGGTTTCTTCTGCTGGGTCAAGGTATCCATAACCGGGCCATTATACCAAGGGAGGGCGAAAGGCCGGCCGAGAACCCGCAAGGCGGCCGGCTGCTCCACAAGAACAGAAGGCCCGGGAAGCCCGCGCTACTCCTTCTCCGCTTCCTTCGCTATCAGCACCGGCACGTCCGCCGAGCGCAGGACGCCGTAGCTCACGCTGCCCAGCATGCCGCGCAGCACGCCCAGGCCGCGGGAGCCCATGACGATGAGGTCGCAGCCGTGATCGTGGGCGTAGTCGTTGATGCCGTCCACGACGGACGGGGCGTTCACGGCAAGCACCTGCACGGGGTTGGGCAGCCCGTCGAGCAGGGTGCCGATCGCCGCGCCCATGTCCTCCTTCTCGCGGGTAAGTGCCGCCTCGACGAGCTGCTTGTACAGGTCGGGGTCGACCGTGAGCGGCGGGACGCTCTGGTAGGGGTTCGCCTCCAGGCCGAGGGAGGGCGGCATCTCCGAGAGGAAGATGATGCCGACGACGTGCAGCTGGATGGTCGGGTCCTCCTCGGCGAGGCCCTTGGCGATCTCGAGCGCATGGACGGCGTGTGCGGACTTGTCGAACGGTACGAGGATGTTGGAGAACTTCATCGGGGCCACCTTTCGTGGAATCGCAGGTCAGCGTTCGTCGCGCAGCGAGCTTAAAGCGGAGATGACGGCCACGTGCGCATTGCGGGCGGGATCCATGAGCGCCGTCGCCTCTGCGAGGTCGCCCTCGCGCAAGGCTGCGTTCACCTTGCTCGCCGCCTCGTACAATGCGGTGAACGAAAGATTTCCTGCAACGCCCTTGAGCGTATGGGCCTCGCGGACCGCCGTGTCCACGTCGCCGTCGGCCAATGCCTGCTCGAGTGCGGCGAAGTGCGCGTCGTCGAGGAACTTCAGGGCAAGGCGCTCGTAAAGCGCCGCGTTGCCGCCGAAGCGCTCCATCGCCCCGTCGTAGTCGATGCCGTTTCTTTTCAACGCTTCCGCGTATTCTGCCATCATGGTTGTTTTGCCTCTCGTTTCGCGTGCCTGCTCCGCCTGGGGCAGATGGCCGCAGGCAGATTCTAAAGTATAACCTTCCAGCATGGCGAAGGGCGCGCGCCTTCCATTCGTCACGCGCGCGTTACCGACCGGTTCGCGAAAGGCAGGCAAGGGGGCGAAGGACTCCCGCCGCCTCGCCGCGTGGCCGGGGCATTGCGTAACGAGACCGAAACATCGCAGGTTATAATGGTTCCTCGAGAGAAAGGATGCGCCCATGACCGCGAACCCCGACCAGGACTTCGTCCTCAAGACCATCAAGAGCCGCGACGTGCACTTCGTGCGCTTCTGGTTCACCGACGTGCTGGGCGCCATGAAGTCGTTCGCCGTCGTGCCGGGCGAGCTCGAGGACGCGCTCGCCGACGGCATGGGCTTCGACGGCAGCTGCATCGAGGGGTTCTGCCGCACGCAGGAGTCCGACATGCTCGCGTATCCCGACGCCTCCACGTTCCAGGTGCTGCCCTGGCGCCCCGAGTCCAACGCGGTCGCCCGCATGTTCTGCGACGTGCGCACGCCCGACGGCCTGCCGTTCGAAGGCGATCCGCGCCAGGTGCTGGCGCGCACGGTGGGGAAGGCTCGGGAGATGGGCTATGTGTTCAACGTTGGCCCCGAGCTGGAGTTCTACTACTTCAAGGGGCCCGAGGGCACCGAGGTGCTCGACCGCGGCGGCTACTTCGACCTCACGAGCCTCGACTACGCCTCCGACCTGCGTCGCGACACGGTGCTCACACTGGAGAAGATGGGCATCCCCGTGGAGTACAGCCACCACGAGAACGGGCCCTCGCAGCACGAGATAGATCTGCGCTTCGCCGATGCGCTGTCCATGGCCGACGCGGTGATGACGTACAAGCTGGTGGTGAAGGAGATAGCGCTGAAGCACGGCGTGTACGCCTCGTTCATGCCCAAGCCCATGGCGGGCGAGCCGGGAAGCGGCATGCACGTGCACCAGAGCCTGTTCGACCTCGACGGCAACAACGCGTTCTTCGATGCGCACGACCCCCAGGGCTACCGCCTGTCGGACGTGGCGAAGCGCTATATCGCGGGCATCTTGAAGTACGCGCCCGAGTTCTGCTTGGTCACGAACCAGTTCGTGAACTCTTACAAGCGCCTCGTCTGCGGGGGCGAGGCTCCCACGTACCTGTCGTGGGCGAGCCGCAACCGCTCCACGCTCGTGCGCATACCCGGCTACCGGCCCGACCGCGAGGACGCCTGCCGTATCGAGCTGCGCAGTCCCGACCCCGCCGCGAACCCCTACCTGGCCTTCGCCGTCATGCTGGCAGCTGGGCTCGCAGGCATCGAGGAGGGGCTGGAGCTGCAGCCCCCCACCGAGGACCAGGACCTGTTCGCGCTCTCGCGCCAGGACCTGCGCCGCCAGGGCATCCAGACGCTTCCCGAGAGCTTGGGCGAGGCCGTGGAGCTGTTCGCCGGGTCCGCGCTCATGCGCGCGACGCTGGGCGAGCACATCCACTCCTACCTCGTGGCCGCGAAGCGCGCCGAGTGGAACGAGTACCAGGGCAACGTGAGCGCGTGGGAGCGCGACCGCTACCTGGCGGTGCTGTAGCCGTGGACGCAACGGACGGGTGGAGGCCATAGCGTGAGGAAATCGGTCATATTCGTGGCGGACAGCCTGGACAACGCCCACAAGTTCCAGCAGGTGCTCTCGGGCCTCGACGTGGAGGTGGCCGCCGGATCGTCGGCGCAGCTGAAGAACCTGCTGGTGCAGCATCCCGGCTACGACCTGGTCGTCTACGAGGCGCGCGGCGAGGCGCTGGGGAGGGTGGCCCAGGTCGAGTCGCTGCTTCTGGAGGACGGCTCCGCGGCCCTGCTCGTGATCGTGGGCGAGGACCAGCTGGGCGAGCTTCGCCTGCCCGTGCAGGTGAAGAGCGACTTCGTGGTGCACGGCGCGTCCCCGGACGAGTGCGCGGCGCGCATCCGCCAGCTGCTGTGGCCCGGCAACGAGAGCTCCGCGTCGGACTTCGTCGCCGTGGACGCCCTGACCATCAACCTGGCTACCTACCAGGTGAACGTGGCCGGCGAGCCTCTGGACCTCACGTACCTGGAGTACGCCCTGCTCGCCTTCCTCGTGACCCATCCCGGCCGCACATACTCCCGCGACGCCCTGCTGCGCCGCGTGTGGGGCTTCGACTACTACGGCGGAAGCCGCACCGTGGATGTCCACGTCCGCCGCGTCCGCGCAAAACTCGGCCCCGACCTCGCGCAGCACCTGGAAACCGTCCGCGGTGTGGGCTATCTATGGAGTGCCTAGGGGCTGCTGGTTGAGGCGGCGGCGTGTCGTAGGGCAACGAACCCTGCAGCTACCCGATCCTCGCAGGTTGAACCTCTCACCAAGGTACCGAGCGAGTTGCCCCTCCCTGGTTGATTTCTGTCAGCGGCAACCTCCCTTTCGCATACAGCTTCATATGATGCTTTCAAGGAGATGCAAGCAGCTCCGGGGATGGGGCCGTGCCCACCAAGCGAGTTCCGCACGAGCCAA
>OLND01001075.1_pt1 | contig 30333 bp, 30 predicted proteins | sample 1672031 | NCBI WGS metagenome assembly OLND01 (sample SAMEA3136638, study PRJEB25190) | human gut metagenome | biome: human gut; feature: human-associated habitat; material: faeces | place: Austria | collected 2013 | reverse complement strand
CCGCCGGTAGGCGGCGAGGCATGCAGCGCAGGATGCGGCGTACAGCGCGAAGGCGGCTGCTGTCAGGGCACCCGCTGCCACGAGGAAGGTCTCGGGCGACGTGGCGATCGAGACGAGCCCGCCGAGGAACGCGGGCGCTGCCTCCGGCCTGGCCCAGATGCTGACAATCGGGTTGATGCCAAGCACCGACACCATCATGACCAGCGCCATCGCGTAGCGCGGCCCGTTTCCCATGCCGAAGCTGAAGAACGTGGGCAGCATGATTCCCCCGACCACGAACGCGAGCGCAAACGACACGGCAACGGACCAGGCGAGCCCGACCGCGTCGAAGCCGCCCGGGCGGAGCGTAAGCGCCGCATAAGCCGGCACTACCTGTACGGCCAGTGTGACGACCAGGTAGAGCGCCACGCCCATCAGCGTGCCCGCCACGGCGACGGCTGCGAGGAACGCGTAGCGCCCGAGCACGACGCCCGTGCGGGTGAGCGGCATGGTCAGGCGGAACCGGCTCCAATCGCGCCGATCATCGTAGAGCGCGAGCGCCTGCGCGACCGAGATCACGGACAGCTCTCCGAAATACGGGATGATGCCCGGGTGGCTGCCCATCATGAGGGCGGCCAAGCCTCCCATGCCCAGGAGCAGCAGCAAGTAGCGCCGCAGCAGCTTCTTAACGGTGACGAAATCCATCAGGAACATCGCTTTCATGGGCAAGGCTTCCTTCTCGTCGGTCGGCGCGCTCTGGCGCCCGGCAGAAGTGCCGCCTGCCTGGTGAGCGGTGCAGGCGGCACGGGGATGCTGCTTAGAACTCCCGCCTTTCGTACAGCTTCACGGAAAGCATGCACGAGAGCACGGTGAGCACGGCCATGAGGGCGATCACCGCGGCAACCAAGGTGACGGTGCCCGTCGGCGTGCTCGCCCAAGTGGCAAGGTCGAGGACGAATGCGGGCGGGGGACCGGCCTTCTGCACGAGCACCGTGCCGATGGGCAGCAGGATGATGAACGCCAGCGGAAGGTAGCGCACGGCTTTCGTCATGCCGAAGCGCGCGACGAGAGGCAGGGCGACGAGCCAGAGGGCGAGCGAGAACGCGATGGAGGCTGCAACCATGCCCAGCGCTATCTGCCAGTCCATGCCCTCAAAGAGGCCGGCAAACAACACGGTCTGCGGAAGCGCAAGCGACAACCCGTACACGATGGCGGTGACCGCCATGCCCAACACGAGCCCGACCAGCGTCATGACAACGAATGTGGCGTAGCGGCCCTGTACGACGTTCGCGCGCGAGAGAGGCAGCGTGAGGCGGAAGCGCTCCCAGTCGTTGCGCTCGTCGAAGGCCACCAGCGTGAAGCCCAACGAGTAGGCCAGCATGAGCGCCATGATGGGCATGATGCACAGGGCGGAGCCGGTGGATACCGTGAGGACCAGGGCCACCACCACACCCAGAAGCAGCTGCGACCGCGCGAGCTTCTTGGCCGTCAGCAGGTCGAACATGAGCATGGTCTTCATCGGGCCTCTCCTTTCAGCATGAGCGACATGTACGTTTCGATGTCGGCCCGCTCCAATACGATTTGGGGGAACCTCGCCGCGAACGACTGGCGGTCAGGGACGAGGACGGTGATACCGTAGGTGTTGCGCTCGTAGCGCATCCCTCCGCGGGGGAAGAAGCCGCTGTCCGCAATGGCGTCAAACTCGGCCGCGCGGCACTGGGCCACGCCGGCCAGGTCGGTGATGACATCCTTCTCCACCGAGAACACGATGCGGCCCGCATCGATGCACACGATGTAATCCGCGATTTTCTCCAAGTCGCTGGTGATGTGGCTGGACATGAGGATGCCGCGGCTCTCGCAGTCCATGTACAGGCGAAGCGTGTCGAGCGCTTCCTCGCGGGCCATGGGGTCGAGCCCGGCCGTGGCCTCGTCGAGCACGAGCAGGTCGGGGTTGTGGGCCAGCGCGCACGCCAGCGATAGCTTCATGCCCATACCGCGCGACAAGTCCTTCACCGTCTTGTCCTGGGGCAGCTGGAACGCATGGGCGAACGTGCGGAATGCGCCAGGGTTCCAGTCCTTGTAGCTTTGGGCCATGAGCTTGCTCACCGTGTCCACCGTGAGCTCCTCGGGGAACGAGCACGTGTCGAACACCACGCCGATGCGCTGTTTGAGCTGGGCAAGGCGCCTCTCGGGCGCACCGGTCACTTCCTCGCCGAAGAGCGAGATAGATCCGCCGTCGGGGCGGATGAGCCCGAGTATCGCCTTGATGGTGGTGGTCTTGCCGGCGCCGTTGGAGCCGATGAAGCCTACGACGCTGCCGGTCGGCACGCTTAAGGAGATGCCCTCCAGGTCAAAGCCGTCGTAGTGCTTTTCCAGATTCTGTATACGTAAAAGGTCGCTCATCAGTCGTCACTTTCTTCCGTGGTCGAACGGTCTGGGGTGCAGCCCTGCGGGCGCCATCCCCGGTCAGTCCTCCATGAGGAGGTCGAGCATGTCGTGGAGCTCGCCCGGCGCGACGCCCGCGCTGCGGGCCTCTTCCACCGCGCGCGCCATCAGATCTTCGATGTGCTTCAGGCGCTCCTCGCGCAGAAGCTCCATGTTGCCGCCGGCGACGAAGCTCCCCTTGCCCTGCACTGTCTCGATGAACCCTTGGGCCTCGAGGTCGGCGTAGGCGCGCTTGGTGGTGATGACGCTGATGCGCAGGTCGTTCGCCAGCGCGCGCATCGAGGGAAGCTGAGCGCCTTCCGCGAGCGTGCCGTTCAGGATGAGGTTCTTCATCTGGGCAGTGATCTGCTCGTAGATGGGCTTGTCGCTTGCGTTCGAGATGATGATGTCCAACGGTGCTCCTCGTCTTGTTCTTTGAGGGGGCGCCTGGCGTCCCAAGCACTCCCGGTGGCGGAGCCGCGACGTCTCGCCGCTTCGCCCGACGGCTGGGAAACACGTTCTTTCCCCGCCGCCCGAGGGTCCCCTACCTTGCACCCCGCCTCGCAGCAGTGTGCAATGTGTATATACCCTATATGCACACTATAAACACCTAAGGCGAAGGGTGTCAAGGGGAAGGAGGCGAAATTCGCGGAACTTGAAAGTAATACGGTATTACGATACACTGCTCTCCAGTGATTGACAGGAGGTTTGGCATGGACGCTGTAACGGAAAAGGGTGACCCCAGGACCTCGAAGAAGGCGATTGACAAGGCTTCGGATAAGTCGGGTCGAGTCGATTCCATCGTCACCGCCCGTGTGCCGACGGAGATCAAGAAGCAAGGCAATGCTGTGTTGGAGAAGATCGGTGCTACTCCTACCGAGCTGATCAATTCGGCATACGAATATGCCATTTCGCATGGGAGCTTGCCAACCGAAGGGGGGTTCGTGCGCCCAGGCCCGAGGAAGCTGACACCGGGCCAAAAAAACAAGCTCAAAGAGCGCGGACGTAGGATGCTGGTCAAGCCCGGTGGCGATGTCCTGAACGGTCGTTCGCTCAAAGACGTTCTCGCTGAAATGAGGTATGCCGATTATGAGGCTCTTTCTTGATACGAACGTGCTCATCGATCTCTACCAGGAACGGCATCCGTACTATGAAGACATGAAAAAGCTTCAGATCATGGAGGAGTTCGGTGATGCCGAGCTATGGGCTTCGGCGAAATCGTTCACCGATATTTACTACATTATGCGGAAGGAATGCGTCGGCGCCGACATACTCCGCGGCTTTGATGCGAGTTTCGAGTTCCTTCGCATCTGCTCGATTGACGGGGAAGACGTGAAAAGCGCCGTGAGGCTCGAATGGATAGACTTCGAGGATTGCGTGATCGAAATGGCCGCTCGAAAGGTAAAGGCCGATTTTCTCCTTACTCGGGATGCGGCCGGCTTTGCCCAATCGAAGATCCCGGTAAAACGCCCCGAGGCATTCCTCGATTGGGTTGAGAGAGAGCGCGGACTTTTGTACGGAGATATCGACTGGTGGAGTGATGGGGAGGAATGATGGTTGACGTGCTGTTCTTGGAGTACCCGAAGTGCTCCACCTGCAAGAAGGCGAAGGCGTGGCTCGATGCGCACGGCGTGGCGTATGCCGACCGGCACATCGTTGAGGACAACCCGACGGCCGACGAGCTAGCGGCGTGGCATGCGGCCAGCGGGCTGCCGCTGCGGCGCTTCTTCAACACGAGCGGCATGGTGTACCGCGAGCGCAACGTGAAGGCGCTCCTCGACGCGGGCATGGGCGACGAGGAAGCGTACGCGCTCCTTGCGGAGGACGGCATGCTGGTGAAGCGGCCGCTCGTGGTGGGCGAGGGTTTCGTGCTCGTGGGCTTCAAGGAAGCGGAATGGGAGCAGGCGCTGCTGGGCTAGCAGGTAGTCTGGCAGCTGCGGATGCTTCATTTGATCTGCGGCGTATCAGAGCTCGTCGGTGTCGAGGCAGAGCGTGAAGGGGCCGTCGTTCACCAGGGACACGTCCATATACGCGCCGAAGCGGCCCGTTTCCACGCGGGCGACGTCGCGTCGGGCGCGTTCGACGAACCACTCGTAGAGGCGGTTGGCCTCGTCGGGTGCACCGGCGCCCGTGAACGAGGGGCGGTTGCCCTTCTTGCAGCTGGCGTACAGCGTGAACTGCGACACCACCAGCACCTCGCCTCCGACGTCGGCCAGCGATAGGTTCGTCTTGCCGTCGGCGTCCTCGAAGATGCGCAGGCGCGCGATCTTGCTCCATAGGCGCTCGGCTTGCTCCTCGCCGTCGCCGTGGCCCACGCCCAGCAGGATCAGCAGGCCGTGCCCGATGCTGCCTGCCGTCTCGCCGTCGATGTCCACCTGTGCGCTGCTCACGCGCTGAATCACTGCTCGCATGGATGCTTCCCTTCCTTTGCCCGCGATGCACAGGTCGCCCGGAACGCATGCTGGGATGCACGCACCGCTGCGCCGCCTGGCGTGCGTTCCGAGGCGCTTCGCCAGCTTCGCATGCTGATCGCGGTTTTTTACCGTCCGACCCAGTATACCGGGGTTTACAGTGGGAGCGTGCCGGCGTATAACGATCTGCAACCGAGCGAAGGCGCCCTAGTGCCGCCGCCCCCGACGTAAGGAGCGAAACCCATGACGTACGCGATCGTCTACGACAGCAGAACCGGCAACACCGAGGAACTCGCGCGCGCCGTGGCCGGGGCGCTGCCCGCGCAGGGGTGCCTGGCGTTCGGGCGCGTGGACGAAGTGGACGCCGCCTCCATGGCGCAGGCCGACCGCGTGTATGCGGGCTTCTGGACGAACCGGGGCGACTGCACCGACGAGATGGGGGAGCTGCTGGCCGGCCTGGCGGGCAAGGAGGTGTTCCTGTTCGGCACGTGCGGGTTCGGCGCCGACGAGACGTACTTCGCCGGCGTGGCGGCCCGCGCGGCCGCCCATCTGCCAGAGTCGGCGCAGATCGTGGGCACGTTCATGTGTCAGGGCCGCATGCCTTCGAGCGTGCGCCGCCGCTACGAGCACACGGCCGCGCAGAACCCGGCGCAAGCCGCCCGCATGGCGCAGCTCATCGCGAACTTCGACGAGGCGGCCGCGCACCCGAACGACGACGACCTTGTGCGCCTGCGCGCCAAGGTTCAGGCCGCGCTTTCGGCCTAAGGCTCGGGGCCGCCGGCCCCCGAGCACGTGCGAACCGCTGATTCCGCAGCGAGAAACGGAGGACTCCCATGGCGAACCTCACCGATATGCCGAACATCGGCCCCCATGCCGCCGAGCAGCTTGCCCAGGTGGGCATCGTGACGCCCGAGGACCTGATGGCCGCAGGGGCCGAGCGGGCATGGCTCAAAGTGCAGGCCATCGACCCCGGCGTGTGCCTGCACATGCTCTACGGCTTGGAGGGTGCGGTGCAGGGCGTCCCGAAGAAGGAGCTCGACCCCGCTCGCAAGCAGGAGCTCAAGGCGTTCATGGACGCGAACAGGCCGGCGTAGGGGACGCGCCGCGGAAGATCTGCCCGCGTCCGCAGGAACGCCGCGCAACGGCAGGAAGCCCCCGCAGCGCCCGGCGCGGCGCGGGAAGGAGCGCGGCCGGCGTGGCGGGGGCTTCGGTGGAAACGTCGTGCTGATTGTCGCACGACAAAATGGTATGCTGTGCAGGAGGCTGCGCCGGCGGGTGCGGCAGGCGGCGGAGACGGCGAGAGGGGGAGCGGTGGTCTTCGGCGAGCTCATCGTGTGGTACCTGTTCCTCGGCGGCACCGCCGCCGGGAGCTTCGCGGTGCTCTCCGCCATCGACCTGCACACGGCCTTCTCGCATGCGAACGGCCCGTGCCTCGCCTGCGCGCCTCGTAGGCATCGCGGCCGTCGCGCGCGCTCGGCGACGCAGCGGCGCATCGCCCAAGCGGGCTACGCCGCCGCCTTCGTCATGCTGGTGGCGGGCATGCTGTGCCTGCTGGCGGATCTCGGCCGGCCGGAGGCGTTCTACCTGCTGTTCCTCTATCCCACCGGCAGCTTCGTGTCCGTGGGGACGTTCGCCCTCACGCTGTTCGGGGTCTGCCTCGTCGTGGCGCTTGCGGAATCCGTGCTCACGTTGGGCCCTGCGTGGGAGAGGGCGGCGCTCGTTGCGAAGGCGCTTGGAGCGGTGCTGGCCGTCGTCGTGATGGTGTACACGGGGCTGCTCCTGAAGAGCGTCGTTGCCGTGGACCTGTGGCAGTCGGCGTGGCTGCCCGTGCTGTTCCTGTTCTCGGCGCTCTCGTGCGGTTGCGGCGTCGTGCTCTTGTGCACCTGCTTCTGCGCGTCCTTCCCGGGCGTGCTCGTGTGGGTCCGGGGGCTGGCCGTCGCGGATGCCGTGTTCATCGTGCTCGAGGCGCTCGCGGCGGCGGCATTCGCGGCGACGGCGAATGCCGCGAGCGCCGGCCGGCCGTTCGACGCGCTGCTTGCGGGAGACCAGTCCTGCGCGTTTTGGCTCGGCTTCGTAGGATGCGGTATACTGGCGCCTCTGGCTATCGAAGCATCCGCGTTGGCCGCTCGACGCAGCCATCGGAGCAGCGTCGTCGCCGTGTTGGCGGTGCTCGTCCTGGTTGGTGGCCTGAGCCTGCGGTTCGTGCTCGTGAACGCCGGCGTCCAAACCGCAGTGTGAGAAACGACGGGACCGATGGCAACGAAGGACATACCTCCCTTTACCTTGAGCGACCAGAGCGACCTGCCGCTGTGGGTGCAGCTGCGCGACCGCATGGCGTACCTCATAAACTCGGGGTTCTACCAGCCGGGCGAGAAGCTGCCTACCGTGCGCAAGTACGCCGCCGACCTGCACATAGCCTACAACACGGTGAGCAAGGCCTACATGGGCCTGGAGCGCGACGGCTACGTGACCACGGTGCGCGGCAGCGGCGTGTTCGTCAGCGACCCGGGCACGTTCCCCCGTGAGGGTGGCCAAGCGGACCTGCTGGTCGAGGAGTTCGTGAAAAGCTGCCTTGAAGAGGGGATGACCTACGACGACATTCCCAAGCTCGTGTCGAAGCACATACGGAAGATGAAGAGGGACCATGAAGAGAAGCAATAAAGAGCGTATCGCGCGGGACGAGCGGGACTCCTACCGCCGTTCGGAGATGGAGTTCGGCGTCGCCGCCGACGCCTATCGCTCCGATCCCAGCAGGAAGGCCACGCGCAACGGGGCCGTGATGGTGACGGTGGTGCTCGCGCTGGCCGCCTTCCTTGCGGTGCTGGCGCTGTGGTACGTGGTTGCGGGCGGCTTGAGCCTTGTCGGCATCGCCGTCGCGCTCGTCGTGGGGCTCGGGGTGCTGTCGTCGGTCCACGTGTGCCTCGAATGGGAGCGCGCGGTGATCATGCGCCTGGGCCGGTTCAACCGCTTGGCGGGCCCCGGCATATTCTTCAGCATCCCGCTCATCGAGTTCAGCACGCTGCGCGTGGATCAGCGCACGACGGCCACCCCTTTCGGGGCCGAGGAGGCGCTGACCAGCGATCTGGTGCCGCTCGACGTGGATGCCGTGCTGTTCTGGATGATATGGGACCCCGAGAAGGCCTGCATGGAGGTGGAGGACTGCCGCTTCGCCGTGGCGCTGACTGCGCAGACGGCGCTGCGCGACGCCATCGGCCGCGCGTCGGTGTCCAACGTGGTGATGAGGCGCCACCAGCTGGACCAGGAGCTGCAGGAAGCGGTGGAGGCGAAGGTCACCGACTGGGGCATCGCGGTGCTGTCGGTGGAGATCCGCGACATCATCATCCCGAAGGAGCTGCAAGGGGTCATGTCCCTGGAGGCCCAGGCCGAATGCCGCAAGAACGCGCGCATCACGCTCATGGAGGCCGAGCGCGATGTGTCCGCTATCCTGCAGGAGGTCGCTGAAACCTACTCCCATGACGAGATAGCGCTCTCGCTGCGCAAGATCCACCTGGTGTACGAGGGCATGCAGGACAACGAGGGCACCGTCGTGGTGCCGAGCGCCTACAGCGAGGGCTTCACGCTCGATCCGAACAAGGACGCCCCGAAGGCTAAAGGAAACCCCGCAACTTAGTTATACCTAAAATAGTATAAAGACAGTAAAAATTGTCGTGCGACACTCTTGATTGTCGCACGACAATTTTCCATAATAGGCGACAGAGGGATCGGCCGATTTCCTGCAAACACGCATCCGAGCGATCGCTGCGCCCACGCCCCCTTCCCAGGAGGCGGTGCGCCCGAGAGGCTTGGGCGAGGCGCGTGCCATTGTGGCGCGCGCCGCAAAAAGAGGCGCCTGCAGAGGGCGGGCGTTATGGGAAGAGGAGGCTTGAGCATGGGGCTTGAATCTTTGTATTTGTTCACTATGCTGGGAGGCTTGGCCGCCGGCGCGTACGCGTTCGACGCCGGCCTGCGCCGCACGCGCGAAGGCAGCCGTCCATGGCTGGTTCCCCTGGTCGTCGTGGCGCTGTTCGCCGTGGGCATGGTTGCGGCCACCACGCACGTGCACAGCATTCCGCGTGCTGTCGAATCGGTGTTCGGCGGTACGGTCAACTTCGGGTCCGGCATGATCCAGGAAGTCGCCGTTGCCGGGTGCTTCTTCGTGCTGGCGGCCATCGACCTGGTGGTGACGTTCGTCCGCAAGAGCAGCCCCTACGCGCTGCGCGTGGTGGGCGCTATCGCGGGGGTGATCTGCATGGTTATGATGGGCGTGGCCTACATCGACATCTATGGCAACCCCGTGTGGTGCAACGCCCCGGCGACCATCCTCACGTTCGTTGCCGGCGACCTGGCCATGGGCTTGGCGCTGTTCGCCGTGCTGGCTTCTGCGGACTACGCGGGCAAGCTGCTGCGCTTGGCGGCCTTCATCGTGAACGCCGTGCTGGCCGTGGGGCTCGTTCTGGAGGCTGTCGCTTTCTCGGGCGAGGGCTTCAGCCCGATCAGCCAGATCGCGGGACTCGTTATCGCGCCGGTCGTCTCCGTCGCGCTCGTGGCGCTGTCGTCGAAGATCAAGAACAAGAAGGCGCTTGCGATTGCCGTCTGCGTTGCCTCGATCGTCGGCGTCGCCATCGCACGCTACGCGTTTTACGCAACCTGCACGGTGGCATAGGGAAGCAAAGGGGGATTCATCGTGAGCATTCAATCCAAGAACATTTCTCGTCGCGGCTTTCTCGGGGCGTCGGCGGCGGTGGCGGCGAGCGCTGCCCTGTTGTCGGCCACGGGCTGCTCCGCGGAGGCGAGCCTCGACGCCGCCGATAAGCACGAGCTGCCCGTCGACCCGGCCGAGGGCGGCGAGTGGGTGGCGGCCGCATGTTGGCACAACTGCGGCGGACGCTGCATGAACAAGGTCATGGTCAAGGACGGTGCCGTCGTGCGCCAGAAGACCGACGACACGCACGAGGACTCGCCGGACTACCCGCAGCAGCGCGGCTGCGTGCGCGGCAAGGCCCAGCAGCAGCAGTGCTTCGGCGCCGACCGCGTTCTCTATCCGCTCAAGCGAAAGGGTTGGAAGCCGGGCGGCGGAGAGAATTCAAACGGACAGATGCGCGGTAAGGACGAGTGGGAGCGTATCAGCTGGGACGAGGCCATTGACCTGGCATGCCAGGAGATCAAGCGGATCAGCGACGAGTACGGCCCGACTGGCTTCTACTGCAAGTCTCCGGATGCCAGTATCAACGTCATGTGCGGATGCGTGCGCGGTTGGGACACCACTTCGCACGGAACTTATACGCTGGGATGCGACATGATCGGCCTTCCGCCGACTGATTGCGGCAAGGCGAACGACCGCTTTGACTTGAAAAATGCTGACTACATCATCCTGTATTCGTCGAATCCTACGTGGTCGGCAGCCGGCACGCCAACTTATTACTTCATTCAGGCCAAGGAGGCAGGTGTGAAGTTCGTGACCGTCGACCCGCTGTACAATGCAACGGCGCAGACGCTCGACGCCGACTGGGTTCCGGTGCGAAACGGCACCGACATGTCCTTCATGCTTGCCGTGGCTTACGAGATGCTGCGCCTCGACAAAGAAGAAGGCGATATCGTAGATTGGGATTTCATCCACAAGTACACGGTAGGCTTTGACGCAGAGAGCATGCCTGCAGATGCAAAACTCAACGAGAACCTTATGGACTATCTGCTGGGTGTCTACGACGGGATTCCGAAAACGCCCGAGTGGGCCGAGCCCTTCTGTGGCGTTCCGCCCGAGCAGGTGACGGAGTTCGCGCGCATCCTAGGCAAAAACAACAAGACCATGCTTTTGCACAACTACGGAATGGTGCGCTGCAACGGATCCGAAATGATCCCCCAGATGCTCATGACGCTGGGCGCGATGGGCGGCCACATGGGCAAGTCGGGACACGCTTGCGGAGGCAACTACCATGCCAATGCGGGCAACTACGGGCCCAATCTGGTGACCGCAGGGAGCGCTAAGACTCCCAAAACGAAGAATCCCTGTTCCACGGGCGTGCGCCAGCCGCAGCTCTATGATATTATTCTCAACGGTGGTGGAACTTTCTACGACGTGTCCAATTCTTACGGGAGCTTCCACGAGCCTATTCCGACGACGCTCGGTCCCATTAAGGGCATCTTCCATGTGACCGATGCGACGCTGCAGACTTCGCTGCATCAGAAAGCGGGTATCGAAGCCCATCGTGCTGTGGACTTCGTGCTTACGCGCGCCCAGTTCATGACGACGAACGCCCTCTATTCGGACATCATTCTGCCCGTCACGACCGAGTGGGAGCGCGTTGGTTCGGTGACGTCGTGCAACCGTGAGTTCGTGTATTGCTATTCGCAGGTGACCGAGCCGCTTGGCGAGGCGAAGACCGACCAGGAGATCGGCACGCTGCTGCTCGAGGGTATGGGAATGGATCCGAAGCTTGCCTACAATACCTCGGAAAAGCAGCAGTTTTTCGAGCAGATTTCCGGTTGCAAGGTCATGGGCGACGACGGCAAGATGGGACCGCTCGTCACCATCACTGATTCCGATATCTCGGAATGGGGGGTGACTGGAGTTCCCCAGAAGGGCGTGATCTCGCTTGCTGATTTCATCAAGAACGGCGGTTACCAGTTTGAGCGCAAGCCCGATGATGGGCACGGCTTTATCGGCTACGAGGATTTCGTGTCCGATCCTGTTGCCAATCCGCTCTCGAGCGCGAGCGGCAAGCTCGAGATCTACTGCCAAGCTCGCTACGACCTTATGGCGTCGTTCGAATACGATGGCATTGAGCAGTTTAAGCCGTATCCCACTTACGTCGTTCCGTGCGTTGGGTACGAATCTACGTTCAAGGACGAGCAGGTGGGCGGCGAAAAGGGCGAGTATCCTTATCTTATGTACAACCCTCACTATCTGCGACGTTCCCATACCGTCTTCGACAACTGCCCGTGGCTGCGTGAGGCATGGCCGAACCCGGTGTTCCTAAGTCGCCAAGATGCTGAAGAGAAGGGTATCGGAGAAGGGGACACGGTTCTCATCAGCACTCCGGCGGGGAAAGGCTTGCGCAAAGCGGCGGTCATGGACATCCTTATGCCGGGAATCGTCGGTGTGCCGCACGGTGCATGGGTCGATGTCGACGAGGAAACGGGTATTGATCGCGCCGGTTCCGATAACTACTTGATCGGCGCTGAATATGGTGGCATGGGCGTGTCGGGCTACAACAACCAGATATGCAACATCGAGAAGTACGACGAAGGGCAACTGGTACCCGATTGCGAACTGCCGCCTCGTTGGAGCAAGAACTAGGGCTGAGGATAAGGAGGTTGGATCATGAGCGTTGGATTCTATTTGGACCAGAACCGCTGCACGGGTTGCCGTGCGTGCCAGGTTGCGTGCAAGGATAAGAATCGCCTGGAAGTGGGATTGCTATATCGGGAAGCGCATACGTATTCTGTCGGGGAGTTCCCGAAGTCGAAGGCGTACAGCTACTCGTTCGGCTGCAACCACTGCGAGGAGGCCATCTGCCTGAAGAACTGCCCGACGGGGGCCATCTACAAGGCGCCCGACGGAACGGTCGTGCAGGACCAGAGCAAGTGCATCGGGTGCCGCATGTGCGTCATGTCGTGCCCGTACGGCCAGCCGAAGTACTTCCCGGACGAGGGCGTTTCCGGCAAGTGCGACGGCTGCTACGGCCTGCGCGAGGCCGGCGGCGAGCCGGCGTGCGTGGCGGGATGCCCCAACCGCGCGCTCAAGTTCGGCGAAATGGACGAGCTGCGCGCCGAGTTCGGCCCCGACTTGAACGAGGGCGGCATCGCCGTTCTGCCGTCTCCGGACGAGACGCACCCGAATATCCTCATCAAGGCGAAGGACTGTGCCTTTGACGAGGGATACCGGGAGCTTACCTGGTAACCTACCCCTTTCTTGCCGCGTCGCAGACCCCCTCCCTGCGGCGCGGCAACCTTTTTGCCGGTGCAGCCGCCGACCCGCCCGGCTGCTACGAGAGACGGGAGACCGTTATGCCGAACGAGGAGCGCGAGAGCGTGCTAGCGATGGGGCTGGCCCGTCGCACGTACCTGTACCACCTGTTCCACGTGGTGTTCGGAAGCCGCCCGACCGGCGAGGGCGTCGCGAAGGCGTTCGGCGGCGAGACGCCGGCCATGCTCGGCTCTGTGGGCGATGCGTTGGCCGGGGACGGCTTCGCGGACCTGGCGGGGCGGACGCTCGGCTCGTCCGGACGCAGCCTTGCCGCGTGCGCCGAAGATGCCCGTGCCTGGGCCGAGCGGGCGCAGGGCGAAGCGGGCGACCCGGAGCGCGCCGAGGCCCTTGCCGCGCGCCTGCGCGTCTCCTACGACCGGCTGTTCCAGGTGCCCGGCGAGCATTACGTGCACCCGTGGGAATCCCCGTATGCGGGCAAGGAGTCCGTGGTGTTCCAGGAGAGCACGCTCGACGTCCGGTCGTTCTACCATGCGGCAGGCTTCAAGCTGCGAGCGGAGAGGCGATTCCCCGACGACCACATCGCTGCTATGATGGACTACCAGGGCGCCTTGAGCCAGCGCGCGTACGAGGCGTTCGCCGACGGCCGCGACGGCGAGGCGGTCCGGACGCTCGCGACGCAGCGGCAATTTGCTGATCGGCACCTGCTGAACTGGGTCGACCAGTTCGCAACCAAGGTCATCGAGAACGATGCCCAGGGGTGCTACGGCGCGCTCGCGGGCGGCATGGCCGCATTCGTTGCGCTCGACCGCGCGATGGCCGAGCAGGTCGAGACGGAGCTGGCCGGCTCGGAATAGGCGGGTCCGATCGAGCCGGCCGGGCACGATGCGCCGGCCGCCCGCGCCGCCGAAGGGCAGACGTTTCTACAGGAGGGCACCGTGGATCTTCAGGGCTATAGGCAGGCGTTCGACGAGGCCGAGCACGATTTCGAGGCCGCGGTAGAGGAATACGGCCTGCCGTTCGAGCGCGAGGAGACCTCACCGCGCGAGGCGCGCAAGCGCACGGCGGCAGAGTGCGGGTGCCGCTGCGAGAACGGCGCCTCGTCGCTGTGGAGCAACTGGATATCGCCCGCGTGCCTGGCCTGCCGCACCGGCGACGAGACGGCCACGTTCTTCGTCGACCTGCGGTGCGTGAAGAAGTGCTACTTCTGCTTCAACCCGAACCAGGACCACTACGAGCATTTCCTCTCCCATGAGCGCGATATCGTGGCCGAGCTCGAGCAGGCGCACGCCATGGGCGCGCGGTTCCGCTGCCTGGCCATCACGGGCGGCGAGCCGCTGCTGCATCCCGAGCAGGTGAACGCCTTCCTCCAGCGAGCCGCCCAGCTCTACCCGGACGCCCACACGCGCCTGTACACGTGCGGCGACCTGCTTGACGAGCGCGGCTTGCAGGAGCTTGCCGAGAGCGGCCTGGACGAGATCCGCTTCAGCATCAAGCCGCCCGATGCGGGTGACGGCCAGGACCGCGTGTACGAGCTCATGGAACAGGCGGTGGGCACGATCCCGAGCGTGGTGGTGGAGGTGCCCGTGATACCGGGCTCGCTCGGGCAGATGAAGGACCTGCTGGTGCGGTCGGACGCCCTCGGCATCAGCGGGGTCAACCTGCTGGAGTTCTGCTTCCCGCTGCACAACGCCGCAGAGTTCGCGAAACGCGGCTTCCAGCTGCGCAAACACCCCTTCAAGTACCTTTATAACTACTGGTACGGCGGCGGCGTGCCAGTTGCGGGCAGCGAGGCCGAGGCCTTGGAGCTGCTGGCGTTCGCCGAGCGCGAGGGCCTGCAGCTGGGAATCCATTACTGCAGCTCGGACAACAAGAACACCGGCCAGATATACCAGCAGAACAAGGCGTTCTTCGCGGACCCGGCACTGCGGGACGCGCACCCGTGGATGCGTGCGGACGAGGAAGACCGGTTCCTGAAGTGCGCGAAGGCCTTCGGAGATGATGTGCGCCGGGCGAGGGAGTGGGCCGAGGGCGCCGGCGTGGTTTGCGGCTACGACCCGGACGTGCCGAGCCTCGCACTTGCGGACGACGACGCCGCGGCGCTGGAGGAGGCCTGCCCGTCCATCGTCCTGGCCGAGAGCGTGAACGTGGTGGAGTTGCGCGAGCCGGACGACGCCTCCGGGTCGGGACGCGTCGGCGCGCGCCCCGACCTCTACCTGAGGGAGGTGGCCGTCGAGCCTAGAGCTTGACGTGCCCGAACGTGACGATGGAGTAGATGAGCCCGGCGATGCCGAGTGCCACCACCACGGCCACGATGACCTTGTCCGAGGTCTTGGCGAACAGCTTCGCCTTGGGGTCGTGCTGGCGCACGCCCACGATGTAGAGCGGCAGGCCGACGGCGTACACGATGCACGCCACCATGAGGTAGTTCAGCCCGGCGGCGTAGATGAGCCACAGGCCGTAGAGCGAGCCGGCCGCGCCGGTGAACACCGCCATGTTCCGGCTGGCGAAGATGCCCTTCGGGTATTCTTTCTTGATGGCGATCTTAAACAGGAAGAGCGTGCAGAACAGGTAGCACGGCAGCGCCATGACGCTGGTGATGCTGATCATGGTGGTCCAGGCGTTGCTGCCGATGAAGAACGAGATAACGAGCACGATCTGCACGATGATGGTGGTCCACAGCAGCGCGGTGGAGGGCGAGCCCTTCTTGTTCTCCTTCACGAACGCCTTGGGGAAGATTCCGCTCTTCGAGGCGGCCAGCGGCATCTCGCCCAGCATGAGCATCCACACGAGCCAGGAGCTCAGCACCGACACGATGACGCCGGCGTTCACCAGGATCTCGCCCCATTTCCCGAACTTGTCCAGCATGATGGCGGCCATGGAAGGGTCGGCCATGTTGCCGACGTCGGCCTGCGAGTACACGCCGAGCGGCAGCAGGGACACGATGATGTAGAGCGCGAGCGTGACCAGAAAGCCGATGGTCGTGGCCTTGCGCACGGCGGCCTGCGACTTCGCCTTGCCGGACACCACGACGGCGCCCTCGATGCCCAAGAACAGCCACAGCGTGACGAGCATGGTGGCCTGCACCTGCGGCATGACGTTATCCCAGCTGAACGTCAGGTCGATGGTGCCCTTCATGCCCCAGAAGCCCTCCATGAACACCGAGAACTTGAACACGGTGGCCACCGCGATGATGAAGATGGCCACGGGCAGCAGCTTGCCGATGGTGCCGATGATGTTCAGGAAGCTCGTGGACTTCGCGCCCTGCAGGGCCAGCAGGTACATGATCCACGTGATGATGGAGCCGCCGATGATGGACGGGATGTTGTTGCCGCCCGAGAAGTCGGGCACGAAGTAGTTGAGCGTGGCCATGACCAGCACCGAGTACGCCACGAGGGCGAAGCAGTTGCAGATCCAGTAGCCGTAGGCCACGAAGAAGCCGATGAGCTTGCCGAAGCCCTTCTCGGCGTACGTGTACAGGCCGTTCGTGAGCTCCGGGCGCGCGGCCGAGAGGATACGGAACGTGTTCGCGATGAACCAGATGCCGATGCCCGTGACCACCCAGGCGATGATGATGGCTCCAGCGGAGGCGTCCGCCGCCATGTTCTGGGGGAGGTTGTAGATGCCTCCGCCGATCATGGCGCTGATGACGATGCCGACGAGGCCGATCAGCCCTACCTTCTTCGAGCTGTCGGATGCCTTGGCGGCGCTTCCGCTGGAACCGGTCGAGGTATTGTCTGCCATGATTCCAGTCCTTGTCATGTGAGGCGCGCCCGCTGGGAGGCGGGCGCGCGGCGATCTTCGTTGCGGCGGGGGCAACGGGCGCCCGCCGTCATGCGATAGGGGAGCTCCGCGCTACTTCGCGAGGTTCGTGAGCGACTCGAAGTCCATTTCCTTTAGCCAGTCGGAGAGGTTGAGGTCGTTCAGCGAGGTGAAGCCCGTGGTGGGCACGGCGTTGCGGGCCAGCGTGACGTAGGGGCCTACGGTGATGGCGTTGCCGATCTCGCCCGGCTTCATCATGCGGTGCGCGAATCCCACGTACGTGCGGTCGAACAGCACGTTGGAGTCGCGGCCGCACTCCACCACGGACCAGACGATTTCCTTGCGGTGCTGCTCGAGGAAGGCCATCATGTCGTCCTCGTTGTCGTTTTCGGTCCATACGCCGGCGTCCTCGATGAACAGGTCGGCAGAGAAGTCGCGGTCGGCGGACAGCGAGATGGCGATGAACGACCAGATGCCGTACGCCTCGCCGGCCTTGAGCGGGCGGTCCTCCTTCGGGCGGTAGGCGGTGACGCCCTTGTTGGCGCAGATGGTGTGCGCGCCGGGGATGGGATGGTAGCGGCGGTTGTTCTCGGTGCCGAACAGCTCGACGCCGGCGTTCAGCAGCGGGGCGGCGTCGAACACCTTGAGCTCGGAGCCGTCGAACTGCTTCTCGGTGAACAGCGGCTGGCTCTTGCCCGATGTGATGTCGTCGTGGCGGGCCAGGTCGTAGCCCCACACCTGACCGGCCATGCCGCAGAACGAGGAAGCCGTGAGCATGTTGATCTGGCCGATGTAGGCATCGGCCGTCTCCGCCTTGTCGTAGGTGACGATGGTGTCGATGAGCGCGTCGTTGGTCTTCTCCACCGTGCCGGCCGACACCTTCAGCACGGACACGTAGCCGTTGCCGTAGGCGCCCGGCATGCCGTAGCCGTCGCAGTAATCGTCGTAGGGACTGATAGCCGTCTTGTCGATGTGCGGCGCGCGCATGCTCGCGTGGTAGTTCGCCTCGCGGGCGATGGTGCGGTTGCGACGTTCCTCGATGTTCTTCAAAACAGGTCTCCTTTCGCAGGTGTTCGATTCAGCGCCGATTGTAGGGCCCGAGCCTCGCGTTTGATTTCGCATAACGGTTCCGAAAGGGAGCCGTGCCTTTCCCGATGGCGGATCGTTGGGGAGGTGAAACGAGGGCGTTTCCAAAGGGGCCCCGTCCCCCCCCGATGGTCGTCCCGCCCCGCCTCTTCCCTTGACCGGCGGGCGCGGGGGTGATATATTACAACTGTCATATAACATATGTTATGTTAAAGGGGGCGGCCATGCCGGAGCAGCGGGTGGGCAGGGAGCAGGTGCTTGACGCGGCGCTTGCCGTCGTGCGCGAGCAGGGCGAGGCGGCGCTGAGCGCGCGGTCGGTGGCGCAGCGGGCGAGGTGCTCGGTGCAGCCGATCTACAGCCTGTTCGGCGACATGGGGGAGCTGGTGCGGCAGTTGTACGACCACGCCCGGGCGTGGGTTGCGGCATACAACCGCGAGCATGAGCACGAGGGGTGCAACGCCTTCGAGTCCAACGGCCTTTCGCACCTGCGGCTTGCGCGCGAGGAGCAACCGCTGTTCCACTTCCTGTATCTGTCGCCCCATATGGAGGCAACGGGCTTCAAGGAAGTGTACGAGAGCGTTGCCGTCGATGGCGTGCAGCAGTGCATCGAGGAGCTAGGGCATCTGCCGCCCGAGGCGGCGCGCGAGCTGTACCTCGACATGATAGTCTTCGTGCACGGCATGGCAGCGATGCTGGCCACGGGTGCGCAGTTCTCCGACGAGGAGCTGCACGCGCGCATGGATCGCGCGTTCAAGGGGTTCGTTGCCATGGCGCGCGCGTGAGGGGCCGGATGCCAAGCAGCCTCGCATGAGGTGCTTGGGCGTCGAGAAAGGATGTTCCGGCTTCCCTTACCCGAAAAGCAGGGCTCGGCCGCGGCCCGCGTGCAGGGGAAACCGCCACGACTGGGCAATCGGAAAACGTAGAAAGGCTTTCCAATGAGGGAGACGATCTCGCGGGGGCAGAAGCGCCAACGGATACGGCGGCTGATGCTGCTCGCAACGTTCTTGCTGTTCCCCATAATAATCTTTTACTTCTCGCCAGTGCTCATCATCGAAGGGGCGCTCTCGGGCGTCGTGTCGGCCAGCATGCTCGTGTTCGGCCTGCAGTTCTTGACGGCCATCGTGCTGCGCCGCGCATGGTGCGGATGGCTGTGCGCGGCGGGCGGTTTGCAGGAGCTTGCGGCCACCGCCGTGGGCAAGCCGTCGAGGCCTGCCTGGCTCAAGCGGGTGAAGTACGTCATCTGGGTGCCGTGGGTGCTCTCCATCGTCGCGTGCGCCTGGGTGGCGGGCGGCTTCACGGTGGTGGACCCGCTGTACGGCATCCCGGGCGGCGTGTCGATGAACAACCCGCTGGGCCTGCCCATCTACTTCGGCATCGTGGCGCTGTTCTTCGTCCCCAACCTCGTTCTGGGACGACGCGCCATGTGCCACGGCATCTGCTGGATGGCGCCGTTCATGGTGTTGGGCGAGAAGCTGGGGAGCGTTCTGCGCGTCCCGCAGCTGCACGTGAGCGCCGAGGCCGACCGCTGCATCGGCTGCGGGAAGTGCGACCGCGCCTGCCCGATGAGCCTGCCGGTGGAGCGCCTCCTGCACGCGGGGACGATCGAGGACGCCGAGTGCATCCAGTGCACGGCGTGCGCCGACGCCTGCCCGAAGGGCGTGCTGAACCTACGGATAGGCCGCGTGCGGTGAGCGGGTGGGCAATGCCGCATCACGCGTCGCGCAGCGCTATTCCGGCAGATCGACAAGGGCGTAGGTGTCGATGTTCTGTCGCTGGTGCAGAATGCAGTACACGGCGAGCGCCGTGTCGTCGAAACGGTAGCAAATGATGTAAGGGCTGACGCTGATGGCCCGGCATTCGACTGCATGAATCGCATTCGGACACAGGCGCTCTTTTATGTCGGGGAATAGGCGATTGCGCAGGGAATTGTCTGTTGAAAAGAATCGAAGCGAGAACGATGCTTCATGCAAGCAGGCCGCATCAAAAACGATGCAGCCTGCTTCGGATCATGCGGCGTCTAGGCGGTCGACGTCTTCAACGCACTGGATGCTCCCGGGATGCCGGGCGCGCCAGGGGCTGCAGGCCCTCCCGGGGCGCCGGGTGCTTTGGGAGCGCCAGGGGCGCCCGGGGCGCCGGGTGCTTTGGGAGCGGGAAGCTCGGATCCGCAGCTTTCGCACGTATCGTTCTTGGACGGGTTGAGCGACCCGCAGGACGGGCATTTCTTCTTCACATCGAGCGATGATGGCCTGAAGCACATATCGTCGGTCCTCCTTTTTCTTCTCGCGCCCTTCTAGACGAAGGAGCAAAGCAGTTGCTTGGGGTGATCGGACAGTTTCTTCGAGAGCTCCTCGATGGTTCCGAACTCGAGGCACTTGGCTTGGCAATGATGCACGCAGGAGGGAACCTTGCCCTTCTTGCGGCGCAGCAGACACATGGTGCACTGGTCGGTGAACGCCGGAGCGTAGGAGAGCAGCCATTTGTCGGGAGCGATCTCCCAAGGGCCTATCTCGTTCACCTTGATACCGAACTGACCTGCGGGAAGGCCGTTTTCCATCTGGCAGGCAACTTCGCAGGAGTGGCAGCCTGTGCACCATGCGGGATCGATCAGAATGCCGTATTCAGCCATGGTTACTCACCTTCCTTGACTTTGTAGATCTTGCAGATGTTCGTCTTGTAGTTTGCGCCGAACCCGGTCTTTCCGAATTCGCCCCACGGGAGCAGCTTGTTGATGGCAACGTCGTACAGATCGAAAAGATCCTCGGGGTCTTTTTCAGGCAGCCACCAGCCGTGATCGCATGCGACGATGCGCGTGCCCAGGATGGGCGTCTTCTTCACGCGTCGCTTGGCGCGTCCCAGGTGATTCTCGACCCATACCCAGTCGCCCTCATCGACGCCGTAGCGCTCGCAAAGTTCGGGGTGAACCTGTATGGTCGGGTCGGGCGTGTAGGAGCGGTTGCGCTCGATCATGCGATGCTCGGAATGGAAGGAGTTGAACACGCGGGCGCCCGTGGTAAGAACCAGCGGATACTCTTCCATCAGGTCAGGCGTCGAACCCGGTCCGGGCGAGGGCTCCTCGAAGTACGGCAGCGGATCGTACCCCATCGACTCGTAGATGGTCGAGTAGAGCTCGAGTCTGCCGGTCGGGGTGGGGAAGCCCAGCTGCCCGTCCTCGCGAAGCAGGCCCTTCTCGTGGCGGCGGTACTCCAGGGGAAGGAAGATAGGAGCGACTTCCTTGAGCTCGGAGAAGGTGAATCCCGTGGGCTTCAAAAGCTCGTCGTACACTTCCTCCAGCGTTTCCCAGGGCCAGGCTTCAGGTGCGAGCCTTTTGCCAAGAAGCAGGTTGATTTCCATGTCGGACTTGCTTTCGCCAACCGGCTTGCAGGCCTGGCAGATTACCTCGCCGCGCTGGATGCCGTCGCCCAAGCGAATGCTGTCGTGCTCGGGGAACGTGTTGGCGGGAAGGAACACGTCGGCCAGCGCCATCGCCGTCGGCGTCATGAACAGGTCGACGGAGACGTTGATGTCCAGCTTCTCGAACGCCTTGTGAGTACGCTCCGGATCGGCGGCGATGCATGCCAGGATGTTGGTCTGCTGCAGCCAGGAACCGTGAATCTCGTACGGTTCGCCGCTTTCCATCGTTTCGATGAGCTCGTCGGCTTGCGACATCTGGAATCCTGCTTGGAGGATGGGGTAGTTGCCCAGGCCGATGCGCTTGGCTTTTTGCTCGTCGCTGATAAGCTCTCCGCCCCAGCCGGATGCGTAGCTGAGGATGGATATCGTGGGGATGATGCCGCCCGGTACGTCGATGTTGCCCGTGACCATGAAAATGGAGGCGATAGCCTGGCTTGCGGGCAGGGATTCCTTGGTCATGTCGACCGCGAGGCCCCACTGCAAAGATGCTGTTTTCGCCTTGCCGATCATGCGTGCGGCTTCGATGATGTTCTCTTCGGGAACCCACGTAATTTCGGCTACGCGGCTGACGGGGTATTCGGCGGCGCGTGCCTTGAGCTCCTCGAATCCGTAGCACCACTTGTCGACGAAGTCGTTGTCGCAGAGGTCTTCTTCGAAGAGGATGTTGAGGATGCCCAGGGCGAGAGCGGCGTCGGTTCCGGGGCGGATTCGAAGGTGCTGAGCCGAATTGCACGAGAGCCAGGTGACTTTGGGGTCGATGTCGATGATCTTGGTGCCGCGCTTCATCATGTCAACCACCCAGTGCCCGTACCAACCTTCGTTGTTGGCGACCAAGGGGTAGTTGCCCCAGACCACGAGGACTTCGGGGACCTCGTATGCGGGGTTGTCGTAGCGGTCGGTCCATCCCTGGGATGCATCGGCTACCATGTACGTCCCCGTGGTCAGGGCCATACCGGCGATGCGCGGAAGGAAGCAGGCCAGGCCCGAGAGGATGCACGTGTAGTTCGGAGAACCGTAAGACCAGGCCAGGCGCGTGATTGCAGGGCCGATGTCGCGTCCGGTGCCCTGTGCGAAGATTACGCTTTCGGCGCCGTACTTCTCTTTTATGTCAAGGAACTTGTCGGCTACGTAGTCGAGGGCTTCCTCCCAAGACACGCGTCGCCAGGTGTCCTTGCCGCGGTCCTTCGGATCTCGCATCATGGGGTAGGTGATGCGCTTTTCATGGTACGTCACTTCCTGGATGTTCAGGCAGCGCATGCACAGGCGCCCTTGGTTGAACGGGTTTTCCGGATCGCCTTCGCACTTGACCAGTTTTCCGTCTTTATCGGTGTGCAGGAGCACGCCGCAGCCAAGGTGGCATCCCGGGCCGGACCACGCACTTCCCCTTGTGACGGTAAGACCGTCTTCCTCGTACCTCCAGGGTTTTTCGTGGTCTACGAACTTGAGATCTGACTTCGCGAACTTCGTCATAACGCACCCTCCTCCTTTTCAGTGTGTAGGACTATCAGACGCATTATTTGTGCATTTTATACAGCTGCATTGGTGAGTGACAATTGATAAAGTGTTGGTATCTGCGGTACTTATTCGTATATTATATACATATAGGATTAGGAGCGAGGGAACGATCGTTCTTGCGGGAAGCGGCCAAGATGACAGGGGACAAGCCGGTATGAAGCTGAATCTTTATTTCGTGCAGGAGGACTTACCTGAATTGCGGTTCGAGGGCACCCCCGTCGACCCTCCGACGGTGGCGCGATGTCGCATCGCCCAGTTCGTGGATGAGCTTCCGGGGCATCTTGACGAAGGGGTCATGTACGTTGTGCGCGCATCGACGCTGGCCTTGCATCCTCCCAAGTCCACGAAGACTTCTTTTCTGTGCCTGGGATCCGCACCGAAAGCGTGGAAAGATGCTGCGCTGAACCTGCTGCATTCCGAAGCGGACGTTGAACCCGTCGACGTAATGAACGCGGTGATCCGTCTGTTCGATCGTTACCGTGTGTGGGAAGAGGACCTTCACGCTCTTGTCGACCAGCACATGCCCATAGATATGCTGGGCGCGCGCTCTGTGGGCATCTTTGGAAATCCCGTCATAGCGCAGGACGTTTCCTACCGCCCCTTTTTCTACGCGCTGCCTTCCCCGGGGGAGGAAACGGAGGCTTTTCGAATCTACCGCGAAGAGGTATACGGGCAGCATGTTGGGGAAGGCGGTCTTTCCGTTCCGAGGAAAACCGCTATGGCGTTCAATCAGAACTCCGATTTCGCCAAGCTGGAAAACGCCGAAGACCCTGTTTTGTTTACCGGCGATACCTGGAGCAAGCTGTCGGTTCACTCGCTGTCTTTTCGTAGCCTTCTTTACAATTGCCGCGTGAACGGGACTTTGCTTGCCCGCGTGATCGTCGACGACATAGTGCGGCCCTTCCGTAAAAAGGACTACGTGCTGGTGAAGGTGCTTGGTGATTGCTTGACGAGAGGGCTGCAAACCGCGGGCATCGGCGATGCCGGGCAGAGCACTCGTTTCGTGCGGATTTGCCAGAGCCTGCTTTCGGGGGAAACCGTGTCGGATGGCCGGATTGCTGCAGTTATGGAAAAGCTGGGGTGGCACGACAGCGACAGGTTTTTCTGCATTGTGCTTAGGGAGCGGAAGCTCGATCGCAAATTCAGCGCTATTGCACGGGTGGCCATAGCCGTTACCGCTCACGATGATTCTCGCCAGCATTGCTTCTTCGACGGAAGGGCCCTAATCGTGTGCGACCTTAGCGCGGGTGCGCATACGCGCGACGAGGTGATAGCCGACGTGTTGCGCAACGTGCGGGATCTTGGCACTATCGTCTCTTTCAGTTCGTCGTTTTTCGGATTTGGAAACCTTGCGCACTTCTATCGGCAGGCTCTTGTTGTAGAGCGGGTGGGGCGTATCGAGGATGTTTCATCGGAGGCGTATCGATTCGAGGACTATGTCGTCGATTACCTTATCGCTCGATGCGAAGAGGGATCGACGGTTGACGCTATCGTTCCGGATGGCGTGCAGAAGCTTATCGAGCTCGACAAAGAGCGGGGCACGCGCGATGCTCATCTGCTCAAAACGTTTTTGGACAACGATCGCAACATAGCGAAAACCGTTCGAGAGTTCTATATCCATCGCAACACGCTGCTGTATCGTCTCGAGAAGATAAAGGAGACCCTTGGCTCCGATTTGGACGATCCTGACGTTCGCTTGTCAGTTCAGATTGCGTTGCGGGCGCTGCGCGTTTCGGCGGATGCGCCTTATGGGGAATGAGGCGTTGCTCCGACTTCTTTGTAGCGGTACTCGCGCTGCGGACGGATTCATTCCGGCAGATCGATGAGGGAATGCGTGTCGATGTTCTGTCGCTGGTGCAGAACGCGGTACACGGCGAGCGTCATATCGTCGAAACGGTAGTACACGGTATAGGGGTTCGCGTGCACGGTGCGGTACCCCTTGGCGTCCAGGCCTTCCATGCGGAAGCGGCCGCCAGCGTGGGGCAGGGCGCGCGCACGTTCGACGGCCGCATCGATGCGCTGGACGGCTGCGAGCTCGGCAGGGAGGTTGCCGCATTCGACCCCCAGGTAGATGGCGATGGACTCGCGGTCGAGATAGGCGCGGGGCCTCCAGGCGAGGTCGAGCATGGCTAGCTCGCGCTCGGCTGGTAGTCGAGCCCCCAGAGGGCGAAGATCTCGCGCATCTTCGCGTCAGACTCCGCGGCCGGCACGACCCCGGGACGGTAGCGCTTCTCGATCTCGGCCTCGCGCAGGGCCAGGTAGACGCGGTTGCGGCGCTCGGCCGTCTCGTAGGCGGCGCTGTCCATGAGCACGTAGGACGCCGTGCCGTTCTTCGTGAGCACGACCGGCTCCTGGGTGGCGGTCGCCTGCGTACACACGTCGTTGAGCTGCGTGCTCAGGTCGGTGATGGGCCTGATGATGGGAAGCGGTGCGGCGAGGGCGGGCTAATGCTCCTTTCGTCATGCTTAATTCAGTACATAATACCATCTACAATAAAGTATTTGAAAAGACGGGAAAACGTCATCTATTCTCGCTTGACTCTGACGTTGCGTGAGGGTGTAGGCTGTCGATGCGATCGCGAAAGGAAGGAGGCGCCCATGGAGCGCGAGCGGGCGGAATGCGGCTACACGGTGCACGAGCTGGCGGCGTTGTCGGGGTGCACGGTGCGCACGTTGCACCACTACGACGAGCTGGGGCTGGTGCGGGCCGGGCGCGCGGCGAACGGATACCGTCGCTACGGGCCCGCCGAGGTGGATCGGCTGCAGCAGGTGCTGCTGTACCGCGAGGCCGAGATGCCGCTGGCGGACATCAAGCGGCTGCTGGACGACCCGGCGTTCGACGCGCGCGATGCGCTGGTCGGGCATCTGCGCGAGCTGCACGCGCGCAAGGAGCGCCTCGACGGACTGATCGCGAGCGTGGAGAAGACGCTCGCCAGCCTGGAAGGAGATGGCCCGATGAAGGACGAGGAGAAGTTCGAGGCGTTCAAGCAAGGCCTCGTGGACGAGAACGAGAAGAAGTACGGCAAGGAGGTGCGCGAGCGCTGGGGCGACGATGCCGCCGACGCGAGCAACGCGAAGCTCATGGGCATGACCGAGGAGCAGTACCGCGCCACGCAGGAGCTGGAGCGGGAGATCAGGGACGTCCTCGTGGCGGCGATGGAGACGGGCGACCCGGCAAGCAAGGAAGCGCGCCATGCGGCCGATCTGCACCGTCAATGGCTGTGCGCTTTCTGGAAGGACGGCACGTACTCGAAGGCCGCGCACGCGGGCCTCGCCGAGATGTACGTGGCCGACGAGCGCTTCAAGGCCTACTACGAGGCATGGGCCCCTGGCGCCGCCGAGTTCCTCCGCGACGCCATCAAGGCTTTCTAAGGCAACCTGCGGCCCATTCGTTGCTTGTGCCTGCAGGCGGGCCATCCTACACTGCTGCCCATGAGCAGAATCGCAACGTCCATGAAGTCCGTGCTGCGCACCTCGGCGCGCCGTCTCGCCGCTTGGGTGCGCGCGCCGTTCGCCAGCCTGTACCGGGTTGCGGCGGCGGTCCTCGCCGCGGGGGCAGTGGGCCTCGCGCTGCCGCCCTGGGTCGGTTTGCTGCTGTTCGCCCCGGTGGCGGTGACCGTCGGGACGAAGGTCGCGCATGCCGTGCGCGCCATCGCCTCGCTGTGCTACGTGGGCGTGGCGGAGAACCGCGAGGGACACCCGACGCTCGACGTACGCCGCGATCTGCTGCAGCGCTCCCGGGTGCTCGGCACGGCCTCGCTCGCTGCGGGCGTGGCCGTGCTGCTCGCCGCGCGGGCAGCCCTGACCCTGTTCCCGAGCCTTGCCGAGGACGGCGTGCTCGCCCCCTACCTGGTGTTCACGGCGGTGCTGCTGGGCGGCTTCCTGCTGTTCTACACGCTGGCGCTGCGGTTCGACTCGTCGGTGCTGCGGGGCCTCACCAGCATCGCCGTCACGTTGCCGGTGTTCTTCATCGTGGTGGCGGTGGCCAGCATCCTGCTGTCGTGGGCCATGGGCGTGCTGGCGGGCTTCGGCGTGCCGGCCGAGGGCCTGCTGCAAGGCGGGTTCGCCTGGCTCTACGAGATGCAGCGCCTCCTGGGTGCGGCCGTCGGCTACTTCCTGCGGCAGGATACCCTCATCGTCGGCGTGTCCATCGTGGCAGCCGCGCTGCTGTTGCTGCTGTATACCTACTCGGTGCCGCTCTACTGGCTGCGCAGCGTGTCGCGCTGGCTCAAGGGCATCGGCGTGGCCGCGGCCGCATTCGGTGCGGCCGTCATCGTGTTCGCGGGCGTGTGGCTGGCCGACGTACAGCATCTGGCCGAGCAGGCGGCGGCGGGGCGTCTGGGCGCGGGGCTCGACGCCGGGGTGGCCAGCAGCCAGGCGCAGGCCGTCGCGCAATACCGCTCGGACGACCTCGTTGCGCTCATCAAGGCGTTCGTGTTGCCCTACACGGTGGGCGTGTTCGTGGCGAACGGCGTAGTGGCGTGGCGCAAGGGCCGCGCCAAGCAGGTGGCCGACGGCATCCTCGACGACTTCGCCGCCGCGGGCCACGTGGACGAGGCGGCGCTTCCCGAGCAGCGCAAGCGCTACCTCTACTGTGGCGGCAGCCCCACACTCTGGGACATCGCCCTGCGCTCCATCGGCCATGGCGTGCCCCTTCCGCACCCCTTCGCCCCGCGCAGGCTCACGCTCAAGGAACGCCTGACCGGCGTGCTGGAGGACCCGCCGTCCGAGAGGGCGCCCGACCCGCCGGCCGAGCAGCCGGCCGAGCAGCCGGCCTTGTCCGCTTCTGCCGGCTTGCCAGACGAAGTTGGCATGCGCATCGACCCCAAAACCGGTCATGCCGAGGGTCGCACCAAGAGGAATGAACCAAGACAGGCTCTGCAATAAGAGGGGAGGGAGGACAAGGGGCCAGGTCCTTGTCTCGTGCGTCGCGACGCCAGAGTTCGTCGGGGAATTCGTGGGCGTGGCGGCCCCTGCTGCTTCGCGCTTGGGCGCGGGCGAGCATCGCTGATGCGGCGAACCGATGGCTATTGTGCGTGCCAGAAGCGTCTGGATGCACAGTTTTTACCAGATTATTGCAGAAGGAGGAGTTCGAGGGGCGATTTGTATGCCTCGACGGCATCGCGGTGCCTTCATTGGTGGTGTTTTTCCTGATCGCAATAAGGCCGACGATGCAAAAGCCCCCGCAAGCGCTCCAAGCATGCAGAAAACTGGTAAAAACTGTGCAGAAAAGTCCGTGGGGGCCCGAACTTGAAGAACCTGCGCGGGCTGTTCGCTTCCGGCATGCCGGTGCCGTATGATGTGTTTCTTGTCTGACGGGACGGCAACGCGCCCGCCTCGCCTCGCGCCCCGCCGTTGCCGTTTTGTATAGTGGCTCCATGAAGAAATCCGAAGCGCTCAAAACCCTGGGGCTGGTCGACGGCGCCACCGACGACGAGGTCAAGCAGGCCCACCGCAAGCTGGTGATCGCGCATCACCCGGACAAGTTCGCCCTGGACTCGCCGGAGCGCGCCGAGGCCGAGGAGCTTACGAAGCGCATCAACGAAGCCCGCGACGTGCTGCTGAACCGTTCGTGGACCCCCGAGTTCGACCCCCGCCGCGACCCGCGTCCCTACGCGAACAACCCCTACGCGCACCCCGGACGCCCCGGATCGTCCGCCGCGCCGGGCGGAACGGCCGGCCAGGATCCGTTCGCCGGCTGGCCCTTCGCGGGAGGCCAGGGCTCGCCGTTCGGCCAGGGCCAAGGCACGGGCCCCGCACCCGGCCGCACCACCTATGTGTGGACGTCCTGGGATGGCACCCGCACGGCCGGCGGCGATCCTGGCGTCGGCGGCCCCTTCGACCCGTTCGACCCCTTCGCGCCCTTCCGCGCCGCCGAGCCGCGCAAGACCCCGCAGCAGGTGTTGGCCGAGGCCGTGCGCTCGCTGCGCAGCGAGGCGCTCGCCGTGGCGGGCAAGGCGGCCGTGCTCGCTGTGGCCGCGCTGCTGGGCTCGGTGGGCACCGGCCTGTTCTTCTACGTGATGATATCGCTCGTCTGGGGCCTGTGGAAGCGGCTGGGCAGCTGCCTCATCGGCTTCATCGTGCCCATCGCGCTTCTGGGCGCCCCCTTCGTGTTCCTCATCGCACCGCGCCAGGGCGCCGTGACCGTCGGCTTGGCCGTCTTCTTCCTCGCGGCCGTGCTGTTCGACGCTGTGAACCTGCGCAACGCCCTGCGTGCCTACCGCGCCGCCAAACGTGCCGCCCGGCCGTAGGGCCTCCCCTCCACGACCTCGTGCTATACTAGCCGCTTTAGGAAACGTTCGCGGGAAGGGTCCGGTTGAAGAAAGCGCTGCTGCTCGTTATCGGCATCGTCGCGGTGTGCTTCCTCATCGCGAACGCCGACTACCTGGCGAGCTTCCTCGCCATCCTCCAGACCGGCGCGCTCGTGCCGCTCGTGGTGGCGTGCGTGCTGATGCTGGCCCGCCACCTGGTGCAAGCGGCCTCCTACGACGCGGCGTTCGAGGCCGTCGGGCATAAAACCGGTTTCTGGCACAACGTCGTGCTCATCTTCTCGCTCGTGTTCATCAATACGTTCTGCCTGTTCTCGGGCGCGACGGGCGTGGCGTTCATCATCGACGATGCGCACCGGAGGGGCTGTGACGCCGGCCAGGCCACCTCGGGCGCCATCCTCTCGCAGATCGGCTACTTCGCCGCCATCCTCGTGATCTCGGTCATCGGTTTCGTCACCATGCTTGTGTCCGGCTCCATGAACACGCTCTTCCTCGTGGGGGGCCTTGCGCTTGCGGCCGTGCTGGCCGTGCTGTCCAGCATGTTCGTGGCGGGCTACCGCAAGCCGCGCATCCTGTTCCGGCTGTTTTTGGGCCTCGAGTCGCTCATCAACAAGCTGCTCGGCCTGCTGAAAAGGCACCTCAAGCCCGGTTGGGGCCGCAAGACGGCCGGCTCGTTCATCTCGTCGGCGTCCATCTTGGCGAAGAACCCGCAGGGCACGCTCGTCACCGTGGCCTATGCGTCGTTCTCGGCCATCCTCAACATGGCGTGCCTCGTGGCCATCGGCTACGCGTTCGGCTTCACCCACGTCACCGCACTCGTGGCGGCGTTCGCGGTGGCGGCCATCTCGGTGATACTGAGCCCCACGCCGCAAGGCGTCGGCGTGGTGGAGGCCGCCATCGCGGCCATCCTCACGGCCCATGGGTGCTCGCTCGCCACGGCCACGGCCATCGCGCTCGTGTACCGCGGCATCATGTTCTGGATGCCCTTCTGCATCGGCGCCGTGCTGCTGTCCCAGTCCGGCTTCTTCGCCGACAAGAAGAACCCCTCCGAGGAGCAGCGCGCGAAGGACCTCGCCTGGATATCCGGCACGCTCGTGCTGGTGGTGGGTCTGGTGAACCTGGGCCTGGCCCTCATCCCCAAGTCGTTCGAGCCGTTCACCGTGCTCACGGAGTGGGTGAACATCGGCGGCGTGCTCATCGGCCCGGCGCTCATCGCGGGAAGCGCGGTGCTCGTCGTGCTGGCGGTGGGCCTCATCCTGCGCTTTCGCACGGCGTGGGCGCTCACCATCGGCGCCCTCGTGCTGCTGGCCGGTGCCGAGTTCCTTTATGTGAACACGTGGCAGGTGGCCGTGGCTGCCGTCGTGCTGGTGGTGTGGCTGTTCTGGAAGCGCTCCGCGTTCGACCGGCCCGTGGTGCTGAAGGGCGACGCGGCGCGCATCGCCCGCGAGTTCGGCGATAACGTGGCCCGGTTCCGCCGTTGGCGCGCCGAGCGCCGCGCTCGCCGCGACGCCGCGGTCGGCGCGCCCGATACCGGATCGGACGACCTCGAAGAG
>OLND01001071.1_pt1 | contig 30410 bp, 19 predicted proteins | sample 1672031 | NCBI WGS metagenome assembly OLND01 (sample SAMEA3136638, study PRJEB25190) | human gut metagenome | biome: human gut; feature: human-associated habitat; material: faeces | place: Austria | collected 2013 | reverse complement strand
CGTGGCACTGCTCCGGAGTAACCTCCCCTTCGCGGAAACTCTGGTAGGCATGGAGCGCCACCACGCCGTCTGTTTTACCAAAGCGTTCCTGTACGGCTCGCATATCCTCCCACGCATGGTCTGCCCTGCAATGGATGCCGGTGACAAGCTGGGCGCTCTCGTTCAGCTTGGTCTTGGCATCGTTCTCTGCGTAGTGCAGCGTTTGGGCAAGAGCATCGTATTCGGTCTTGTCTGGGTTGGCCGCATAGTCAAGGACGCGCTGTAGGCTGTCCTTGATTGCCCAAATCTTAGTTACCGCCAATGAGCAGGTCCCTTATTTCATCTGCACAGGCTGTAATTTTAGCACCTACACTCGGTTGACAGTTTTCTGCAATTTCATCCAATTTGTCCAACACATCAAATACCTCCTTGGGCGGATGCCCGCCCGGTTCATATCCCAGCGCCCGCTGGCGTAAGTATTCCGAGAGAGATAGCCCGCACCGTTTAGCCATCAGCGTCATTTTTCGTTTCTCTGTGACGCTGACGCGGACATTGATCCCGACACTGCGCTTTCTCATGCGCCAGCAGCCTCACAGGGGTTCGGGGCTGTCCCCGTAGGCTTTTCGGCGGGTTGCCCTGTGGCAACACTTCGCCCATGCTTGCTTCCCTCAAGCGCTCCGAGTGACGATGGTGACGATGGTGACGGTCTTTCTGGGATACCCCACCCCGATAATTGAGTTATGTCAATATCATCGTCACCACCGTCACCATCGTCACCATAGAAGCTCAAAAGGCGAACCTTGTTTTTTCGATGGGTTTTATATCGGATGTTTTTCGGTTCAAATACTTTATCAAAATACTTGGCCATATTGTAGGTGAACTGGTTCGGCTTGGCATTTTCAATACCTGCCGCTGCAAGCAACTCGGAGGCTGTTCCCTGCCAGTTTCCGACACTTTCGATGTACTTCGCCGCTTTCCACAAGTAGTCCGGCACAGCCTTGATCTCTCGTTCCTCTGCGGTTTCTTCATCTTCCAAAGTCCAGATGCAATTTTCTTCCCGCAAATGCAGCGTTCTATCGTCCATATCGCGTCCAATTACACGAATTGTCGCGGTTCTACTCATGCGCTGACGATGCATGAGCCATGTCGTATCCGCCACACCCATAATGCCCGTTGAACCAGAAATTTGGTCGTATGGGTCTGACGATGATTGCTTACGCAAATGATGCACCAGCAGGATGCAGATGCCGTACTTGTCGGCAAGTTCTTTTAATGCCCCAATATCACGGTAATCATTGGCATACATACTACCATTTCGCTCGGTTTTTCGCACCTTTTGCAAGGTATCGATGACGATGAGGCTAATATCAGGGTAAGCATGGATGAAACTGACGATTTGTTCCTCCAATCCCTGCCCAATTCCGTGACTTTCCGTCTGCAGAATGAGCCGTTCCGGGTCTTCTTCTGCATCGACAAGCTGGTAAAGGCGTTCTTGCAGACGACCCAGTGTATCTTCCAGCGAGAAATAAAGCACGGTTCTCGGTTCTATTTCACGCCCCCACACAGATTTCCCTTGCGAAATCTGCAAGCAGAGCCAAAGTGTCAGCCAGCTTTTGCCCGCCTTGCTGGGGCCGGCAAAGATTGCCAGCCCTGCCGGGAGCAAACCGGGGATAATCCATTTTACGGGCGGTATCGGCGTTGCAAGCAGCGCACCGGCGGTAATGGTTTTCGGTAATCTTGCGGTAGTCATTCACATCATCCTTTCTTGTTTGGTATACATCTATTATCTCATACTATCGTCTTTTTGTGCGTAGTAAGTTTTACTCTCTAGTGTTAAGTTGTACGGCTCACGCCGCCCCACAGCCCCACAGACGCGCCAAACGGCGGGTTTGCGGAGTTCATCGCATCCGTGTGCGGTGAGGAGCATCCGCCCCACACGGGGCAGATTTGGGCGGTTACTGCAAGTGAATCAGAACTGATTCACTTTTATGCCTTGTTCTCTGAATTGTGAATCAAAACTGATTCACTACCACAAAGGAGAAAAAATCGAGCGTGTCCGTCTGCATTGTCACATGAAGCAGCGTAAATTAGGTGAACTGGTTGGCTTTACGGATGGCGCTGCCAACCGTATCGCGCAGTATGAATCCGTGTTTCGCGTTCCGAAAGAGGATATGGTAAAAAAATAGCAGCGGCACTCCAAGTCGAGGAATGCGCGCTGCTGGAACCGGATATCGGCAATCTGGAAGGTATTATGGAAACATTGTTCTGGCTGGATAAGGATATGCCGGATGTGCTCAGATGTTCATTGACCATGCCGCTGGACAAGAGCCAGCCTGAGACAGTCAGTGCTTCCGTGCCTGTCATTCAGACAAATGCAAAACCACTCCGTTCAACGCACAGCCAACCATGCTTTGGTCTGAGAACGACTTGCTTAACTGCCTGTTTAACGCCTACGCAGTATTGCAGTACAGATATCATACGGGCAAAATAACACACGAAAAGTATTTTGAGTGGAAGCTGCAATGGTCTTTTGGCTCAACGATTACACATTCTTCACCCTAGCCTAAAGATATTGAAGCATTGCTCCAAAACTCAAATGCGGCTTAATCCCTTTCTCGGCATAATTTCATTAGTTCGCATATTTTATAGCAAAACAGCACCGTGCAATTCAAACTTCCACTGTATTGACGCTTGAATTACACGGTGCCACTATTTTATAAAGAGTTACATCCACAGGTTTTTCGGATTTCAAAAGCTATAAACTATCGTTTCACTCCACCCCCAGCGCCTTAAACACAGCGTCCTCCGCATTCTGGTAGGGAATCAACTGAAACGCTGTCATTAAATCAGCGGGCACTGTGGCAAAATCTATCATTGACACTGCCGGCAGCAGTACTTTCTTGGCACCGCAGTCGGCACAGGCTTGCAGGGTATTTGCCAGTTCATCCACCTTAATCAGTGTACCGCCAATAGAAATATCCCCCAGCACCACAAGACTGCTCAGCGTCGCACGGTTTAATGCAATCGAGCAGAGCGCAATTACCGTGGGCAGCGCTAGACGATCCGTCATGCCGATGCCTTGCAGATCTTGATAGTTCACCACATAATTCTTTTCGGTCGTGCTGATGTTCCTGCTGATGCGCCGCGCGTTCGCCCGCAGAAAGTTGAACGCCGTATCCGTAGCCTCTTTTGCACCGCGCTCGGTGCCAAGGCCGGTCTTATCGAACTTGCCGTTGCCAGGCAGCATCTGACTTTCGAGGCGGAATGCACCGATCATACCGGACTTTCCGCGCGAGATCGTGTACACCTGCCCCGGCGCGGCCATGCCCTCAGGGATCAGCGTATCACCGCCCTGCTCCGGCACACAGACATACTTTTCCTCAAAAGTTTCATTATCGATATAGGAGAAGTTCACATCATAGAACTCCATACCGCCCAGCTTTTTCAGCTGTTCTTTCACGCGGCGGCGCATTTCCAGCGCCATACGCAGGATTTCTTCCAGTTCGTCTTTCGTGAACTCCCCGTTAGGGTACATCAGTTTCAGATAACCGTCCACCATGCGGCGCACGGCAATCGTATCGCGCTGGTTCAGGTTCTTGCCCAGCTTGAAATACTTATCCAGCGCATCGCCGTACTGCACCTTGCGCAGCTCGCGGATAAACTCCGCCAGATAGTCGCTGATAAAGCCGTAGCTGTTCGTGAAATGCTCCGGGCGGAATTTCGGGATCTCCCAGCCGGGCAGATAGCAATGGATTCTGTCCAGAAACGCCGTGTCCGTCCCCATCTCCGGCGGGAATGGGTCAAACAAGCTGCTGGTTTTCAGCAGCACATCGACGCTTTGGTTGATGTTGCCCACAAACACCATGGATGCCGACGCCGCCTTTTCCTCCTTGCCGCGGGCAAAGGAGCCGGACGCCATATAGTCCTTCATAATTTGCACGCCGTCTTTGTCCTTGAAACGTATGCCCGCCACTTCGTCAAAGGCAACGCAGTCCCACAGTCCGACCAAGCCTACCGTCTTGCGCCCCATGTTATAGAACAGGTTCGCCACCGTGGTTTGACCGCCCGACACCAAGATACTATTGGGCGAGATTTCTTTATACAAATGCGACTTGCCGGTACTGCGCGGGCCAAGTTCACATAAGTTAAAGTTATTCTCCACCAGCGGCAGCATGCGGGTCAGCAGCAGCCATTTTTCACGGTAGGTCAGCGCGTCCGGCTCCATGCCGATGGAACGCAGCATCAAATCCAGCCACTCGCCCTTGGTAAACTCCGTGCGCCCCTGCTTGATTTCCTCCAAGTCCACATGGGGCATTTGGATAGGCGTCAGCTTTGTAATTTGGATTGCTGCAGACTTGCGCGCCTCCTCCACATATTCATAACTCAACTGCACAATGCACCAGATGCCGCCGCAAAGCAGGCGGTCAAACTTTTCCGGGTACTCATCGGCGATTGGAATATCATTCACGCCCAAATTGGAAAACTCCGCAATATAGGTGTTGCGCTTTAAATCCAGCCGCACCGTCACCATGTCAATCACGGTATGACTGCCGTTGCTGCGCAGCTTGGACAGCACCTTCTGCGCCTCATCCGGGCGGACAAAATTTTCTTCCAGAATGCGTTTTACCGTGGCAACGCCGTTTTCAATCGTCTCCGGGTCATCGCTGCTGCAATACTGTCCCAGCAGAAATTCCAGCACATACACGGGCACATTCGCGCCCTCTTTGATTTTTTTCGTCAAATCCTTGCGGACAATGCGCCCTTGAAATGTTTCTTTCAGGCGCTGTTCGTAGTCCGTTTTTACTTCTTCCATCGTTTTCTCCCTCAAATGTCAAAGCCGAAATCGTCAAACGCAAACGCCAAATCCACTTGGAACTGCTCCCGCGTTGGCAAACTTAAGCCGCTTTTGTCGGCAATGACAAGGTAATATTGTTGCGTTCGGTCAAATTTCATTTGCTTCATGTGGAATGCACAGCGGAATTTGCGTTCCTGCGCGTCTGCGGCGATTTTGTCGGCAATCAGCGTCACTGTGTCGCTGACCTTCGCCCCGGCTGCGTCGGTAAAGTACAACTCGTAGGTGGCGGCAGTGCGGTTTCCGCCCACGGGGTCTTTTTGGTAAAAATCCAGCGAGAAGATCATATTGCTGACCTTGCGCGCCGAGGACAACAGCGCCAGCTCCACCGGCTTGGTGTCATAGCGGTCACGGTTGTTCTGATACGCCTTGGTGTTGGAGCGCAGATAATGCAGGTCGATCAGCGGCACGACCATCTCCTGCAAGCTGATACCGCCATGCACAAAATTCATACTTGCGCCACTTTTTCGTATACGCACATTCTCGCGCGGGGCAAAGGCGGCGTAGTCGCTCTGCCCGTCCAGCAGGCGCACCGGCAGCAGATAGCCCGCGTCAGCGTCTTTGGGCGCAAGGACATACCTCCGCCCAACCTCCACCGCATTTTGCAGCGTGCCATCCACTTTCGCGTCCTCCTTCAGCGGACTGTAGGTGTACAAAAATCCGTGGTCGGCGGTAATGTAAACCTGCGTGCCGCCAAACTCGTTCAGGATGATGCGCACCAAATTCTTGATTTCGCCGATAGCCTCCTCGCACGCAGGGAACACCTGATCATCGGCGGTATGGCTGGCATCGTCCACCTTGTTGTGGTAGATGTACACCACCTCCATGCCGCGCACCAGCTCGGCACGTTCGGCGCGCTTCATGCCGATGATGGACTTATATTGCAGCGCCACACTGTTAGGGTTGGCGGCTTTCAGCACTTTGTCACGGTTGTTAGCGTCAGTGCTTTGACCATCCGCCAGAATCGCCAAATCTCCGCTTGTACGGGGCGCGGCGGTCAGCTTTTTGTGGGGCAACAGCGCTGCCATGCCAAATTTTGTAATCGTAGGGTAAATGCCCTGCAGGCTTTCCAGCGTCACGCGGCTCTGCGTTTCCTGCCGCAGCTGCCCGGCAAGTTCGGCGGCGACCTCATAACGGAAGGCATCGGAGATAATGACAAACACCCGCGCCCCGGCATTCTGCACGCGGTCACGGTAAAAGTTTTCCTGCAAAGGAATGCCGATGACATGCCCAGCCTGCGCCAGCTCCTCGGCGCTAACATTCGACCAGTTCTCGGCCAGTCCACCCATAAACCAGTGTGCATACAGCCCCTCGACCTGATCGGCTACATGCTTAAACGCATCATCCAGCAGTTCACAGCCCGCCGTCAGGCTTTGCCCAAAGGCGCGGTGGAACAGGCGGTAATAGCTGTCCATCTTGTAGTAATCGGCGGTGTACTCGCGCCAGAGCTTTTTCGCCTCGGCGGTGTGGAAGCCTGCCGCGTGGTCGAGCATGAACTGCTGCATCTTCGCCACCTGCAAAATGCCGTCGTAGTAGCAGTCATACGCCTTGTGCCACGCCATTGTGCGGCGCTTTTCCACGGCAGCGGTCAGCGGCTCGACCTGTATAACGCGGTCAACAATTTCATTCATCAGGCTTGCCAGAATACACTCATGCACGCAGGGAAAAACCTCGGTGTCCAGCAGGGCATCGGTAGGCAGCTTGGCAAAGCGCTGTGGCAGGCGCAGGGCGGCTTCGGTCTCGCGGGTCAGGTCGTAGAGGGCGCGCTTGTCCTCTCCGTGCAGCCACTCGGAGACAAAATCATAGCAATACGCCTGATGCGCGGGGGAGATATACTGCCCCAACCCGTGCAGGTGCGGCGCGGCCAGCGTGCGCGATGCGGCGGTCAGCAAAATATGGTATGCCAGCTCCTGCACAGTGGGCTCGGCGGCATCGTAGCCGGTGAACTGGCGGCACCACTGCCAGAACGCGGCGTCCGCGCCGTATTCCGTTAGCTTGTCCATCGTTTCCGGTGCGCCCAGCACGGCGCGCAAAACGGCGTTGGGGTCGGTCTTTTTTAAGCCGCAGATCGCCGCCATAACGGTCAGATGCAGTTGACCCTTTGTGGCAATGCCGCCATTCAGCCGTACAAAGGCGGCGCGGCGGGACTGCGCGGCAAAGAATTTGCGGTAGCCCTTCACGGCGCTGCGCATATCCTGCGTGGCGGGCAGCTGCAGCTCGTCCACCCACATCGAGATCAAATCCGCGCGGAACTCGCGGCTGTACAGTTCAATGTTCAACAGCCAGTTGTCCTGCAGATCATCGTGAGGGAGGGGGTCGTAGACAAGATAGTTGCTGTTGGGGTCGTCGTGCTCCAACTGGCGCTTGGCGGCAAAGCTGTTTGTGCCGTTCAGCACCAGCAATTTAGCCGAGGGCGGCACAAAATCCGCCACGGTGTCGGCAAATTCGCGTTCTTCGTCATGCCAGAACACGATGCGGCGGGTGTAAAAATCCGGCAGCGGCGCATCGAACATCCGCGCCAGCTTTTGGGTAATGGTTTCGGTGTCCATAGTGTCCTCATTTCTCGAAAAGGCTTCCCCCGCGGGGGGAAGCTGTCACCGAAGGTGACTGATGAGGGGCAAAGTTTCCCTGCATAGCCCCTTAACGGGATATGTCGGCACGGTCGCCCCTCATCCGACCTCGCTTCGCTCGGCCACCTTCCCCCAGAGGGGAAAGCTTGGGGTTATCACTTGATTTTCGCCAGCACATCCTGAAAAATGGCGTAGTTATGCTTTACGCCGTCGTCAAGGTCAATGGCGATCATCTGGTCGGCGAGGTGGTGTATCTTTTCCTCGTAGGTGTGCAGCTCGGCGGCCTGATCCTTGCGGCGTGTCAGTTGCTTGTTCAGCCGGGCTCGTTCAGCCGGGGCGGCAGTGGCAAGGCGGTTTGTCAGGTCCTCGATGGCGGTGCGGTAGCGGCTTTGCAGTTCATGTACATAGTCGGTGCGGATGCGGGCGACGGTGTCCGGGCGGTAGCGGTGCAGGTAGATCAGGCACTTGAAGCCGTTTTTCTTGCCGGAATCGAACAGCCAGTAAATCGGGCGCTTCTGGTAGATTTTGCAGTGGTCGGCGTAGAAGTCGTTTAAGAAGTAGCTGCGGATAACCTCCTGCGGGGTGCCCTTGCCGCCGAGGGCGTCAGCGATGAATTTCAGGTTTTCGTCCAGCGTGTCCGCGCCGTAGACCGTGCGCACAAAGTCGATGAACCGCCCCACGATGTCATCGGGGAAATAGGCATCGTCGCAGATGGGCAGGATGTTGTCGGCGTCGGGGATAAAGGTTTTGTATTTGGCGGCGTCCCACGCCCCGCCCGCGTAGGCGAGGCCGTCCACATCGAGGCTGTACCGTCCGAACATACAGCCCACGGCGTAGGAGATCAGGCTTTTGATCTCGCGCTGTAAATCGGCCTTGCGCACCGTGACGTCCTTATCGGCGACATCGGGCGTCAGTTCATCCTGCAAGCCGTAGATGTCAATGAAGATGCGGTTGAGTTCTTCCTCATTGGCTTTGAGTTGGTTAAACCGCGCGTCGCATTCGGATTGCCACGCGGAGAATTTAGTGGAGATTAGAGTGGACATTTTTGTGTTCCTCCGAAAGAATTTCTTGTAATGTATACGCTTCTGGTGCACATGCCGCAGTACGAGACAAAAATACGATGATGTCATTATAACGGTTCTCTTCAAGTTTTACGCATCTATTTCTGCGGGCATTATCAAAGATATTTCGTATGGTTTCCTTTACCTTTCCTACTTCGTCCCCCACAAAAACAAATAATCCATATCCATAGCGATAGCAATTCATCATACAGGTTATTGTTCCGAAATCCTTCGCAATTCCGGATTTTGAAAAATTGTTTTTTACTTCTACAACGCAGATATTCTTATCCATTGAGCCTTGTAAGTGGATAACAAAGTCAGGATTAAAATTCTGACTAATTACTCGATGCCCAGACTTATCAATTTCACCATTTATTACTATCAATGGAGATTGCACGCTTTCGCCATATACAGGGGTAGTCTCATTGGCCTTTTGCAGAGTCCTCATTTGATGATAGAGTTCATAGCAATAAACCCGCTCTCGGAAAGTTTCTTCATCGCTTTCGGTCGATGCAATTCTGCAATATTGTTGCCCGACTTTTCCCATAGCGTCATAAATTAGTTTCAGATAATCATCAGGTAAATCCTTGTATTCCATAGCGTTATCTCCTTATACGAGCGGATGGCGCTTAAAATCCCATGAGGTTTCAAAGTAATCCCAGTCCTGTTTACACAAGGTTATGTTTTCCTCAACTTTCTTGTCAATTTCCGGGTATTCCTTATTTTCTATGTAAATCGGGATTTTTGCCATATCTCCGGCCATGTAGTGCATTGTTTGACTTATATATCCGAACAACTGGTCTAACACTTTGGTATTAAAAAATGCCAAAACATATAGTAAGTCTATATTATCTGATGGATAAAACGAAGGGGCTTCTACATTGAATATGCATCCTTCCGGCATAAGCCTTGAAGAAAAAACGCCCGATGTTGTATGTGACCAAAAAATTCCCCTTTTGAAATAGTATTGTGGATTTTTTATAATGCTCGTTCCATCGAAATTTCTCAATTCACGTCCGTTGTCACCAAAGTTTACAACATATTCCAAATTCCCATACCATTTTCTATATGCTCCGCCTTTGGGATGTGGAAACCACTTTTCCGAAACATACTTAAAATTCGTCTCTGATTTCATGTCAAACTTTATGCTGCCGTTGAAAACTTCGAACCAAAGGCGTAAGAATCGACCATTATCACCTGTCTGTAATCCACTCCTCGAGCTTCCAATTTCATCAATTTTTGGTGCGTCAGAAAAAGCATGTATCAATTTTTCACTTGCCCAATATGCAATCGGGCCACCTGGAATTTTTGAGAAATCTTCTTGTGATGCCGTTTTCCAATACTTATTTCTGGTTGGGAAGACCCTCGGAACCAAATCTTCATCGCATTCGTAATAAACTGTATATTCATATTGTGCACGATAGTCTTTAATATGCCCTTTTTTCATAATAGTTGCCGCTGTTCCAAAGCTAATGCCTAAACTTGTTCCTCCCTTTCCTAGATACGGCATATGAACCATATTTATAATAGTTTTATGACTATTAACAATTTTACGAATTTCTTCATACCTAGATAAGAACATCCAGCTTTCCATTGTAATCAAGGATGTAAAGCCATTTGCAAAAACAAAGTTATCCGCGCGTTCCATAAACACCGCAAACAAATCGCTCTTGCTATCCGGATAATTCTTTTTCACGTAAGCCGACAAATCGCCGTCCATGCCACTGCTGCCCATATACGGTGGGTTCGTGACCGTCACCCAATACTGCTTGGATAACAGTTCTGCCGCCTGCACGACATTTTGCAGCTTCAGCAGGGCGGTCTTTTCCATGCTGTGATTATCGGGGTCGTTTACCCCCAGTTCCTCAAACCGCGCATACAGCGCCTCCCAGTCCTGCGGGGTCGTCGTCAAGATCGAGCCGTACTCCCGCGCGTCCTGCATCTCGGCCAAAATCTGCGTCACAACTGTCGTCAGTTTGGCGTCTCCGTTGCAGAACATCTCCACCGCGCCTTTGTCCACGGCGTTGCTCTCGGCGATGGCGTAGACATGGGGCTGCACCGGGTGGCGCAAAAAGCCCCGGTCATGGCGGCGGGCGGTCATCATCACCGCAAAATAGGCAAGCTGTGCGGCGCGCTTGTCAATGTCCAACCCGTACAGATTGTTCTGCACGATGCTTTCCACCGCCTCGCGGGAGGTGTAGCCGTAATCGGTGTAAATCTGCATCAGTACGTCAAACAGATACACCAAAATGTGTCCGCTGCCGCAGCAGGGGTCGATGCAGGTCAACTGTTCCGGCGTGAGGGCGGCATAGCTCTGGCGCAAGGGCGCAAGCCGCACTTCGACCTCCGGGGTCTGGGCGGCATCCTCTAGGTAATACTTCCACTCCGCTTTTATGGGCGCGGCGGGGTGTCCCTGCACCCACAGGCGGCCAAGGCTGTTTTCCACCATGTAGCGCACGATCCAGTCCGGCGTGAACAACTGCGTGGCGGCGGGGATGTTGTCCTTGCTGATTTTCACATTCTTTTTCAGCGCGACAAACACAGCGTCCTTTTTCTCGCTGTTGTAATACTGGTACAGCCAGCCGATGATCTGCACCTCGTCGCGCCAGTCGTCCTCCGGGATCATGGCGATCATCTGCTCTACGGCGCTGCCCTCGCGCAGGAGATTGTCGGGGAACAACAGCTCGGTGTAGCCGCTGATCTCGCTGAACATGCCGGGCAGAATTTCTTTCAGAGCGTTGCACTGGGTAATCAGCAGATACTTGTACAGCGCATCATCGTCGTTGGCTTCCTTATATTTATACACAAGGTCGCGGTCAAGGCCGGGCAGTTCGATGCGGATCGCCTCGGCGAGAATTTGCGGCACAAAGGCGTTGTTTTCGTCGGTGAAAACGCGGGTGTGGCTGGGCAGGTAGTTGTTGACCTCCATAAACCGCAGCGCGCAGAAGCGGTTGAACCATGTGTAGGCGGCTTCTTCCAGAATCTGCTCGTACCCGTCGGCGGCGATGGCGTCAATAAGCGCACGGCGCTGTGATTTCTCGGCAGCGGTCAGCAGTCTGCCGTTGATGATCTCGGCGTCCGAGTCGGCGGGCGTTGTGCCGTCCACGCCGTATAGCAGTGCCTTTTGTGCCACGCGGCTCAACAGCTCGCGCCGCGCCCAGACCGCATATTTTTTAATGGCATTTTTGTCCATGGTGATGTCCTTTCTGGTTTTGTGTTGTTGTAGGGGTCGGCGTCTCCGACGACCCGCAAAGGGGCGCTAAAGGCAGCGCCGCCCCTCATCCGGCGCTGCGGTGCCACCTTCCCCCAAGGGGGAAGGCTTGGGGTTTATTTGAGCTGCACGCCGTCACAGTTTTGCAGCATGGCGAGAAGTTGCTCCTTGCTGCGGCGGAGGTATTCGTCAATGTCGGCTTCGGTTTCCAGCGTTTTTGCCTGAAATACCACGGTGCGGAAGCAGGGCTTGTACAGCTTTTTGCGCACCGGGGCAGCAGTAGGCGCGGGTGCGGGCGCGGCGGGGCGTTTCAGCGCCTCGATGCTCTCGCAGGCGGTATCGCGGTATTGCAGCATCTGCGGCAGCAGACCGTCCAGCATAAGTAGGCTGGTGAAGCTGTCGATTTTCTTCTTCACATCGTCATAATAGGCATCGGCGCGGGTCACGGCGTTCTTCGCGTCGGGGTCGCCACCTGCAGCGGTATGGACAGCCTCCATGCACTGACGCACGTTTTCCAGCATTTCGGCGCGTTTGTCCGCCAACAGCTCGTCCCGCCCGGCGCGGACGGTGCGCATCAATTCGTTCAATTCCGGGATGCGGCGGTAGTCGAACCGCACCCCCGGCTGTACCTGCGTGATGAGCCGAATTTTGTTCAGCGCGGCGGTGGCATCTGGCTTTGTCTCCAAGTAAGTCAGGTCGTTGCGCAGGTCAGCGTCCAGCTTGACCGCCTCATCAAAGACCGTGACCTGATTTTTGAAGAAGCTCTCTACCCGCTGCATCTCGTCGCGGCTGTCGTCGAGATCGTCTTCCTTATTTATAAGGGCTTCAATGAGGGCGATGTTGTCCTTGCGCTGGGCAAGCACCTCCTCGCACAGGCGCAGGGCGCTCTGCACAGCGGGGCGGTCGGGGTAGCGGTGGTCGTTGTAGCGGGCATCCAGCGCAGCATAATGCTCGCGCTGCGCCGTGAATTTCTCGGTGATGAACCGCACAAGGCTGTCCTCGTCCTCCGGCACGTCCATCACGTCAAAGTAATCTCGCAGGTAGGCGCGGGCCTCTTTTAAGTGCTGTAGATTCGGATGTTGGCGGATGGCAATGGATGTTTTGCCGATCTCGCTGCGTTTGCGCAGCAGGTCGGGCAGCTTGGGGTCGGTAGGCTGCACCGTCGCGCCGCCGTATTTGATCGTGACTTTCTGCTCCCAAATCAGCATGGCGGCGACCACGGCGATGTCGATCTCGCGCCAGCCGTAGGGGATGGCCTGATAGCGGCTCTGGATGTCCTGCATCGTGGTGGGGCGCTGCTTTTGCCGCTGCATTTCGAGGTATTCCTCCATCTTGACGGCAGCAGCGTGGTTCGGCTCCATACCGGGCATTGTGCCGTTGTGCAGGTCGCCGCGCAGGGCGGCCACAATGTCGGCATCGGTGGCGGCGTTTTTGTCAATGTCGTCCAGCGCGCTGTACACATGGGCGACGAGGTATTCCAGCGCTTCGTTGATTTTGGCCTTGGCGTCGCTGCCGCGCAGGGTCAGATGCTCGCCGTCCACGTAGAATTGCGCGGTCTCGATGGCCTTGCGCAGTTCCTCCTGCGCAGCGGTTTCCAGCTTGGTGGCCTCGTCCTGCTGGGCGCGGATGATGTCCTGCGCCGAGCGCGCCAGCTGACTGACATTGCGAGATTTGACGAACTGACGAATTTTTGTCGCCTTTTCGAGGTCGTTGTAGTAGGGCGTATCCCCCAGCACGGCCAGCGCCTGCCCGGTGGATTCCATCATCAGGCGCAGCTCGGTTTTCTCGATGCTGTCGTCCGCATCGGTGAGGAAGCGCAGCTTCATGCCGCCGCTGGCCGCGCCGATGACGATGCTGTCCACCATCTGGTCAAACGGGAAATCGTAGTCGCGGTAGCGGTACTTTTTGGCGGCGTAAATGTCGGAGAAAATCATGTGGCCGATGCGGGTCACGACGCCCGCCGCGTCAACATTGGTGTTGTTGATGTCGCGCTGAATCTCCTGCTCCTCATCGGTGAGAAAGCTGTACACATCGCCCGTGCGCCCGATGTAGTTCTGGCTGATAAGGCGGTCCAGCGAGGTGCGCACCTTCTCACGCATCGTGATTTTGTCGGTGCGCAGATCGTCGGCCATCAGGATAACGATATTGTCAAGGTTGGCGGGAATGTCGTCCACATAGCGGATGAGGTAGAGCAGCTTCAGCACTGCAACATCCTGCGGCTCCACGCCCATTTTGTCCTCAGCAGCCTTGGCGCAGCGGTTAATAACGCGGGTGATGGAGCCGTCCAAGAACGTGTTCAGCGTGTCGTAGAACAGATAGAACGGCGCGAGGGCGTACTCGTCCTTGGTCTGGATCTTCTGCGCGGCCTCTTGGAAGCCGGACAGCATCGAGCGTTCGCCGCCCGAAAGGTGCTTGCCCGCGTTGCCGTGCTTGCGGATCTCGGCAAAGACCTTCTGCATGATGATGAACTGATACGGCACGAAGGGGAAGTTATCCGCGAACTGCTGCGGTCCGCCGTAGCCCTTGATGTCGAGGACGGCGTCGGTGAAGCTGAACAGATTGCGCAATACAGCGTTGTTTTCGTTGTAGAGTGCCGTGAGCTGGGCGGCGGCATCCGGCGTCTTTTTCAGGATACGCTTCTGAATGACCTCATCCACCGAGGACGACGACAGCGAAAGCCGCGTTTTGAACCGCGCCTGAATGCGGGAGAACTCGTCCGCACGCACGCGAATGATCTCGTCGATGGCCTCCTGCCCAGTGCAGACGACCCAAACATGCCCGCCGCACTCGCTGCCAATTTTCTCCACCAGCGTTTGCAGGTTGAGCAGCAGGTTTGTGTCCGTGCCGACATACTGGCCGACCTCGTCCACCATGAAGAGCAGGCGGAAGTTTTTTGGCTTTGTATCGAGATATTCTTTGATTTCGGTCACAAGCCGCGTGATGCTCATATCCACATCCTCGCTGCCGTCGAACCAGTTGCGGGCGGCGGTTTCGCTCATACCGAGGGTCGCGACCAGCGCCGCCACGATGTCGTCCTCAAAGAATACAAACGCGTCACGGGAATCGAGCCATTCCGTGCCGGTGCGTTCGGCGAAGCAGCGGCGGAAGTCGTCGGCCTTGCCGCGCTTGGCGATGAACTGCTCGAGCTTGGCGACCTTCAGATTCTCGCCGTAAAAGCCGAGGTGGTTGTAGAACATCTTTGCAAAGACGCGCAGCACAGCTGTTTTGTCTTTGTTAATGGGACCTTCCGCGTCGATGTTGAACAGGATCGTTTCGGTTTCGCCGCGGGTCGAAGCGTCGATGTTCATAAAGGTGGCCGGGTCGTCCGCAAATTTGGCGCGGAACCTCTCCACCGTGCGGGTGCCGTCGATTTCACGGTTTTCCAGCAGGTAGGAAAGCATTTTCAGAAAGTGCGATTTACCGCTGCCGAAGAAGCCGGAAATCCAGACGCCGATGTCGTCGGTAGGTGTCTGGAACGCCTCACTGTAATAGTTAAAGAAGGCCGCAAAGTGGCGGCGCAGCTCGCGGGTGATCACGTACTCGTTGACTTCCTGCAAAATGACATGCGTGTCGTCCTGATCGACGCGGACAACACCGCCGATGTTGCGGTTGATGTCATCGGCAAACATATTGCGTATCATCATAGTTTTTCTCCTTACAGCATATTGAATGCCCGATAGTAGGGGTTGGCAGGCAGCAGATCGAACAGTTTTATGTCGTACCCGGTATAAGCGCCGGGGTACAGGACTACAATGGGAATATCGTCAATGCGCGGCTGCAATTTCTCTAACAGGTTGTGGACGCGCATGAAGGGAAACACCGCTCCTACCCCGGTCAGCAGCAGGACGTCACTGGGCTGATGCGGGGCGTAGTCGATTTTGTCGATGAATTTGTCGCCGGTAGCAATTTTTTGCAGCTGCTCCAACAGGCGCTTGCTGCCGAGCTTTTCCTCCTGCCGCGGGATGGCGGCGGAGATGTGCTTATCATCGAGAATGGCGAGAAAAATCTCGTAGAGGTTGCGCTCGATGATGCGGCAGTGTAATTCCTGGTCGGCAGCGATCTGGCGGGTGAAATGCCGCACGGCCATCTCGTCGGCGGCATTGTACTGGAATATCCAGATGCCGACCTCGTTGCTCAGCCCCTTGCGCTGCAAAAAATCAGATTCTTGCAGCTTTTGGCGCAGGGCGTCAAGGCGTTCGGTCAAGTTATCCATCGGTTTCTCCTTTTACAGCAGGCAGTTGAAAGCGGGCAGGGCAATTTCCTCATGGCGGGCGCGGATGATGTTTTCAAGGATCGGCTGCAGCCAGACCGGGTTCAGCTGCGTCGATTTTGGGCTGTCGAGGTATTCCGTCTCCACCAGCGTTTTGATAAGTACCTGCCGCAGCTTGGCGATGGTTTTATCGCTCCAGGTGGCGACCCAGTCGTCCTGCTCCTGCAAGCAGAATAAGAACGCGTTCACATCGGTTTTGCTGAACGAGGTGTCGAGGCTGCGGTATTTCTCGCCGATGACCGTAACCATGAAATCCCACATCAAACGATATTGGCGCATCATGGCATACAAACATATTTGCTTGGACACTTCGGATGGCGCGGACGCCAGCGCGTGGGTCAAGTCAGCATCGTCCAGCGCCTGCACGCGCTGGATGCAGGTGCGTGCCATCTGCCGCACCGATTTCTCGGTGGGGTACTGAAAGAGATTTTCCTGCACGATTTTTTCTTGTATTTCCGTCGGAGAAAGCCCTTCACCCAGCAATTTTGCGGTGGTGCGTGTTTCGTAAAACAAGAATTGCTCCCGCGTCAGTACACCGCTGTATGGGCTGGCGGCTTTCAGCTGCTGCATCGTCTTATCCATGGCAAAAGTTCCCTTTCCTACACTTTCAGAGATAAAATGACATATATATTTGGATTATAACATAAATAATATGTTATGCACAGCCTTACAACATAAATTATTCGACTAATGGGTACAAAAAATCCTCTACACTGGGTAGAGGAGGTATTGTATTATGAATGCTGATTTTGTCCGTGAACGCATCACGCAACTGCGCTTGGAGAAGGGCGTATCTGAGTACCAGATGAGCTATGACCTTGGCCGCAGCCGGGGGTATATTTACAACATCTCCTCCGGCAAGAGCCTACCGCCCATGAAGGAATTTTTGCAGATATGCGATTACTTCAATATCACGCCTGCGCAGTTTTTTGAACCCGCTTCCCCTGCCGGCCAGCGCACCGCGCTGATGGATGCAGCTATTGCGGAATTGGGTAAACTGGATGATGAGAGTCTGGCATTGGTGGCGAAGCTGGCATATAAGCTGGCAAAGTAAAGACCGGGCAAAAGCGAGATTGCTTTTGCCCGGTTTAGCGTTTATAATTAAGACGGAAGCATTCAGCTGGGTTTATTCAATAGTACTGGTTTTGTTTTAATCATCACAAGTCCTAATCAATTTACAGCAACACTGTATGTTGTTGCCGCGAGGATATAAAAATGCGTTTTTTCATTCTATCTGATTTACATTTATCCGCCGATGAGAGTCCAGACGCAACTGCATGTCAAGTCAAGAAGCTGTGTGCTAAAATACGCACAGACATAGATCTTAATGAACGCATATTGTTCATTTTGTTGGGAGATATTGCCGACCGCGGGAATCCACAATCTTTTTCTGTCGGCAGAAGCATCCTTTCCTTAATTAAAACAGAACTTAATGAGTATACGGTGCAGTTCATGTTTACACCGGGCAATCATGATCTTTGTGACAATTCTTGTGGGGAATTTGACAAATTCACCTCCGAATTTGGTTTTTCTCATAATTACGAAAATTCTCCTGCCTATGCCTACACATTTGATGATACAAACTTCATTTTTGTTGATTCTAATGTACACTCCGACCACAGTGCTCCAGGAAATATAAACATAGCCGCCATCAGAGCAAAGGTCCGGTCCGACATGACCAACGTTCTTTTTTGCCATCATGCACTTTCCCAAGGGCAGGGCGATCCACATGATACTATACAAGACAGCGCGGCGTTACATGTAAAGCTGGTGGACATCGGCATAAAATTTTTATTTCATGGTCACACCCACAGAGCCGATATATCGAATTTTTCCAATTCTATGCTTGAGGTGGGCTGCGGAAGTTTATCGGGCAACACATCTTGGATGTCGTTGGTTTGGCACCAGTTTACAGTTGGTTATATTCAAAACGGTCAGATTGTGCGTATTGAAAGGTGGATAGATACCGGGGATGGGCACAACAATTTTGCAGAAGATGAGTTATATCCAGGGGCAAAACATTTTGCGGATCCTGATGACATTGGGAAAATTGATTACCCTGCTGTGCCGAACCACATTTCACGGCACATTTTTGCTTATCAAGATGTAGGCGAGGGAAATTATGCCTATATGCTGGCAAGAGATAAAGCTATCTCTTTATCTGCCGCAGTTCACAAAGACAAAAGAATATTATTACTGTGTGATGCCGGTATGGGCAAAAGTCTGGAATTAAATCATTTAGCCTATGAACTCTGCGGAAAATATCATACATTTCTTTACCCATTGGAAAGATACCACGGTGAAAATATTCAAGCACTGTTGCCTACAAGCTATCAGAATCTTCCACCTGATCGAATCGTTCTATTATTAGACGGATTCGATGAACTTGACAGTAGTTATGTCCACGGTTTCAGGTCAAAGCTTAAAGAGTATCTGGAGGCATCTTCCTCCGCGCATATTGTAATTTCCTCCCGGAGCAATTTTTGTAGAGCGGAAACAAGCAATACGTCCAATACTTTTCCTGGTTTTTACACTTACATTTTAGGGCCGTTGGAAGCGGAAGATATCAAGGAATATTTGGAAGCAAAAAGAATTGACTTACGCCAATTTGAAAATGCACTTTCCGAGAAAGTTTCCTCTGATTTTATTAGTAATCCATTTTATCTCATAAGAATAGCAGACCTTTTTATAAAAAACAAAAGTCTGCCCCCAAAGTCACAGCTAATGGACGAGCTCGTGGCAGAATCGTTTGAAGTCGATGACACCAAGTTCTCCGGTGAATTAGGGGAACGATATAACGAACTGTTTACGGCGTTGGAAAAAATCGCCTTTTCTATGCAGCTTATCAAGTACTGCCTTTTGCCAATGGGGAGCTTTTATTAGAAATCAGTATTCATTGCAAAGATATCTCTCAGAATGCTTTGAGAGATGCCATGGAGCGTGAGTACAAAAAGTCTCCTACGTTGAATTTACAGACGCATTTAATTACCTATGGAAGTGAAATGGCCGTGGATGATTATGTTAAGCAGGTCATGCGAGATATGTTCCCTCCTGAAAAAGACAAAACCCTTTCTGACGGTCCAACTGCTGCTATTAGTACACTTCATGATTGTAAGTTTCTTCCACAGCTCGAAAGCCTTCTTATTGTCAAAATGGATTCTTCCTTTAGTGACTGCACATGGCATAGCCTTAGTAATGCGCTAATAACGGCTTTTGCTAACTGTGGTATAAATTCAAAGGGGGTTGCAATTGAAATAATTGAAAAACATAGACCATCTGCCAATGAGGATGAGAAGAATTACCGCTATTGCAATTATGTTATTGAAGAGATTAAACGTATCGCCCGTCTGCAAGAGGATAGAGCTTACTCCCTCGCGGATACAAAGAAAATTTTGTCAACAATTGCACTTACTGATTAGTCTTTCTCTCGCTTATCAATTTATACTTTTACAAACCTTCTGCCATTGGCATTTCACAAAAAATTTTCAAACTTATTGCATCAAAACAGTTGCCAACAGCTATTCATTTGCGTATAATAATAGTGAACCATAAAGGTTTCGTGCGGCGGCACGTTAAAGCTGTACTCCGGTTGGGGAGGTTAATTACCAACACTTTATGATGCTCGGCAGGGCATCGAGCCCACACCTGGGATATACGGTGAGTCCGCGCCGGGGACTTAACATTCCGGCGACTTTATGATGCCCGGCAGGGCATCGAGGCTGACGGCCAGCATAAAACACGCATTTTAAGCTATAAGCGCCGAATGACGGGTTGTCGTTCGGCGCTTTGCTATATTTAGCAGGGAATTTTGTATGAGCAAAAAGAGTGATAAAGAACATATCGTAAAAGAAATTTGCGAGGCTGCCAAGCTTTACAAGGCTAACCTTGTTGGCAAAAGATTTCTATATGTATTTGATGGCAGATACATAGAAGTCTTGTATAAAAATGTAAACTTCAAGCATTTGACTGGTGTAGAATGCAATATGTCGGCAGCAGATTTTTATAGGAATGCGCTAAAAAATCGCCTACAAGCTCCGCAGATTCACTTTAGCTCTTCCCACCCATATTCTTTGTGTAAAAGAAAAATCAAGCATTTATGCGAAATTTCTATCTTGGCAAGTACAGAGAATTTTATGCTCGAAGAAATTGTTACAAATACAAGAACCTATAAATTCGGAACTACTGATTTGAATTTTTCTTTGTGCATGAATAAAGAGCATGATTCCTATGGCAATGAAAAAGGTGATTGCTATATTGTTGAATCTTTGCGGGACGAAGATTGCTTTTCACGCAGTAAGTCTGCTTACACAGTAACCCATATCCTGTCTAAGAATAATGACGCTGCCAATTATACAGATTTACTGTTTATGGACAAATCTGTCACCTTGAATAACCTTCCGGCATCAGCACTAAAAATGCTTGATGGCCAGCTACTGACTGGTCATGCTGAAACCGACGATTCACCATTGACCACCATTTGACCACTACTGTGCAGCGACACCGCAAAATACCGGAAAGGCCTGTTGTAACAACCAACAACAGGCTTTTTCCTGTTTTAGGGGCCGCTGTGCAGAACCAACAAATTTTACGTTTCAACGTCGGTCTATACCGCCCTATCGTAGTTCTCCGACCCGGAAGGCCAGAGGTTCGAATCCTCCCGGTCGCACCAAGAGCAGCACCTTATGGGGTGCTGCTCTTTTTGTTTTGCGCGGATTTTATGGGGCGGTATAAAAGAAGAGATTCGAACAGCCCGTGCCCCGCGGCTTGGCGAATTCCTTCGGGCGCACTTAAAAAGCGCATTGCAATGTACTTTTGCAATGCGCTTTTTGGTTTGATGTTATTTTGGTTTCAGAATCACTTCCCGCTTTCGGGGAAGATGATTTTGTTGACAAAGAAGAAAATGACCATAGACACGCCGCCGTTCAGAACGGTCGTGCCGATGTTATAGATGAAGTCCGGCACCAGCAGCCCGGCTACGGCGACCCACACGCAGTTGATGGAGTTGACGATGCAGGTGATGACGCAGAATGCCAACACATACCACGCGATCTGCTTGCCCAGATTGCCCTTGCTGCGGAACACGAAATTGCGCTGGATCGGGAAGTTGATGCACTCGCCAATGACCATGGCGATCATATACGCGCAGAAGTACGGCAGCCCGCCGTGGGCGGCATCGTAGCCGAGGATGTTCCACTTGAAGGTTTCGCCAAACAGGGTCACATCCACGCCGGGCCAGCCGAAATCCACCACCGGCAGACTGCTGAACGCAGCGGGCAAAAATTGCAGCAGCAGATACTTGAACACGGTAATCAGATTCGACACGATGACGAACAGACCGCCCTCGCGCACCCACTTGGCTGCGGCAGGGTGTTTCTCCGCAAAATTATTCCAAAACTGCATAATGCAACCTCCATCAAGCGCCGCGCAGACGCTTTTCCATCTGCGCATTCAGCACCACATTCTTAATCGCTTCATAAATCACCCGCACAAGACCCAGGATCCAGAAGCCCTGCAATTCCATGACAATGCCGTCCACCATGCCCATGCTGATGGCGCCGTTCGTCATCTTTGCCAAGGCGCGAAGGGGCATATTGTACTGGAACAAAATGTTCAGATCCGGCTTGCCGCGTTTATAGCTGACATCCAGCAGGATCGTCAGCACAAGCCAGACAAGCCAGCCCAGCGGGCTGCGGGCGTGGTTCAGTTCGCCCAAGGTCAGATTGCGGTCAATTTTGGTTTTGCCGTTCGGGATGGGATGCCCCAGCAGCTTTTCAAAGTCCGCATCGGAAACGCTCAGCACATTGCCCTTATAATAGCAATCCAAGTCCCTATCCTCATACGGATGCACGGTAGCCGTTCCATGCACGGAGATTTTCTCGCACAGCCGGATGTCCTCCACGCTTGCGCCGACAAGCAGCTCATACTCGCCGCCCTCGATCTCCCAGCGGTTAGCCTTGACATTCCAGAAACGGAACGCCTTATCGTCCAGCGTAATGGTGATGCGCTGTTTCTCACCGGGGGCGAGTGTTACGCGGGCAAAGCCTTTCAGTTCCCTGACAGGGCGGAAAAGCTCACTGCTCTTTTTAGCAACATACAGCTGCACGATTTCCGTACCTGCCACGCTGCCGGTGTTCGTTACGGTAAGGCTGACCCCCTGTTCATCGGCAGCCATATCGCTGTACGCAAACGTCGTGTAGCTCATGCCATAGCCAAACGGGAAGCGCACAGCTTTTTCCGCCGTGGTAAAGTAGCGGTAGCCGATGTACAGCCCCTCGCGGTACTCCACAGTCTTGCGGCGGGTGGCAAAGTCGGCGGCGCTGGGGATGTCGGCGTAGGCCAACGGCCATGTTTCTGCCAGCTTGCCGCAGGGATTGACCTTGCCGGTCAGTGCATTCGCAACGGCACCCGCCCCTGCCTGACCGCCTAAGGCGGCGTACAACAGGGCTTGGCAGTTGTCCAGCCACGGCGTTTCGACTACGCTGCCGCTGTACAATACCACGACAATTTTCGGGTTGACGGCTTTCACTGCCTGCAGCAGATCCACCTGATTTTGCGCAAGGCGCAGATTGCTGCGGTCAAGACCCTCACTCTCGGCGATTTCATCCAGACCCATGCACAAAATAACTGTATCCGCCTGTGTCGCCAGTTCGCAGGCAGATTTCTGCAAAGCAGCATCCGGCTTACCGTGGCGGTCAAAGCCCTGCTGATACCCGATGACGTTCAACTCGGAGTCGATCAGCTTATCCAGCAGCACATCCACCTGTGTCGAGTTCACCATGCTGGAGCCTGCGCCCTGATAGCGCGGATTTTTGGCAAAGTCGCCGATAACAGCCACCTTGGTACCCGCCGCCAACGGCAGCAAAGCGCCCTCGTTTTTCAGCAGCACAAGGCTTTCCTCGGCGGCGCGGCGGGCAAGCGCATGATGGGCTGCCGCATCAAACTCACGCGGGGCAGCGTCCAGCGCAGCCTTGGTATCAAACATCAGCGGCAGCAACTCTAACAAGCGGGCGTCGATGTCGGATTCAGAGATTTTCCCGCTTTCCACCGCCGCCAGCAGTTCGCGCACACTGTCCCCGCCGGGCGCGGGCATTTCCAGCGTGGAGCCGTTTTTCACACCCAGCGCGTGGTCGTTGCTTCCGCCCCAGTCTGTGATGACCGCGCCGTCAAAGCCCCACTCACCGCGCAAAATCTCCATGAGCAGGTGCTTATTCTCGTTGGCATACGTACCGTTCACAAGATTGTACGACGACATAATGCTGCGGGGATGCCCCTCTTTGACGGCAATTTCAAACCCAGTCAGGTAGATTTCCCGCAGGGTGCGCTCGTCCACGATGGAATCCGAAGCCATACGCCGCGTTTCCTGGCTGTTGACGGCAAAGTGCTTCGGGCAGGCAGCTACGCCCTTGGACTGGATGCCGCGAATATATCCCGCCGCAAGCTTGCCCGCGAGATACGGGTCCTCGGAGAAATACTCAAAGCTGCGCCCGCACAGCGGGTTGCGCTTCATGTTAAGCCCCGGTCCCAACACCACCGACACTTCCTGCGCAGCGGCTTCCTCGCCCAAGGCTGCGCCGATTTCCTCGCCCAGCGCGGCATCCCAGCTGTTTGCAACAGCCGACGCCGTGGGGAAGCAGGTGGCGGGAACACTGGGATTCAGCCCCAAGTGGTCGCTCTCCCCCGCCTGCTTGCGCAAGCCGTGGGGACCGTCCGACAGCCAGATCTGCGGGATGCCGTGTTCGGGCATACCCCGCGTTTTGAAGGTTTCCGCGCCGGAAAGCAGCGCACATTTTTCTTCCAAGGTCAATTTTTTCAGCAAAAGTTCTGTATTTTGCATATATTTTTCCCTTCTCATAAGAAAAGCCGCATCCAACGCCTGCAAGCAGACATCAGACGCGGCTTTCATTCAGCAAGTACCGTTGTTAGAGCAAAGAATGTTTACTCTGCCGCCAGCGTGACCACAGCCTCGTTGATGGAGTAGGTGGTGCTGTTGCCCCAGCCGGAGACGATTTCGTCGTGGGCGGGGATGGTCAGCTGCTTGCTGCCGTCCTCACCCTCGGTGATGGGCACCGTCAGGGCATCGCTGCCGTTCAGGGTCATGGTAAGGGCATTGTCCTGCGCATCCACCAGCGTGCCGGTGATGGAGGCAGAGCCGTCGGCGGCAGTCAGCGTGCAGACCTTGTGGGAGTAATCCACCAGCAGCACGGCATCCGTTGCGGTGGGCGTCTCACCCTGCACCAGCTCATAGCTGCCCGTGTACTGCTCGGTGACCAGATCCTCGACCTGCACTTCAAACGTAGCGGTCGCACCCAGGAAGGAGGCCGTCACGGTCTTGGTGCCTGTGGTGTCGCTGTCGTAACCGGTGAAGGTCAAGCGACCGCCCCAGATGGACTCCTCCGCACCGTTGGCGCGGGTAGCCGTCACAACCAGCTCACCCGGGTTGAAGGTGTCGCCCGTGTAGAAGGTGCGCAGGTTGGAGGCATCGATCGTCAGGCTCTTGGCAGGGGCATAGGGCTGACCGTAGATGTTGATGTTACGGGTGAACGCACCGCCATAAACGCCATAGCTCAGGCTGGCTTCCATGCTGTATGCGCCGTGGTCGGTGTCAAAGATGAAGACATCCGCATCGGCGCCGCCATCCACATCGGTGGGGCGCACAGTGCCGTCGGCGTCCTGATTGCCCAGCAGATGAATGACGAAGTTCTTCTCGCCATTTTCATCGTAGTTGTACCAGTAGCCGTAAACATGGGAGATAGAGTCGCCGCCCACGGAGGTGCTGGGACCGCTGAAGGAACCCCACATCGAACCGTCGGTGTAGCAGTACATATCCAGACAGGCCGGATCCACGACGGTGCTGAAGCCCTCGGTGTACTGACCCTCGAAGAAGTAGGCGACTTCTCCGTTCGGCTCCTTGGCTTCCCAGGTTTCCTGCGGGATGGCAATCAGGTCATCCAGCGTCTTGGAAACATACTCGTTATCGTTGTAGTTCATAACGGGACCATCGGCAGAAGTCTGCGCCGCATCGGGGGCAACCTCCGCACTGTCGGCCGAGGGCAGGCTGCTGCTCTGCAGGGAGAAACCGCCCACGCAGACCGCAGCGACCACGACCACCGCACCGGCGGCAGCAAACTGTTTGCCGGTGGCTTTTGCCTCGCCGGTTTTCGTCTGCTTGCAGAAGCAGGCGATCACGCTGAGCAGGCAGGCAATGAAAGTGCCGACCATATAAAACACGCACAGACCGGCGTTGCCGCCCGCAAAGGTGACATGGTTGATGACGTCGGCAAAGACGAAATACAACTGCACAACGACAAGATACAGGGCAATGTTATAAATGACCGCCTGAATCAGCGCGCTGAACGGAACGGAAACAAAGAAGAAAACGAGCGAAGCGGCAGCACCGACCAGCAGCACCACGCCGGCCATCGTGCCGGAGTGACCCAGAGGGGCGGCCGTGGCCTGTGTGAGCAGGAATACAATGCCGGTGATCAGCGCGACCAGCGCTGCGGCAAGGCAGAACCAGCTGCCCAGCCCTTTATTTTTCAAGCCTTTATTCATCAGGTTCCACCTCCATCAATTCTTTTTGGCGGCACGATTCTTCCGCTTTTCCTCGGAGAAAACGTCCGTGTAGGTATGCAGCACATACATCACGACAGCGGCAACGGCCAGTGCGCAGAACACAACATCGAGGGCGCGCAGGGTCGTCTGCCACCACGGGGCTGCATCGGAAACGACAACGTCCTCCGCGCCGGAGCCGCCCATAGAGGACTGCAGCATGACGTAGTACAGATAATGGTTGGAGTCGATGACCTTCTGCAGTAGGTCGCCGTCATCGGTGCTGGTGATCAGCTTCTCGATTTCGTTCGGGCGGGCGGTATCTAGGCAGAAGATGTTGTTGCCTGCCATCAGCATTTCGGGGGCGGAGGAATACTCGGACGCAGTCAGCGCATCGTCGATGATGTAGCCGCCGTAGTTCCACTCGTCGCGCAGGATGTGCTGGATGCCCTGGTTGGCGGCAGCGTACATAACGCCGATACGGTTGTAAGCGGTCATAACGCCGAGAGAATCGCCCTCAGCCAGAGAACCCTCAAAGGCGCGCATATAGATCTCGCGGATGGCCTGCTCGTTCGCAAAGGTGGAAATGCCCTGACGACCGGCTTCCTGCTCGTTCAGGAAGAAGTGCTTGACCGTGCCGATCAGACCCTTGTTGCGCATACCGCGGGAAACGGCCTTGGCAGCATAGTAGCTGAGAACGCCGTCCTCGGAGAAATACTCAGAAGTACGACCGGAGTAGGGAGAACGCAGGGTGTCCGCGCCGGGCGCGTAGGCGATGGGGATGGACGCATACAGCGCATCCTCGCCGTACATCTCGCCAAAGCGGGTCTGCACATCGTGGTTCCAGGTTGCGCCGACGATGGGCAGCGTAGCCCAGCCGGTGCAGTTGCGGCGGTCGCCGTACTTAAACTGACCGTTCATGCCCTCGGGACCATCGACGATGGTGCAGCCGGGCTTGTTGACAGCCTTGACAGCCTTGATGCCCTTGGAGTCGCCCATGTTGATGAGCAGATCGCTCAGCGTCAGCTGAGAAAGGAAGTCATTCCACTTCGGGTCATCGAAGGCAACGCCGATCATATCGCTGAAGTTGATCTTCTCATCCAGCTCCACGCCGAGGTTGAAGTCGGAAACGCTCTTGGCATCGGCTGCCTTGACGTAGGTCTGCATATTCAGACCGTTGTACAGCTTATCGTTGACCGTCAGGGTCTCCAGCGTGGTGGGGTAGGTCGTATCCCACGCGCTGCGGGACAGGTAGGTGATTTTTTCGTCGTCGTTCGCCCAGTAGTTCACATCAGCGTCGTCGAAGGTGTTCGTGACTTCCACATCGCTGTTGTAACGGGATTTGCGGTACTTTTCGGTATCGACCTCGGTGTTGGGGGCGGTCCAGGTGGCTACGGCGGCGGTGTTGCCGGTGACGACATTGCCGTCCTGATCGATCAGCTTGCCCGCAACGGCGTCACCGCACTTGGCGGCCAGCACATTGTTCAGTGCCTCGTGTGCGCCGTTGCCGACGGCGAAGTAGTAATCGCCCGCATCGAGGATGTAGCCCTTCGCGCCGTTGGCGTCATAGGACGCGAGGAAGTAACCAGGCACATCGACCGTGACAGTCTCGGATGCACCTGCGGCCACGTCGATTTTGTCATAGCCCAGCAGCTGGATCGAGGACTTTTCGACGTTGTTCTGCTTGTCGTAGTCGGTGTAGGGGGACTGTCCGTACAGTTCCACCGTAGCCTTGCCGTCCTTATCGCCGGTGTTGCTCACCGTGACGGTCGCCGTGAAGGTGTCGGTGTCGCTGTTGTAGTCCAGTTTGTCAAGGCTGTACTCATAGGTCGTGTAGGACAGACCGTAGCCGAAGGGGAAGCAGACCTCCTCGGCGTAGTTCCAGCCGTCGGTCGAGGCTTTGGTGCCAACCGTGGAATCGGCGTTGCCCTGACCGAGGATGGTGTCCTCGTAGCGGGTCTCGTAGTAGCGGTAGCCGACGTAGATGCCCTCGTTATAGCTGACAAAGCTGTCGCCTGCCGCGCGGGGCGTTTTGCTGCCGTAGTTGTAAGCGTGCAGACCGAAGTTCTCGGCACTGGGCGCGGACAGGGAGTTGGCGGCAAAGGTGGCGGTGGTGTGACCGGAGGGGTTGACCTCACCGGTCACAACGCGGATGGCGCCGGGCATACCGTAGAAGCCGGGGTTGCCGACCCACAGCACAGCGTCAACATTGTACTCGTCCAGCCAGTCCATCTCCATCGCAAAGACGGAGTTCAGCAGGACAACGGTTTTCTTGAATTTGCCGGAATCCTTGATTTTCTGGAAGATTGCCTTCTCGTTGTCGTCCAGCTCCAGCATACGCTTGCCCTCATCGTTGACCATCGCAAGGTCGTTGCCCTCGGTGGCAAAGCGGGACAGCGTAACAAACGCGACATCGCCATAGGACGCAAACGAGTCGGTGACGCTGCCGGTGAACAGCGCCGGGTCATATTCGCCCACGCTGGAAACGCTTCTTTCTTTCGGCGCGGCGGCGGAAGCGTAGGCGTCCAGCACGGTTTGGTTCACGTTGAAGCCGGCATCCTGCAGGGCGTCAACGGGGGTTTTCTGGTAATCCGGGTTTGTGGAGGAACCGCCTGCGGTGCTGCGGAACACCGGGTCGATGCTGCCGCGGCCAAAGACCGTGACGTTGCGCTCAGACTCGGAAAGCGGCAGAGCGTTGTTGCGGTTGTAGAGCAGCACGCTGCCCTCTTCCTCTTCCTGCTCACAGAACTGATAAGCGGCTTCGATGTACTTTTCGTAGCTTGCATCAGACAGGGTGCCGTCAGCGGAGAACTCCGTGCCGCCGTAAGATGCGCCAGCGCCTTCGATGCCGAGTGCGTGGTTGACTTCGCCTTCCTGCTGGAACGCAATAGTCGTTCCGGTCAGGACAAGGTTGGCCACCAGCACAGCCGCGCCGGACAAGCCCAGCCAACGGCGGGACTTGCTTGAGGTTTCCTTTTGTGCCATAGGTTTTTCTCCTTCCTAAACTGTCACAGATGAATGATACGATGCGCTTGCTGCCAAGGGCTGTGCACTTCCCTTTTGCAGAAGCTTTTCGTATCTTTTTCACAAAGCTATCATAAAGGGAAGCGTTGACTGGGTCAATGCAGTTGGCGTAAATGTCAAAAAACACGGCACAAATGACAAAGAAGAAAAGCGACCGCCTTTCGGCAGCCGCTTTTGGGTTATGCAGTTTGTTTTTGGCTTTTCCCGCAGGGGAAGGTGACCACCAGATAAAAAATCGAGTCCTCCACAAAGCAGTCTGCCGTGCCGCCGTACAGCTCGGCAATGCTTTTGATGCTTTTTATGCCGTAGCCATGCTCCTCGGTATCCTGCTTGGTTGTGACGATAGCGCCGTCCCGCAGCGTCGGCGGTGCGGGGGTGTAGTTCTGCACGCGGATAACCGCCATGTCACGGCAGCGGCTGATGTCCAGTGTGATGACCCGCTTAGACGCATCGTTTACCTGCGTCAGACACTCAATGGCATTGTCCAGCGCATTGCCCAGCAGGGAGTAAATGTGGTAGTGCTTCATATCCTCCAGACAGCTGCCGTCTGCCGAGCAGACCAGCTGAATACCTGCCTGCCCGCAAAGCACCGACTTTTGGGTCAGTGTGATGTCCAGCGCCTTATTTCCGGTGAAATAGCGCAGGTTCAGGTTGTCCATTTCTTCTTCCAGACGGGCGCGTTCCTCCTCCGTGGCGTGGGAGTACTGCTGTTTCAGGTCATGGTAGCGGATGTTGATTTTTTCCATGTCTTTTTTTGCCTGCTCATACTGCTGCTTGTCACATTCCAGCAGATGCTCCAGCATTTCATTCTCGTGTTCCAGACTCTTGATGCTGCAATTTGAAAATTCCAGCGCCAGAATCGTGATGGCAAACAGGATGCAGAACGCATTCAGCGCCAGATAGGCGGTCAGGTAGGACTCTGCGCTGCTGTCCAGGACATCCTCCAGCACAACACTCAGGTAGACCGCGGCAATCAGGAAAAAGCCGGAGTAAAGCACAGTCTTGACATTGTCAAACAGCAGGCGCCCGCGCCGGATGCGCAGGGTGAACAGCAGGTAGATGACCAGACAGACCACAAGGTTGCTGAAAAGCAGAATGACAAAGGTAACGAGCCTGTCTGTGCGGCCATGCTGAAGCAGCCAAATAAAAGGCATATAGGCCAGCTTACTGGCAATGTGCTGCACCGCGTAGGCACAGGTTGTATAAAACAGAGCGTGCAGCGGGCTGCAGTCAAAGCTGAACCATATCAGAGCAAACAGCAGCGTCGTATACAGCAGCAATTTTGCCCAAAACGGCAGGAATGTCAGGGTGTCCGTCAGCACAAGAAAAACGCATACACTCGCCGCCAGCCGCGGAACGAAACAGCTGCGGCGCTGCCCCCACGGGACAAACAGGCAGGCGCACAGAATCATACCCAGCTGGATTTGCTGGCTCAGTATCCAATTTATGACCGGCACGGATCTTCCCACTCCTTTTTTGCCATATATCGGGAGAATGCCTCGGTGAAGGCGTCCTTGTAGGTGCGCCCGATGGGCAGTGCCGCCCCGCCGACATAGACATTCATACGGCTTACCGCCGTGATGCGGCGCAGGTTCACAAGGTAACTGGCGCTGCATCGCACAAAGCCGTAGGGCGTCAGCTGCGCCGCGAGTTCCTGCATCGAACCGCGGTTTTTGATGATCTCGGTCTTACCGTCCCCGCTGCACAGGTTGTACAGCAGGTCGTGCTGGCGTACCTCCACATAGGCGATTTCCGTTGCATCCAGCAGCCGCGTCACGGTGCCGTCCTTGACGACAATGTGCGGCGGCGTGACCTTTTGACCGGCGCGCTTTTGCAGCGCCTTCAGCGCCCGCGTCAGATACATATGGAAGGAGTACCACTGTATCGGCTTTAC
>OLND01001057.1_pt1 | contig 30660 bp, 27 predicted proteins | sample 1672031 | NCBI WGS metagenome assembly OLND01 (sample SAMEA3136638, study PRJEB25190) | human gut metagenome | biome: human gut; feature: human-associated habitat; material: faeces | place: Austria | collected 2013 | reverse complement strand
TCTCGTTGCGACTTACACATATTACCACCTATTCTCTCCTTTGTCAACAGGTTTTTCGGATTTTTTTACGTATTTTATGATATTGACATAAATTTATAACAAAATTCAACATTTATGTGCATATTTTACTACAATTTGATACTATATGATGTAAACGGTATCATTTTGTAACATTTCAAAGTACATATTGTATTTTCAAATAGCACAAGATATACGATTAGCCTATTAATATATAGTATTGAATTAATAAATAATTGTTACAGATAATATTAATATACATTATTATAGATATTGAAATTTGCATTAAGTTTTGTTATAATGTATAAACGCTTAAAGAAAGGGGCTGATATTATGCCAATTCGTATTGACGATGAATTGCCGGCTAAGCAAAACTTGGAAATAGAGAATATATTTGTTATGAGCAAGTCAAGGGCTAATATGCAGGATATCAGACCTTTGAAAATCATTATACTTAACCTAATGCCGACAAAACTTGAAACGGAAACACAGCTTTTGAGATTGCTAAGTAATTCTCCTTTGCAGCTTGATATTGATTTTCTCCAAGTTAAAAGCCATAAGGCAAAAAATGTTTCAAGAATACACATGGCAAAATTCTATAATACATTTGATGATATAAAAGACAACAAGTATGACGGAATGATTATTACGGGAGCACCCGTTGAGCAACTTGAATTTGAACAAGTTGACTATTGGGAAGAGCTTTGTATGATTATGGAATGGAGCAAAAAAAATGTTTACTCCACCTTTCATATTTGCTGGGGTGCTCAGGCAGGGCTTTACTATCATTACGGTATTAAGAAATATCCGCTAAAAAAGAAAATGTTTGGCGTATTCCCTCACAAGTCGCTTGATATTACCCATCCGCTTATGAGAGGACTTGATGATGTTTACTATGTCCCTCATTCAAGGCATACAGAGACGAGGCTTCAGGATATTGCGCTTGTTAAACAGCTTCAGGTTATTTCATACAGCGAAATATCTGGCGTTCATATTATATCCGATATGGATTGCAGGCAATTTTTTGTAACAGGTCACAGCGAATATGACAGAGACACACTTGCCAAAGAATATTTTAGGGATAAGGAAAAAGGTCTTGATATTGACGTGCCTTATAATTATTTTCCTAATGATGATGACAAGTCCGTTCCGATTATGAGCTGGAAAAGTTCGGCGAATATAATATTCAGCAATTGGCTTAATTATTTTGTTTATCAAAAAACGCCGTATGATTTGGCGCAGTTATAATATCATATACAGTAATACCCCCGACACTTGATTGTGTCGGGGGTATTTTTTACTTCGTTTTAACCGTCTTAACCTTTGACCAAGAGGAATAAACTTTCTTACCGTTCACTGTTTTGTATGTACGGATACGAACATAGTATTTTTTCTTGGCTTTAAGCTTTTTAATAGTTACTTTCGTTGTTTTCTGTTTTTTAACGGTTGCGGTTTTCTTATTCTTCTTGAATTTCTTGTCTGTTGCAACTTGAACTTGATAACCTTTTACACCGCTTACCTTTTTCCACTCAACAGATACTGCCTTTTTAGCAGATTTTACCTTTTTAAACTTAGCTGATTTCGGTTTAGCTACAGCTTTTGCCGCTGTAGTCGTGGTGGTTGTAGTAGGCTGAGGCTGAGGCTGAGTTGGGGTTGGTGTTGGACTTGGCTGAGGTCTTGGTTGTGGTTGAGTGGTAGGTACTTTTACATTAATTGTACCATCAATACAATGAATAGTTGCTTTTTTTAAGACATCGTTTGTATTTGTTATTTCAATTTTATTCCAATCACTTATAGTAGAAAGATAATATACATCTTTCAAGTATGTGCAACAATAGAATGCATATTGCCCAATCTTTGTCACACTACTTGGCATTGTTAAACTTTTTAAATTTGTACATTCGAGAAATGCATAATCACCAATGCTGTTTATTTTAAATGAATATCCTTCATAAGAAACGCTTTCAGGAATTGTTAATATTTCAGGATTTCCGGGATATTTATTTATTTGAGCTGTATAATCATTATAAATATTATATACAACATTATCTATTATAACTTCGTTCCCGTTTCCTAAAATTCCATCTGTACATTTTATAATAGCTTTCGTCAAGTTTGAATTATTAGAATCTACACTAATTGCTTTCCATTGAGCAACCGTTCCGTTGTAATTAACTTCATATAATTGCTCACAATTAAGAAATGCACAGCTATCTATGTAATTAACACCATTGCCCATTGTTAAAGTTACAAGTTTACATTCAAAAAATGCGTGATCACCGATACTTGTTACACTATCAGGTATTGTTATGTTTTTTAAACTTGAACACCTGTAAAATACTTCATCGCCAATACTTGTTACGCTGTTTGGTATTGTTACACTTGTTAAGTTTTTACAATAACTAAATGTTCCATATTCGATACTTGTTACACTATTAGGTATTGTTACGCTTGTTAAGCTTGAACAATCACTAAACGCCGCAGCACCGATACTCGTTACATTATTTCCTATTGTTACACTTGATAAACTTGTGCATTCAGAAAATGCAGAATTTCCAATTTCAGTTGACCTTTTTTCTGCCGAATCATTATTTCCAATTGTCACATTTGCCAAGCTTTTGCAACCATTAAATGCACCCTCGCCAATACTTGCAACACTAGCAGGTATTGAAAGATTTATTAAGCTTGTGCCATAAAAAGCATAATTATCAATACTTGTTACACTATGAGGTATTGAAATACTTGTTAAGCTTGTGCACTCATAAAATGCATGATCACAGATACTTGTTACACTATCAGGTATTGTTATGTTTTCCAAGCTTGAGCACCTACAGAAAGTGTCAGGGCCTATCATTGTTATACTATTAGGAATTGTTACATTTGTTAGGCTTTTACAATTATAAAATGCACCATCTCCAATACCTGTAACACTATCAGGAATTGTTACACTTGTTAAGCTTGTGCAATCATAAAATGCTTCACGTCCAATACTTGTTATGCTGTTTGGTATTGTTACACTTGTTAGGCTTTTGCAGCCATAAAATGCACAATTGCGAATACTCGTAACTGTTTTACCAACAATAGTGGACGGTATATTAATTGAAGTTGCAGAACTGGTACAACCTGTTATTTCAATAGTTCCGTTTTCGTTTTCTTCATAATAAATATTTCCGTATTGTGAAGAATCTGCATACGCTGTTAAATTCAATCCTGAGGTTATGGTTAATAACATTGCTAAGGATAGAATTAAGCTAAAAATCTTTTTCATTTCTCTGTACCTCTTTAATAAAATTTTTACAATATAAAAATTTTATCATACGCATATTAAAAATTCAATATGTTACCGAAGTGTAGAGTGATTTTTACACAAGTCGTTCACACCGTTAAATTCACGTAAAAAATAAAGGCACTATGTTGAAAAAAGCATAGTGTCTTATTTTACTCTACATATTTACGAAGCTTTTGGAGGAGGGATTTTTCTTTGCGGGAAACCTGCACCTGAGAAATGCCGAGTGCGGCAGCAGTTTTGGCTTGAGTAAAGCCCTTATAATAGCGCATATCAACTATTGCCTTTTCCGTATCGTCAAGAAATTTAAAAAGTCGGTGAACAATTAAGCGATTAAAAATCTCATCACTCTCATCAACGGGTACATCTATAGTATATTCACCGTCATCGCTTGAAGTGCTGAGTGATACCATAGGAGCAATAACGCCCAAAATTTCAGGTATTTCCTCAGGCGGACAATCAAGAAGATTAGACAATTCTGTGACAGTCGGCTCTCGCATTTTATCATTAATAAATTTTTCACGAAGTGACTGAGCCTTAATAGCCTTTTCCTTTAAACTTCGGCTTACTTTCACTGCGCCGCCGTCACGAAAAATACGTTTGATTTCGCCCATTATTACGGGAACGGCATAAGTTGAAAAAGCAAAGCCACGGCTTTCGTCAAAATTATCAACTGCTTTAATCAAGCCTACGCAACCGCTTTGGAATAAATCGTCATAGTCCACCCCTCTGCCCTTAAAGCGATTGGCAATAGAATGAACCAAGCCGATATTATTCTCAATCATTTTATCACGGTCTGTTACCATTTTGATTTGCCCTCAATTTTTTTAGAAAGGGTTACGGTTGTGCCAAAGGTCAGCTTAGACTTAACGTTTATTTTATCGCAAAAGCTTTCCATAACAGTAAAGCCGAGACCTGCACGGTCACCCTCACCTGTTGTAAAAAGCGGAGTCATTGCCTGAGAAACATCTACGATTCCGCAACCCTTGTCCCTTATTACAATTTTTACTGTATTGTCGTCAAAAAGTTTTCCCGATATAAATATTTTACCGTATGTATCCTTATAAGCATGGACTATGCAGTTTGTCACCGCCTCGCTGACTGCCGTTTTTAAATCTGCGATTTCCTCAAGTGTTGGGTCAAGAGGGGTTACAAATGCGGAAACGGCAACACGTGCGAAGGCTTCATTTACACTTTTACTGTCGATTGTAAGTTTAAATTCATTAATTAGCTTTTTTGTATTCATTTTCATTCTCCTTAATTTTTGCAATTGATGAAAGACCTGCAAGTTCCATAATTTTTTTAGTTTGCAGGGTTACGTTTTTAATTTCGATTTGGCAAGCGGGATTAATGCTTTGAAGCAATCTGTATCTGCCCATAACAAGACCTATTCCGGAGGAGTCCATAAAGCTGACATTTTTAAAATCGAGAATTAAAGTCTTCGGCTTTACAAACATAAGGGTATCATCTATTTTTTCCCTAACCTCGCCTGCCGTATGGTGGTCTATTTCGCCGATAAGATAAGCAATAACAACACTACCGCTGCTTTCAATCGTAACGTTCATATTTGTCACTCCAATAAAAAAATACCAATCTGCGATAATACTAACAGATTGGTATTGAATAATTTATCAAAATTTGTATTTAATTTAATTCTTTTCTAATTTGCCGATAAAGATAAAACGAGCCGCATACAAGTGAGAGATTATTTTGCTTAGCAAGCATGATTGCTTTTTCGGCATTATCGACCGTAAAAACATTATCACAATATTTTTTTGCAACTAAAGCAAGTTCACTTGCACTCATTGAGCGAGCATTATCAACCTGCGTTGCATAAATTGCTTTACACTTAGGTGCAATTAATGATAAATAAGCATCAACATTTTTATCTTTCATCATTGCAACAACGGCAACTTCATTATTAATTTTAGGTGCAAGAGCACGAGCCGCATCCTCATTATGACCGCCGTCAACAAGGATATTGCCGACTTTACTTTGCCTTGCCGGAAGGTTTGGATTTTTAGCCTCAATATCTAAGCCGATTTGATTTAAAGCCGCCTGAGCACAAGCAATATCATTTTTCAAAACATCGCCAAAATCATTGATTTTAATAAGTTTTGTATTATTATCACTGCACACTTTTTCGAAAATGCGCTCACATTTAGGGTTGGGATAAAGAATACAAACTGAATCAGGCTTAATAATTCCGGATTTTTCAGCCGCAATTTCATCAAGAGTGTTGCCGAGAAAGGCTGTATGGTCAATTGCAACCGATGTTATAATCGAAATATTCTTTTTCTCAACATTTGTAGCGTCGCCCTTACCGCCCATTCCACATTCTACAACGGCAAAATCCACATTTTCGTCTGCAAAATATTTATACATAATAGCAGTTACAAGTTCAAATTCGGTAGCATCGCAATCGATATATTTTTCTACATAGAATGCAAATTCTTCCTTGGTAATCATATTGCCGTTAATTTTTATTTGCTCACGGTAATCTTCAGTCCAAGGAGAAGTAAAAAGACCGACCTTTTTGCCTGATTTGATAAGTGCATTTGAAAGTGCGGCGGCAGTAGTGCCCTTTCCGTTAGTACCTGCAATATGAATAATATTTATCTTATCCTGAGGATTATCCATTTTATTCAAAAGCTCATAAATACGAGTAAGCCCCGGTTTAATACCGAGGCTTTGCTTTTGAAGTATTAAATTCAAAGCGTTATCGTAATTCATTTATTTACCTAAAGAATCAATAGAATTTTTAATATTTGCAATCTTATCCTCAAGCTTTGCGGCATCCTCTTTGTTTTGATTAACTACCTTTTCGGGCGCTTTATTAACAAATCCCGGATTAGAAAGCTTTTTATTGATAAAGTCAAGCTTGTCCTGTGCCTGAGCAAGTTCTTTTTCAAGACGCTTACGCTCTGCCTCAAAATCGACAAGATCGCCCATTGGAATATAAATCTTGGCATTATCGGTAACGATTGTTACGGTATTGCCGAGATTGTCAAAGCTTGATTTAACCTCAACATCATTTGAAGAAGCAAGACGTTTAATAAAGTCAACACCGGCAGAGAAAAGTTGTGTTTGCTCAGTTTCAACATAAACCTTAGCTTTTTTGCTTGGAGGAATATTCATCTCTGCTCTACGGTTACGAATAGCACGGATAGCACTCATAAGAATTTCCATCTTAGCCTCATTTTCGGCAAAGCAAAGGTTTTCGTCATATTCTACCCACTTTGAAATCATAATCGATTCGCAGTCGTGAGGGATAGCCTGATATATTTCTTCGGTAATAAACGGCATAAACGGATGAAGAAGCTTAAGAATATCGGTGAGTACATAGACAAGAACACTTTTGGCAGTATCCTTTGCCTTTTCGTCATCACCCTGAAGTCTGATTTTTGCAATTTCGATATACCAATCGCAGAAAACGTCCCAAATGAAATCATAAAGCTTTTGAATAGCAATTCCAAGCTCATATTTTTCAAGGTTATCGGTAACATCTTTAGCAAGGGTATTAACCTTAGATACAATCCATTCGTCCTCAACTGCAAGGTCACTTGGAAGTCCGTTATATTTGAAATCATCTGTAAGATACATCAATACAAAACGAGCAGCGTTCCAAAGTTTATTTGCAAAGTTACGTGACGCCTTAACCTTTTCGTCTGAAAAGCGCATATCGTTACCCGGTGAATTACCTGTTGCAAGAGTAAATCTCAATGCATCTGCGCCGTATTCATCAATAACCTCAAGCGGGTCAATACCGTTGCCGAGAGATTTAGACATCTTTCTGCCCTGAGCATCACGTACAAGACCGTGAATAAGAACGGTATCAAACGGTGCTTTATCGGTATAAGCGAGGCCTGAAAAAATCATACGGGAAACCCAAAAGCCGATAATATCATAGCCTGTAACAAGAGTATTGGTAGGATAATAATGTTCTAAATCTTCTGTCTTATCAGGCCAACCGAGAGTTGAGAACGGCCAAAGAGCAGATGAAAACCAAGTATCCAATGTGTCGGAGTCTTGATGAATATTTTCACTGCCGCAATGCGAGCACTTGCAAGGGTCCTCTTTGGAAACGGTTGTAGCGCCGCAATCATCACAGTACCAAGCAGGAATTCTGTGACCCCACCAAAGTTGACGTGAAATGCACCAATCACGAGAGCCACGCATCCAGCTCATATAATTTTTCTTGAATCTTTCAGGAACGAATTTAATATCTCCGTTTTCAACAGCGTCAATAGCCGGACCTGCAAGAGGGTCCATTTTAACAAACCACTGCTTTGAAACCATAGGTTCAATATTAGTGTGGCATCTGTAGCAAGTACCTACATCGTGTTTAAGCGGCTCAATTTCTTTAATATATCCGCCTGCTTCAAGGTCTGCAAGAATAGCCTTTCTTGCTTCAAGAGTAGTCATACCTGCATATTTGCCGCAATCAAGTACTTCAGGCTCGTTTTGAGTAGCCTTACCGCTTTTAATAATTTCATCGGCAGCCTCTTTATCAGCCTTGCCTGTCATATGGCCGTCATAAGTGAATGTACGGATAATAGGAAGGTTATGACGAAGACCTACCTCAAAGTCGTTAGGGTCATGAGCAGGAGTAATTTTAACAACACCTGTACCCTTAGTCATATCTGCATGCTCGTCACATACAATAGGAATTTCCTTATTTAAAAGCGGAAGAATAACGTGACAGCCGTGGAGATGCTTATATCTTGGGTCATCACCGTTAATTGCAACTGCGGTATCGCCGAGCATAGTTTCAGGACGTGTAGTTGCGAGTTCAAGTTTTTCGCCTGTTTCCTTAACTTCATAAAGAAGATGCCAGAAATTAGAGTCCTTTTCCTCATATTCAACCTCGGCATCTGAAATAGATGTATTACAATGAGGGCACCAATTTACCATACGGTTACCACGATAAATAAGGTCCTTTTCATAAAGGCCTACAAATACTTCTCTTACAGCCTTACTGCAACCCTCGTCAAGAGTGAAGCGTTCTCTGTCCCAATCGCAGGACGAGCCCATTTTTTTCAATTGTTCAATAATTCTGCCGCCGTATTGTTTTTTCCAATCCCATGCACGTTCAATAAATTTTTCACGTCCGAGGTCATCCTTAGTAATACCCTCTTTACGCATAGCCTCAACAATCTTAGCCTCTGTTGCTATAGAAGCATGGTCGGTGCCGGGAAGCCACAATGTATCGTAGCCTGCCATTCTGTGATAACGGATAAGAATATCCTGAAGCGTATTATCAAGTGCATGGCCCATATGAAGTTGGCCGGTAATATTAGGAGGCGGAATAACTATTGTATAAGTCTTTTTGCCTTTTTCTCTTTTAGCGTGAAAATACTTTTTATCACACCAAAACTGATAGGTACGGTCCTCAACCTCGCTTGGGTCGTACTGCTTTGCAAGTTCTTTTGCCATAACGTTCTCCTTTATAATATGGTATAATTTTATAAAAAAACAGCTTCCGCCTCAAATTGAGACGAAAGCGAAAAATTCCGTGGTACCACTCAAATTGCATTAATTAAACATAATGCCACTCAAATCCTTAACGCAGATATACGGACAAGACTACTTAGTTTCACCTTGCCGGCTCAAAAGCTACCTTCACCTACCGCATCTGCACTCTTCCACCAAACGAGCACTCTCTGAAAGAATAAGCAAGCTACTCCTCTTTTTCACAGCCGTTACAATATGCAAATATATTAGCAAAAAAAGTATTAAATGTCAAGCAGTGCATATAAAAAACGGATAAGGAAAATCCCTATCCGTTTTATTCTATCCTAAAAAATATTATCTATCCTCACGGAAGTATGAAAGACCAAGCGATGCAGGTGGCTGGTCCTCCCTCTTCTTTCTTACGCTTACGATTACAAGAACAATTATAGTTACAATGTAAGGAAGCATTTTGAAAAGTTCCTGAGTGCTCATTTTAAGACCTGGAATAAAGAGGTAAACAATATAAAGTCCGCCAAAAAGAATTGAACCTAAAATACCGAAATCAGGCTTCCAAATTGCAAAGATAACAAGTGCGATTGCAAGCCATCCTCTGTCGCCGAAGCCCTCGTTTGACCAAACACCGTTAGCATAATCCATTACATAAAACAGACCGCCGATGCCTGCGATAACGCTGCCGATTGAGGTAGCAAGATATTTAGACTTAGAAACGTCAATACCTGCTGCATCTGCTGTTGCAGGATTTTCACCTACAGCACGAAGATGAAGTCCGCCACGTGTTTTCTTAAGGAAGAACGCAACCAAAAGAGCAATTACAATAGCGGCGTAGGTTAAAAAACCATAGTCGAGGAATATTTTTCCAAACCAACCGGTAGTTGAAGCGATAGGAAGTTTTTTAGTGAAAAATGCACTTGTTCTTGTAAGGGCAACAGACGGAATATCACTTCCTGTAATTTTAACAAGTGATGAGCCGAAAAAGTTACCGAAACCGACACCGAAAGTCGTAATTGCAAGACCGGTTACATTTTGGTTTGCACGAAGAGTTACCGTTAAGAAGCAGTAAATAAGGCCTGTTAAAAGAGAGCCGATGATTGTGCAAAGAAGCGGGATTAAAACTGCAAGAAATGGGTTAAGGTCATTTGCGCCCATTGACTCCTCATAAAGAAAAGCACCGATAACACCGCTGATACCGCCGACATACATAATACCCGGAATACCGAGGTTAAGGTTACCTGACTTTTCAGTAAGGATTTCACCTGTCGAACCGTAAAGAAGCGGAATACCCTGCATAATCGCACGTTGGATAAAAGTAATTAATGTAGTCATATTATTTACCCTCCTTATGCGCTTTGCGGAAATTAATCTTATAGTTAATAAAGAACTCACTGCCGATAATAAAGAAAAGGATTATGCCGGTAATGATTTCACTGAATGATTCATTAAGTCTGTATACGGTTGCAATCTCTGTTGCACCCTTATCAAAAAACACAAGCAAAAGAGAAGTAAGCACCATATAAATAGGGTTAAACTTAGCAAGCCAAGATACCATAATAGCAGTAAATCCCCTGTTATCTGCAGTAGTGGTTGTGATAGTATGGTCAGTACCGCCTACAAGGAGAAGACCTGCGATACCGCACATTGCGCCTGAAAGGAGCATTGTTCTGATAATTACCTTCTTAACATTAATGCCGATATATTTAGCGGTATTTTCACTTTCACCTACAACAGAAAGCTCATAGCCGTGCTTGCTGTATTTAAGATAAATATACATAAAGATTGTGAGTGCAAGAACAATAAGAATATTAAGTAAATATTCTTGATTTCCAAGCTGAGGCAACCATCCGGCGTGACTCATTTGGTTAATAATACCAATCTTACCCGAACCTTTAGGAACTTCCCACACCATAACAAAGTATGATACAAGCTGAATACCTACATAGTTCATCATAAGGGTAAAGAGCGTTTCATTAGTATTAAACTGAGCCTTAAAGAAAGCAGGTATAACAGCCCAAATTGCACCTGCAAGCATACTTGATATAATCATTACGATAATAAGAAGCGCATTAGGAATTTTACCGCCGAGGCAAATCATACAAGCCGCAGTAGCAAGACCGCCGACAAGCACCTGACCCTCACCGCCGATATTCCAAAATCGCATCTTAAATGCCGGTGTCAACGCAAGCGCAACGCAAAGAAGAATTGCAAGGCTTTGGAGAAGATTCCAAACACGTCTTGAAGTACCAAACGCACCGTCAACCATAGTGGCATAAACGCTGATAGGGTTTTGATGGGTTAAAAGCATTGTTACAGCACCGCTTACGATAAGGGCGGCAAGAATTGAGACAAGGCGAATAAGCCATGAATAATACCAAGGCATAGACGCTCTCTTGCTTATATGAAAGAGGGGCTCGTGAACCTTTTGTTTATTGCTCATATTATGAATCCTCCCTTTCTGTCTTAGTCATTAATAATCCGATTTCCTCTTTAGTAGCATTTCTGCCGTCGAGCATACCGGTAATTTTACCTGAATTTATAACCATAATTCTGTCGCAAAGCTCAACAAGAACGTCAAGGTCCTCACCTACAAATACAACGGCAACGCCGTTTTCCTTTTGCTTTGTGAGAAGATTATAAATTGTGTAAGAAGAGTTAATATCAAGACCTCTTACAGGGTAAGCCGCCATAAGTACCTTTGGATTTGCGGCAATCTCACGTCCTACAAGTACCTTTTGAACGTTACCGCCCGAAAGACGTCTTACAGGAGTGGTAGCGCCCGGTGTAACTACCTCAAGGCTTTCAATAATTTTTTCTGCAAGTTTCTTAGGATTTTTTCTGTCAAGAAAAGCGGAATTGCCCTTCTTATATGAACGAAGCATCATATTATCGATAATGTCCATATTTCCTACAAGACCCATACCGAGTCTATCCTCAGGAACAAATGAAAGCCTTACGCCGAGTTCTTTAATTTGAGTAGGGGTTTTAGCCTTAAGGTCCACCGTTTCGCCCTCAGGGGAATGATAAAAAATCTCACCGCTTTCAGGCTTTTGAAGACCTGCTATGGTTTCAAGCAGTTCTCTTTGACCGCTTCCGGCAATACCGGCGATGCCGAGAATTTCACCGCTTCTGATATCAAATGAAATATCATCAATAGCCTTAACTCCCTCTGCATTAAGAGTAGTTACATTTTTAAGTTCAATTCTGTTTTGCGGATTAACAGGAGCCGTTCTTTCTATATTAAGTGATACCTTTTTACCAACCATCATTTCGGTAAGCGATTGCTCGGTAGCAGATTTAGTATCCACAGTTCCGATATATTCGCCCTTACGCAAAACCGCAACTCTGTCGGTAAGCGACATAACCTCGTGGAGCTTATGTGTAATTATAATAATTGATTTTCCGTCTTTTTTCATACGACGTAAAACATCAAACAATTTTTCAGTTTCTTGAGGTGTAAGAACAGCGGTAGGCTCGTCAAGAATAAGAGTCTGCGCCCCCCTGTAAAGCACCTTAACAATTTCAACAGTCTGCTTTTCAGAAACAGACATTTCATAAACCTTGCTGTCAAGATTAATATCAAAACCGTATTTGTCGGTAATTTCTTTTACACGTTGTTCAGCTTTCTTTAAGCTGTATTTTTCTTTATCTTTAATACCGAGAACTATATTCTCGGTAGCAGTAAATACATCAACAAGCTTAAAATGCTGATGTACCATACCAATGCCGTATTTAAACGCATCTTTCGGTGATTTAATAACTACTTCTTCACCGTTTACAAAAATTTGACCCTCATCAGGGAAATAAATGCCGGAAAGCATATTCATAAGAGTGGTTTTACCACTGCCATTTTCGCCCAAAATGGCTAAAATTTCACCTTTTTTAACCTGCAGATTAACGTCCTTATTAGCAACAATCTGCCCGAAAACCTTGGTGACGCCTTTTAATTCAATTGCAAAAGTATCACTCATATTTTCCTCCGCAAAAATTTAATATCACTTAAAACAATACTACCGTGACCGTACTTTTTAGGGTACGGCCACGGGTTTAATTATAAAATATAACTAAGATTTATTTAATTACATTTTTTCGTTAAGAAGCTTAATACCGTCAATCTTAACGTCAAAATATGGAGCTGAACGGAACTTTGATTCCTTGAATGCGCCATCTTTAATAACTTCTGTATCAGGTGTGTACTTATCATCTGTGTCAACATCAGCCTTATAAGAATCAAGCTTTTTGCCGTCAACAGTAAATGTTGAAGTATCAAATACCTGAAGAGAACCGTCCTCAAGCTTAGCTTTAGCTTCATCAATAGCCTTCTGAGTGCCAGGAGCAGCAGCCTTTTCGTTTACATCTGTAAGAAGAACCGAATTAGTAGCAAGAGTACCTGTCCAGTCAGCATCAATCTTGTCGCCGTTCATAACAGCCTTGATTGCATATTCATAGTAAGGAGCCCAGTTAACTCTTGAAGAAACAATAAATGTGTTAGGGCAAGCACTTACTGTTGAGCCGTTGTAAGAAACGTTAGGAACACCTGCTGTTTCACAAGCTGTAGGAGCACCCATTGAGTCAGCATGCTGACTGATAAGCTTACAGCCGTTAGCAATAAGGGTATTGGCAGCTTCCTTTTCAGCAGCTTCATCATACCATGAACCTGTGAACTGAACTTCCATAGTAGCGCTTGGGCATACTGAACGAGCACCAAGGAAGAATGAAGTATAACCTGAAATAACCTCAGCATAGGTGTATGCACCTACATAACCGATTTTAGCATCTTTAGCTTCAAATTTGCCGTCTTTAATCATTTGATTAAGTTTCATACCTGCAGCAATACCTGCAAGATATCTGCCTTCGTAAATTGAAGCGAATGCATTGTGATAGTTGTCAAGACCTTCTGTATGAGCTCTTGTACCTGTTGAATGGCAGAACTGAACTTCAGGATGCTTCTTAGCAACTTCAATAATGTAAGGCTCGTGACCGAAGCTGTCGGCAAAGATGATTGAGCATCCCTTGTCAACAAGGTCTAAAGCAGCCTCTGTGCATTCCTGGCCTTCAGGAACATTAGTCTTGTAAATCTTGTTTTCATCAGCAATTCCGAGAGTCTTACAAGCTTCGTCAGCAGCTGTGATGAAGTTCTTATCGTAAGTTGAGTTCTCATCGTGAAGGAAAATAAATCCTACCTTGATGTCTGATGATGCAGATGCCTTAGTTGTTGTATCCTTTGTATTTGCGTCTTTTGAAGAACAACCGGCAAATACGCCTACAACAAAGAGAACTGAAAGAACAACTGCAAGAATTTTCTTTGTAAGTTTCATTTGTCTTACCTCCGTACAAATAAATCAATTTATTATAAGGTGATGACACCGAATAACCAAAACAAAAAAACGATTAATCTCTGAAATAAACCTTGCCTGTTTCATGGTCCATACTTTCAACAATAGCAAGAGATTCAACCTTAATACCGTTGCTCCTGAGTTTATCGCCGCCGTGCTGGAAACCTTTTTCAATAACAACGCCGCAGCCTGCAAGTGATGCACCGCTGTCATTAACAAGTGCGATAAGACCGTTGAGCGCATTGCCGATTGCAAGAAAATCATCAACAATGAGGACCTTATCGTTTTCATCGAGAAATCGTTTTGACACAATAATATCGTATGTAGTGCCGTGAGTGAAGCTCTCAACCTTAGAGGTATACACATCGCCGGCAATATTTTTAGTTTTTGTTTTCTTTGCGAAAACAAGCGGACAGCCAAATTCCTCGGCAACAAGCGCACCGATAGCTATGCCCGACGCTTCGATAGTAAGGATTTTGTTAACGCCGTCATCCTTAAACAAGCGGTGAAATTCCTTTGCGATTTCCCTCATAAACGGAATATCAATTCTGTGATTTAAAAAACCGTCTACCTTAAGAATATTACCCTCGTAAACTTCGCCTTCATTTAATATCTTCTGCTTTAAAGAATCCATACTTTGTACCACCGAAAATAATGTTTAATAATAATGTGTGTATATATTATTACTAAATTACAAATTTTGCAACTATTCTTTTAAATTTGACACCAAATTTTAATATTTTCTTTATTTATATTAAAAACAAGGCATATATTAGGTATGATATTTGTATATATTGCATATATGTAAAGCAAAGCACTTTACACAAAGGTATAGACTAATCGGGAATTATATGATAATATAAGCAAGGTGATATTATGGAAAATAAAAAAACCGCAATAATTGTAAGCATATTTATAGTTATATTTTTACTTTTGGCAGGGTTAATCGGCTTAGCGGGTAAAATTCCCTTTCTTTCAAAGCCGTTAGTATTCATCTTTGCAATAATATTAGTGTTATTTGTTTTAGGATTTTTTATAATTATAAGCATAAGGAGAAAAAAATGAAAATTCTTGTAAGTGCCTGTCTGCTTGGAGAGAACTGTAAATACAACGGTGGCAACAATAAAAATGAAAATGTTATAAAACTTGGGAAAAAGCACACATTAATTCCTATTTGTCCTGAAACTTTTGCTTGCCTGCCCACTCCGAGAGTACCAAGCGAAATCAGGGACGGCAGAGTATATTCAAAAAACGGTGAGGATTTAACCGAAGCGTTTTATGACGGAGCGGAAAAAGCCCTTTACGTTGCAGAGGAAACCGGATGTCAAACAGCAATTTTGAAAGAAAGAAGTCCGTCGTGCGGTTTCGGTAAAATATATGACGGAACGTTTTCAGGCACGCTTACATACGGCAACGGCATAGCTGCGCAAATGCTTTTTGAACACGGCATTAAGATTTATGGTGAAAGCGATATAAAAAGAATTGCTTTTTTAGATGAAGAAACGTGAAATCCAAATTAATTTATATATTTAAATGAAATCATTTAATAACATAAGGCGCTTAACCTATTAGTAGGTTAAGCGCCTTGAATCATTTTATATTAACTTTTAAATCTTATAATTGATTAGTACATTGGTCTATACCTCGTATATTTAATGACCTATTCTAAAATACCTATATTAATTTTAAGCATTTAGATTAACTTACTAACCCATTGGACTGTACCTCGTTAATTTATTTTATAATGTAGCTTTCGCTACAGATTATCGGCAGGATAATCAAATATATACCTTTACTATTTAGTTTTTCGCACCCGATAGTAATTAACCAATTCTGCCGAATAACTATTTTAATAATCCTTCATAAAGTTTGTACCCGTAAGCAATTCCGTTTTGCTTCTGTCGATACATTAGTTTCCGTTATTTTATTGGGTTACTTCTCGGGTGCTTGTCTGACCTGGTTCTAAATCCATTGGACAAGCCTCCTTTCGTATTCTAAACAAGTTAAGCGATAGAGATTTTTGGCTTTTCCTTACCTCAAGTCCTTTCACTCTCAAGCCTTTGTGTCTATCTCTTTTGTTCATCTACATAATAGCACGCTTATTGTTAATTGTCAATAGTTTTTTTATAATTTTTTGTATTTTTTTAGTAATATTAAACAATTGTTAAATCTTTGCCTATACTATTGACTAAACGATAAAAAGTATATATAATATTATAGGTAATTTGATTTAGGAGGTTAATTTATGGCTGAAAACGAAGAATATTACGAGCCTGACATTATCAGCGTAACTGATGATGACGGCAACGAGCTTCTTTTTGAACTATTGGAAAGATATGAAACTGACAACGATGTTTATGTTGCCATTACAAAATATAATGAAACTGATGAGGACATTGTTGACGGCGACTATGAGGTAATCACCCTCAAGGTTGAAACTGACGACAACGGCGACGAATATCTTGTTGAAATTGAAGATGAAATGGAATACGAGCAAATTTCCGATATACTTATGCAAAAGATTGAGGAAAAATTTGACGTTGAATATTTTGAGCCGGAGCAGTAATAATAATTTATAGAATCTACCCTTCTCGACAACCGTCAGCTTTAGTAACCCGAACACGTTTTTTTAGGGATTTGACTTCTTTGAAACGGGAATGCAGACCTCCCTTATTTATAAGGACGTTGGTAGCACAAAGTGATGAGAGCATAACCCACCTGCTAAGAGAGCAGGTTATTGTCAGCAGGCGGCGGCTGGGTGGATTTTTATATAGAAAAAGAAGCGAAAGTTTTTATGCTTTCGCTTCTTTTTTTTATTTTTATTATTTTTTAGGTTTCATAGCATTATATGAGGTCAAAACCGCTTCGTCAGAAATATTACATCCAAGGTCATAAATAGGAATTTTTGAAAAAATCTGTTCAAGCACATCAAAAAGCTTTTCCATATTTACTGCATCAAGCTTACGAACGGTTTGAGAAAAAATATTAAAAACAGCTTTACTTGTTTCAGCCTTCTTTATCCAATTGTTTTCGCTTCTTTGAAGAAAGCAAATTCCGGCAAGTTCAACCACTTGAGGTGTTGAATAGTCATACTTACCACTCCAAGGAGTGCCGCAGGCATAAACCTTGCCGTCGATAAGCCTGATAGCCGGTTTATCATCGTTGAGCATATATGCCCTATCGCCGAAATGCTTAAGCCAAAGCTCGGTATGGGTTGACTTGCCTGTACCGCTGTCGGCAGAAAAAGCATAAGCCACATTATCAACAACTATGCAAGAAGAATGAAGCAAAAAGCCGTTATACTTAATAAGTTGCGTATAAAAGTCTGAACCCGTAAGCATATATTCCCAATCATCCTGAACAAGTTCGGGATGCGCTTTCATAGCGTTTTGCACCCTTTTTTCATCAACATTAATTGTTATATCAATATTTTTTTCTTCCTGATTTTTTGCAAGATAAGGAATTGCCTGTTTTTTTGTTCTGCCTTTTTCGTTCTTTATTTCTACTTTAAGATTTGCGATATCATAAATCATATTTTCACCTTAATAATTTATTCCTACAACAATAAAAAGTATAACTTAATAATCAATTTACGTCAAGTGACAAAATGCGGACTTTAGAAAAAGTGTTCTTGACATTATAGAACATTTGTTTTATCATATAGTTATTAGAACAAGTGTTCTAATATTTTTAAATATCAAGGACAATTATATTATGGAAAAACAAATACTTCATATTGACTGCAACAAATTTTATGCAAGTGTGGAATGCCTTTTACATCCTGAATTAAAAGGAAAGCCGGTTGCAGTAGGAGGAAACGAGGAAAGCAGGCACGGAATTATACTTACGAAAAACGAAATCGCTTCAAAATACGGCCTTGTTGTCGGCGAGCCGTTATGGAAAGCGAAGCAAAAGTGCAGAAATTTAATAATCGTACCGCCAAACTTCCCTGTTTACATTGAATTTTCAAAAAAAGTAAGAAAAATTTTAGAAGATTATACAGATTTGATAGAACCGTTCGGTCTTGACGAAAGCTGGATTGACGTCACGGGTGATTGGTTTAAAAACGGACGGGAAATCGGCTTTGAAATAAAAGAGAGAATAAGAAAAGAAATAGGAATTACCGTAAGTGTGGGCGTAAGTTATAACAAGGTGTTTGCAAAGCTTGGCTCAGACTACAAAAAGCCGAATGCCATGACCGTCATAACAAAAAAGAATTACCAAAAAATCGTTTGGCCGCTTAAATGCAGCGATATGATTATGGTCGGTACCGCAACGACGAAAAAGCTTAATAATTACGGAATATATACAATAGGTGACATTGCAAAAAGCGATGAGAAATTTATAAAAAGCATACTCGGCAAAAGCGGAATTTTGCTAAGGCAATATGCACGTGGAGAGGATAAAACTCCTGTCCGGCACAAGGACATTGAGCGTGATATAAAAAGCATAGGAAACGCAACAACCACGCCGAGAGATTTGGTGAACAACAATGATGTGAAAATAATATTTACCGTTTTGGCGGAAAGCGTTTCAAGACGAATGAGAAATCTCGGTTTAAAAGGAACAACCCTTTCAATCTACGTCAGGGACAAAAAACTCGGCAGCTTTGTAAGGCAATGCAAATTAGAAAGTGCAACAAACGTAAGCGGTGAAATTATCAAAAGCGCAATGGCTTTATTTGTTATAAACTATGATTGGAAAATGCCGATAAGAAGTTTAGGCTTAAGCGTTACGGATTTTGATTTTGATTATTGTTCGCAATTTGATTTTTCAAAAACGGTTGAAAAAAGAGAAAAGCTTGAAAAAATCGACACCGCCATTGACGCTTTAAAAGACAGATACGGAAACTACTGCATCGGACGTGGAACGGTATTATTTGATACAAAGCTTTCGCATTTCAGCCCATATGACGACCACAACATTCACCCTGTATCGCCGCTTTAATGGTAAAACTTGCTTTGGAATAATTTATGATTTTTGTTTGCAATTTTCTTTTTTGTTTGATATAATCACCTCGCACATTAGGTGTGAAATTAATTTTAGGAGTTGTTATAAATGATTAGAAGAATCATTCATATAGACGAAAGCAAATGCAACGGCTGCGGCGCTTGCGCAAATGCGTGCCATGAGGGTGCAATAGGAATGGTAAACGGCAAAGCTAAACTTTTGAGAGATGACTATTGCGACGGACTCGGTGATTGCTTGCCCACATGCCCTACCGGTGCTATCACCTTTGTTGAAAGAGAAGCGCTTGAATATGACAGAGAAGCAGTTGAAAAGAATATGAAAGCAAAGGCAGAAAAGAAGGAAGTATTCCACGGTTGTCCGTCAAGCAGAATGCATACCTTTAACAGAACTTCCGAAAGCATTGAGCAAATGCCTGCAGTAAACAAATCACAGCTCGGTCAATGGCCGTGTCAAATTAAGCTTGTGCCGATTAATGCGCCGTATTTTAACAATACAGAGCTTCTTATTGCGGCAGACTGCACGGCTTACGCTTACGCAAATATGCATAATGAATTTATGCGTGGTAAAATTACAGTTATCGGCTGTCCTAAGCTTGACGATATAGATTACAGCGAAAAGCTGACAGAAATTATCAGGCAAAACGATATTAAAAGCGTTACGATTGTCCGTATGGAAGTTCCTTGCTGCGGCGGTCTTGAACATGCGGCAAAAGAAGCAATCAAAAAAAGCGGAAAATTCTTACCGTGGCAAGTTGTAACAATCAGCATCGACGGCAAAAAGCTTTAAATCAAGAAAAGTTAATATATATAAAAAAATCACCGTGAAAGAAACGGTGATTTTTTTCTTTAGGTAAAAACGCATCAACATATCAATATGAAATTTCGATTTTATTTATGCCGTAATTTGATTTAAACTTTTGCACGCCCTTATTCGGAACATATATTTGCGTTTCGGCAAGAACATAATCATCAGAAACATTATATTCCATAAAGAATTTTCTTCCCTCAGAATCGGTACGATAGCTTATTATATCGCCGCAAACGGCAATGGGATACGGTCTGTTCATTAAGCGGACAAATTCGTCATTTTCAAAATAATAATTCCAATAAAGGCTTGACCATTGATTTTGCTCTATCAATGAATAAACAAAATCAATATGAGAAAACCAATCCGTTTTCTTCGGGCACAATCCTCCCCACTCACCCATTACTACAGGCACGTTCATATTAAGCTGATTTTTTCTTACATTATCAAAAATATATCTAACTCGCTCGTTACTTGAATACTTGTTATAAAGCGGCGAATCTATAAACAAATCATAGACGTGGGGAGAATAAATCGAATTATCGGGTGGCTCAATACTAAAAGGAATACCAAGGTTTGAATAATAGCTATGTTCAAAAAAGTCAAAGCCGTTTTTGCACGAACATTGAGAAGTAATTTTATTAATAAAGGGCTGATAATATTTTTCGTCAAATTCTTTAACATATTTCTGTGCGCCGTCAATCACCTTATCAAATACGTTATAATCATCTAAATTTTTCAAAAGCAATTTCAATCGTCCAACAGTTTTAATTTTAAAAAGCACAGCCAAAGCCATTCTAAAAAAGCCTAATCTTTCAAATTTTGCGCCAAAGTATTTTTGTGCATCAAAATCAACATTTAAGCCCTGCTTTAAAGCATTATTTATTAAAAGGCAAAAAATCTTATTTGAATTATCGTTTATCATAGGCTCGTTGAAATAATCGTACGCAACAACATTATCAAAGCCTTTAAATTCATCATCAAGCCTTTTCCACATTGAGATAAATTCATCCTGCATACCGTTTTTGTTTCGCCAAAAATCATTAAAAGCTCTTTGAACGTCTTGCATATAAAAATAACCTTCAGCCCAAATTGCAAGCGGTTGCTTTTCTTTATAATCACGAGTTATCCATTTCGGTGCGCCGTCGCCATACTTGCCGTTGCTGTAAAACAAGTCCTGATGAAGGTCTAAAACAATATAAATATTTCTTTTTTGACATTCATCGACAAAAAGTTTTAAATATGAAATTATTTTTTCATCAAATTGATTTTTCTTTGGCTCAAGCATTGCCCAAGTAAAGCCGAGTCTAATCAAATTCACTCCGTTTGAAGTAAGCATATCGTACTGCTCATCACGAAAGCTTTTATCATTTTCAAACTTATCAAAAAACTCATAAATCTCGTGTTGATTTTCCCTGCCCTTAAAGCAAATATTTACGCCTTTGAAAATTCGCTGACGGTTATATTCATCACGAATTGTCATATCTTTAATCGTAAAGCTCATAAAAACCCCATTAAAAATAATATAAATTATCAGTTACATTAACAGTAGCATAAAGCCGACTTAAAATTAATTTTTAACAAATCTAAACAACAACATTACAAAGAACAAGGAATACCGATAATAATTATCAGTATCCCTTTCAGCATATAAGTAAATATTAAACTTCCTTGCCGTTATCGAACTTTTCAAGAGCCTTAACGCTGATTGCAAAACAATCCGCAAGACCTTTAAGGTTCATATTATCATAAGTATCACGTCTTGTATGATAATAATCTTCAAGCTTATGGTTAAGGCCCGTAACACCTGTTGCACGGAAGCCTGCCTGAGCAAAAGCGGCAGAGTCGGTAGCACCTCCGAGAGGTGGAACCCAACCCTTTTTACAAGGAATATTAAGGTCAGCGGCAGATTCCATAAATAAATCCGAAACTGCCTTATCTGCTTTAACAGTACCATTGAGATCACGATAATTAGTCATAAGATATTTAGGGTCGTGAATTGTGTCGTAAGAAAGAATGATTGTAGGAACGTCATCAAACTCGCCCTTATGAGCTTCGCACCAAGCCTTAGCACCTCTGAGGCCTGCTTCCTCACTGCCTGAAAGAATAACGCCGACTTCTGTATTTTCAAGAGTAATGCCTTGGTCGTGAAGAGCCTTAAGAACAGCGATACCCATATAACAGCCTGAAAGATTATCATTAGCGCCGTCAACAATTCTGTTCTTATTCCACATCCAATAAAGACCGATAAGGAAAGGAACAAAGATAAGACCCCAAAGAGCCATTTTGAAAAGTGTTACATCATGGCTAATCATACCGAATGCGCCGTATTTAACAGTTGAAATAATAGAAATAACAAGATAATAAACTGCGCCGATACCACAGATAACAGCGTGACCTTCAAATCCAACGCCGCCCAAAGCATAGTTTACCGGCCATTCCCAAGCAGCGTCAGGGTGACCGTTAAAGAATATACGGCGCTTAACTTCGCCTGAACACTTCTTTACAGCGGTTACGTTATGACCTGTTTTTTCAGGGAAAAATCTGTCAACGCATTTTTTATAAAAACCAAACTGAAGCAAAACAATTGTAAGACCCGCTACAATAAGTATCGCCGAAACAATCGGACAGAAGAAGAAAAGAACAATTGCTGCTAAAACGAATGTGATTGTGAAATAAATCCAGCCAAAGAACGAGCCGGGATTTTCCTTAAAGCTTTCAACGTCTGCTCTTTCACAGCCGCAATCTTTTTTTAATACGTCAGCCATATACTCGCAAGCCTGCTTTTCGCCCGGTGAGCCGGGGTCACGCTTATCCATATCTTTGCAAATATGGGTAATCTCGTCGAGCATATAATCGGCATAGTCGCTTTTTTTGTCAATAATGTTTTTTAAATCCATCCTTATACCTCCTGTGTATGTTTTAATTACGCTTAGTAAAACATATTTATATTAAAGCATAAATATAATCATTCGTCAACAATTAACATAAATTTGCATAACTTTGTATTTATTTTGTAATATTCATACATCAAGTGCATTATTTAAAAATGCCTTAAGCTTATCGCTTTTTGGATTTTCAAAAAGCTGTTTAGGCTCGCCGTATTCCTCAATAACACCGTCAGCCATAAATATTACCTTATCGGAAACATTCTTTGCAAAATCCATTTCGTGAGTAACAACAATCATAGTGCTGTTGCCGGTTTTAAGGCTCTTGATAACTTTAAGAACCTCCCCTGTAAGTTCAGGGTCAAGTGCAGATGTAGGCTCATCAAAACAAAGAATATCAGGCTTAAGCATAAGCGCTCTTGCAATTGCAACACGTTGCTTTTGACCGCCCGAAAGCTGACAGGGATAATGATTAATTCTATCCTCAAGACCTACTTTTTTAATAATTTCTGTCGCCCCAACTTCAAGTTCCTCTTTAGTTCCCATTTTAAGCAAGGACGGTGCAAGAGTAAGATTTTGAAGAACGTCGTATTGAGGAAACAGATTAAAATCCTGAAAAACAAGACCAAAGTGAAGTCTTTTCTTTCTCAAATCCTTTTCCTTAATTTTTTTATCAACAACTCCGTCATAAATCATTTCGCCGTTTACGGTAATCGTACCCGATTCGGCAAATTCAAGAAAGTTTATGCAACGAAGAAGCGTTGTTTTGCCTGAGCCGGATGAGCCGATAATGGAAAGCACCTCACCCTTTTGAAGGTCAAAGCTTATGCCCTTTAGTATTTCGTTTTTGCCAAAGCTTTTTTTAATATCATTAACCTCTAAAAATGCCATAAAGCCCAACCTCCTTAAGAATTAAAATAACTGAGTTTCTTTTCAATTTGACCGAAAAGAAGAGTAAGAATTCCGCAGAATACAAGGTAAAATGCGCCTGTGTAGAAGAGCGGCCAGAAAAGACCTGCACCTGTAATATAATCCTCACCTACACGAATAACCTCAATAATTGCAATAGTTCTTGCAAGAGATGTATCCTTAACAAGAGTAATAATTTCATTACTCATAGGCGGAACAATATTTTTAACCACCTGCAAAAGCGTAACCTTAAAGAAAATTTGCGATTTAGTCATACCGAGGACAAGACCTGCCTCCTGCTGACCCTTCGGTATACTTTCAATACCGCCACGATAAATTTCCGAAAAATAGCAAGAATAGTTAATAATAAACGCAATTAACGCCGCTTTAAAACGATAATCATTTCCGACCTGCATTCCGAAAAGAAGCCCCGGGCCGTAAAAAACGACAATAATTTGAAGCATAAGCGGAGTACCTCGAATAATCCAAACGAGCACCTTAACAAGATATTTAAGAGGCTTAAATTTCGACATAGAGCCAAAGCTCAAAATAAGCCCCAAAGGCAAAGCGCAAAGAAGAGTGATACCGAAAAGCTTAAAGTTTATCCAAAAGCCCTTAAAAAGCTCAAGCGTTATCGCCCAAAACGATGTGTCCATACATATTTCCTCCAATAATCATAAAAACCAAAGCTGTCTATTCAGCAAATTAGGCAGAGAGCGCAAAACGCTCTCTGCCTGAAAAATATTATAATGTTTAAAATATAAGTGCCTTATTTAGCAAGGTTAACACCGTACTTTTCAGAAAGCTTATCCATTGTTCCGTCTGTTTTAAGTTCTGCAAGAATTCTGTTTACCTCAGCAGTAAGGTCTGAACCCTTTCTGAAGCCTGCGGCATATTCCTCAGTTGTAAGAGAAATTGAATAACCGAGATTTGAAAAGTCCGTACCCTCTTTAGTCATTGAATTAGCCATTGTTGAATCAATAATACAAGCGTCTGCCGTGCCTGACTTAACTTCTTTAAGTGCATCTGACTGGGCTGAAAGAGAAACAACATTATTTGAAAGTTTCTTTGCCTCTGCTTCACCTGCAGAGCCTTTTTCAACAGCAATTGTTAAATTAGCAGCTTTGACAGCATCTTTATCTTTATACTTTGAAAGAACATCCTTTTTCATAACAACAACTTGGCTGTTACCTGCATAAGCATCTGAAATATCACAATTTTTCTTAACCGAATCAGAAACAGTCATACCGTTCCAAATGCAGTCAATTGTGCCTGAATTAAGTTCAATAAACTTATTATCCCAATTGATAACAACAAATTCAACTTTAATGCCCATCTTATCTGCAACTGCTCTTACAAGATCTGCATCAAAGCCGACCCACTCGTCGCTTCCTTTAACCTTATAATCGATAGGCTCATAATCTGTAATGCCAACAACGATTTTATTAGCATCCTTAACTTTATCAAGGTCTGCAACTGTTTTAACAGTCGTATCACCCTTACTTGATGAATAAGGCACAACCTCATCATCTTTTCCCGATTTTGAGCAACCTGCAAATCCTGCTACTACACAAGCAATCATAGCAAATGCCAAAAATACCGATAAAAATTTTTTCATTTTTAATTCCTACTTTCACGATTTTTCACATTAGCGCTTTGCCACGCTAAATCGATGATTTAATTATATCAAACGATTATCAAAAATGCAAGAACTTTTTTCGAAATTAAAGATTATATATTATTTTGCACAAATATTTGCTCATATCTGTTTTAAAAATCTTACGATATGCTGTGCATATTCGGCATAGTCTACATCACGAGAAAGCAGTAAAGATTTCAGACGTTCCGTGATACACCTTTAACAAATTACCGTCCTCGTCACGCACCTTTGAATTTTTGAAATACTCCGCCTGCTGCTGTGTGAGTTTATTTCCGTCGCTGTCAACATCAAGTAAAAATTTTGTTTCATTATTATTGACATTTGAAGCATTATTTGCTATATTATCTGTGCGAGACAGTTCGTTGTTATTATGACCTTTGGATATTTTATCCTTTGCGCTTAATGCGACTGTCTCGTTTTTATTTTGCGTGGCAATTTAACATATCGTTTTTCTGTTGATAAAGTTCATTTGCTTTGAAAAAATGTTCATAACCGTCGTATTGAAATAATTGAGTGTTTCTTAAATCGTTTAAGAATCTGTCAACGTCAAGCGAAAACTTTGTATCGGTATTGTTGACAATTTGCAACTTATTGAGTAAACTATATATAGAAGATGAAGCATTGCTGGGTGTCGTCTTTTGACTATTCCCAGTCTTGAACAATGTTTCATCTTCTTTTTTATTTAAAATAGCCACTTCGTGTAAATTAGTGAGTTGATGACTTTTTCTTTAATTAATAAAAAAGTCGTCACGAACGATATGAAGTACGTGAGTGAAAAGAATCGGGGTCCCCGGAAAGCGTAAGCTTTTTGGGGAGAGGAGGAACGACGGAATGAGTGAGCTGATGACTTTTATATAAGCAATAAAAAAGTCATCACGAACGATATGAAGTCCGTGATGACGATGGCGCAGATGTGGGGATTCGCCCATTGAAAGCTAAAGCTTTCTTCGGCACGCCCGCAGGCACCGAAACAGTCCACCGGACTGTTTCTATCCTTCGGATTGCCCTGTTCGAATCCCGTTCTTTACAACAAAAATAAAAAGCCGCAAAAGCGGCTCTTTATTTTTGGCGCAGATGTGGGGATTCGAACCCCAGAAGCCTCGTTAAAGACTTACACGATTTCCAATCGTGCTCCTTCGGCCAGCTCGGACACATCTGCATATTTAATGCTTTGATATTATAACTTATCAAAGCAAAAAAATCAATGTTTATTTTTCATTATTTTTAATTTTAAGTTCATTTGCAAAATATAGTGAGCGTGAATCAAATGCAAAATCAATATTCATACTCTCGGCAAGAGCCTTAACGTCGCAATTGAATTTCGTTTTAAAATCGAAAAATTCAGCAAGAGGTACAATATCGGCATAAAAGAACACCTCTATATCAAGCGATGATTCGGAATAATTTACAAAATTAACACGGACATCCGTTTTATCGACCTCTTTATAAGAATTGATAAGACTTCTTAATTTGTTACAAAAAGCGTCAATTTCCTTAGCACAATGTTTATATTCAATTCCCAAGGTTTCGTTTACAAGGCGGTGCGACATACGGGAAAGATTGATAATAGCACTGTTGGCAACCGTAGTATTAGGATAAATCTTTTGGCTGCCGTCAGTCATTCTAAGCCTCGTAGTACGGATTTTAATTTCCTCAACCTGACCGACCTCATTATCAATCTTAATAAAATCATCTACCTCAAACGGCTTATCATAAATAATAATGAATCCCGAAAGAAGATTTTCAACAGCATCCTTGCAAGCAAAAGCAACGGCAACGCCGCCGATACCCAAAGCTGCAAAAACTCTTGTAGCGCTGATACCGAACTGTTCAAGCATAAGAAGCGCCGAAATAATAACAACAATAATTTTAATTATATTCGAAATAAAATTAACTGCGGTCTTTTTTGTTTTGGAGTCATCATCCTTTAAAACGAACGAAAAATCACTATTGATAAAATTAATCAAAAACCAAGCGATTGAGAAAATAATTCCAAGTTTAAAAATCAGCAAAACAGGACTGCGAATTTCTCCGCTTGGAGCAATAATTTCTGTACCGATATAAATTCCTAATACTAAAACAAAGAATGAAAGCGGAGTTGAAAGAGCGTCAACAAGCGCTTTTTGTGCAAGTTCGCTTTTTCTTGCCAAAGTTTTTGTGCAAAGCCAAACAACAGCCTTTGAAATTTGCTTTTTGAACACAGCAAGCAACAAAAATACTGCCAAGCCTATAATAAGTCTCAGCAGCATTTCCCTTTCGTTCTTAACACCTTCAATGGACGTTACAAGCTTTGACAGAACTTTATTTAAACTGTCACTCATAATTAACCTCTCTAAAATTAATCAAGAACCTGATAATATGCTGAAAATTTATTCAGCTTTTCTTCAAATTTATCCTTTGGTTGTTCCTTAGGAACTTCGATAGGATATTTACCCGTAAAACAACCGTCGCAATAATCAAAATCTGTATTTTCGGCAAGCTTATGGGTAGCCTCAACAGAAAGATAGCCGAGTGAATCAACGCCGATTTCCTCAGCGATTTCCTCAACAGTATTAAACTTACATGCAATAAGATTTTCCTGACTGTCAACATCGGTACCGAAAAAGCAAGGATATTTAAAAGGAGGCGACGATATTCTCATATGTACCTCTTTAGCGCCGGCTTCTCTCAAAAGGCCTACAATTCTTGCACAGGTTGTGCCACGAACAATTGAGTCATCAATCATAATTACTCGCTTGCCCTTAATATTTTCCTTAACAACATTAAGCTTGATTCTTACTGCGTCACGGCGCTGCCCTTGAGTAGGTTGAATAAAGCTTCTGCCGATATATCTGTTTTTAATAAAACCAATGCCGTAAGGAATACCGCTTGCATTTGCATAGCCGAGTGCCGCATCAAGACCTGAATCAGGAACACCGATAACAATATCCGCATCAACGGGATGTTCCTCAGCAAGGAACTTACCTGCCCTCATTCTTGCGTGCTGAACAGACGAGCCTTCAATAACCGAATCAGGACGTGCAAAGTAAATGTATTCAAATACGCAAATATGACCTTTTTTGGTGCAATGAGTATCAATTGACTTAACACCGTCGGTACTGATTACAACAATTTCACCGGGTCTTATATCACGAACAAACTCAGCGCCCAAGGTATCAAGCGCACAGCTTTCCGATGATACAATCCAGGCGCCACCCTCTGTTTTACCGAGGCAAAGAGGACGAAAACCGTTAGGGTCACGAAAAGCAATGAGCTTTGTAGCAGTCATTACAACGCAAGAATAAGCGCCTTTAAGGGTAGGCATTATCTTTTCAATAGCCTCCTCAGTGCTTTTACTTGTAAGACGGGCTGAAACAATAGAATAAGCAATAGACTCGGTATCTGACGTGCCGTGAAAAATTCCGCCATTAAGTTCAAAGGTCTTTCTCAAATCAGGCGCATTAACAAGATTGCCGTTATGCGCAACAGCGAGATTACCCTTAATATGGCGAATAACAAGAGGCTGAATGTTATTAACATTTTTTCCGCCTGTGGTTGAATATCTTACGTGACCGATTGCCATATTGCCCGTACCGAGCGCATCAAGCTTATCGCTTGTAAATACATCCGGAACAAGACCGTCGCCTCTGTGATGCCTAAACACACCGTCATCATTTACAGCAATACCGCAACTTTCCTGCCCCCTGTGCTGAAGTGCATAAAGCGCAAGATAAGCTGACTGAGCCACATAAGTTGTTTTGTTTTCAAAAATGCCGAATACACCGCATTCCTCGTGAAGACTGTTAAACATTAACCCTACTCCTAAAAGTATAATTTTTTCCGTTTTGCGTATTATATCACAATAAAAAACTACTTGCAATATTATAAACAAAAAAGTTGCGCCAATAGATAAAACTCAGAAAGTTTAAACCCATATATTTTTTATATAGTGCGTCACAATCTGATTTATTTTTTTATTCATTCGAGCATTGTGATTATTTTCGGTAAAGCTTGAACAACGGAAAACAAAAACGTAAACAAAATGACTTTTTGGCATAAACTTTTCGTCAATCCGTTTTCCTTAAGATATTTTGCAGATTTCACTATATAAGTGATGTATACAATCAAAAATACTATCGTGGAAATAATAAAATACCAACCCCAAACTTCCAAATCGGGGAAAAGATATGTAGCGCTGTCAAGCATACCAAAAAACGAATCGTTATAGAAATATCTAAAAATCTCTCCTAATGAAACAAAAATAAATATAAAAAACGAATAAATTGTATTCCACAAAAAAGATACAATTAAAACCACCCAACCGAGTACCTTTTTCTGCTTATCGTTCAAATTTTTCAATGTAAGCACTCCAAAAACAGTTATTATATATTATATCATTTTGAGATTTATGTTTCAACGCCTTCTTATTGCTTAAAGCATTTATTTATGTTATTATAATATTAAGTATAACTACATTTTTAGGATGATACATTATGGATGATTATTATAATCACATAAGCGGTAAGCAGGCAAAACTTTATATTATTTCAATTGCAGGCGTTATAGTATCAATTGTTTTGGGAATCATTTTGTATCCCCTTTTTGCCGTGACATCGCTTGACGGAGCTTTAGGTTTCAGCGACTTTTTGTTTTACATATTTTTAAGAATTATTACAAGTTTGATTTATATAATTGCTCAAATTTTAATGATTAATAACTGCCGTGACATAAAAAAGCACGATAAAAACAACGCTGAAAAATTCATAAAAGAAACAAAGCAAATGTCTTTAAAAGCGTTTTTGATATGGTTATTATTTTTTATAATCGGTTGTGTAAGAATTTACAACATTATTTGGTGACAAAACTTTTGGGTGAGCTTATGAACGACAAGCATAAAAAGAGAAGCATATTTTTATTTGTATTGACTGTAATTTGCTTTATATGCGGCCTTGGATTTTTGCTCAGCGCAGTAATAACAGCACCTTTATTTACTTTAGATTCAGGAGCAATAAACTTATTTGAATTTCTTTGCGACTACGGTTTGAAATTTATTTTAATATCCGTTCCCTATTATGCGTTTGCACTTTTGTTTATACACAGTCAAAAAAGACTTTCCGAAAGCGAAAAAGCAAGCAGTCGATTTTATATAATCAGCAAAAAGGCAAATAAATTTCTTATAGTAATTTACACTTTAATAATGATTTTAATCTTGATTTATATTTACAGCATTTCATAAAAACAGCGAGCCGAATCTTAATTGATTCGGCTCGTTCAGCGTGTAGAAAAAATCCAATTACAAATTTCTACACGCTGTAAGACTTCGAGAAAGTGAGATAAATTTCG
>OLND01001055.1_pt1 | contig 30723 bp, 10 predicted proteins | sample 1672031 | NCBI WGS metagenome assembly OLND01 (sample SAMEA3136638, study PRJEB25190) | human gut metagenome | biome: human gut; feature: human-associated habitat; material: faeces | place: Austria | collected 2013 | reverse complement strand
AAATAGGAATAGGAGTACCGGGAACGGTCGATTCCGAAAACGGAATGATTATGTTTGCGTGCAATCTTAATTTTAATAAAGTAAGTATAAAGCCGATTGAAGAAAAGTGCGGTGTATCGGTTAAAATATTGAATGACGCGGATGCGGCGGCATACGGTGAATATGTTGCGTCGGGAAGTAAGGCGGATAGCTTTATTTGTATAACTCTCGGAACGGGAATAGGCTCCGGGATTATAATAAACGGCAAGATATATAACGGTTTTAACGGTGCAGGCGGTGAAATCGGTCATACTACGTTGATAAAAGACGGTGTACAATGCTCGTGCGGTCGAAAAGGGTGTTGGGAAAAATATGCGTCAGCTACCGCACTTGTTTCACAGACAAAAGCAGCGATAAAAAATAATCCCGAAAGCATAATGTCAAAAGAAACAGTTATAAACGGACAAACGGCTTTTCGTGCGGCTGATAAAGGCGATGAAACCGCATTAAAGGTTGTAGAAAAATATATTGAATACGTTGCAGAGGGATTGGTGAATGTAATTAATATATTCCAACCGAAAAAGATTGTAATCGGCGGTGGTATCAGCCGAGAGGGTGAGCCGTTTATAAGCAGAGTAAGAGAATTTGTTTATAAGTATGATTATAATAAATACCTTGATAAAACCGAAATAACCGCGGCAGAATTGTTTAACGATGCAGGTATCGTCGGTGCGGCATTATATTAATTAAATATAGGGAGAAGAAAATGAAAAAATTATTTACCTTACTAACAACGGCAGCTATGCTATGCAATATGTTTGCGGTTACGTCTTTTGCGGAGGAAAGTGACAAACCGACAAGCAATACAGCAATAACTGCAGTCAAAACAGCACAATGGCGAGCGACTGAAAGCGACAGTACAACGTATGATTTGCGTATTCACGGTTGGTCAGGATGGGAAACGGCGGCATATATGGGTTTTGAATTGCCGGAAAATTTCAATGCGGAAAATGTAGGCAAGGCAGAACTTGTACTCGATACAACTTCTGTCGCAAATTCGGGAACGGCATACTTATATGAGGCTGATTATTCGGCTTTTGAAAACGGTATGCAATACACTGTTGCACCGACATATACCGAAAAAGAAATTATGTCGTTCACATCACCGTCAAATACAGGTGAATTTAAAATTGATGTGACAGACTATATAAAATCAATCAAGGATAAGGGAAATGTTGCGTTTAGAATAGACGTTAAGTCGCAGAACAACAACACAAACTGGAACATCGGTTCATGTACAAACAGCGGCAATGCACCGAAGATTGTAATAGGCGATGATGATAATGTAATAAAAAATGCGTCATTTTCTGACGGTGATGCAAATTGGACTATTACAAACAGTGAAAATATGACAGTATCTGACGGCAGGTTAAACGCAAGCGGTACAGATTACAAGGCACAAATCAGTCAAACGGTCGGAAATATGGAAAACGGAACATATACACTAAATGCGTATTTGACTAACGACACAACGGACGGTATTTGCTATTTGTATGCCAAAACAAACGGTCACACAATGGCGTCAACGTCAATACCGATAAGTAACAATGAGAGCAAGGTTACAGTGCCGGGAATTATCGTAGAGGACGGAAAATGTGATATAGGACTTTATATAAAAGGCTCGCAAACTCTTACTCTTGACAAATTGTCTTTTGCAAAGTCGGAGGAGAGCAGAATACCTTTCTTAAAAGGCGGAGAAATTTCAAAGCTTACATATGTAGAAGACAGGGGCGGCAAATTCTATGACGAAAACGGTCAAGAAGGTGACGCACTTCAAATTATGGCTGAAAACGGCTTTAATTTTGCAAGAATCAGAGTTTTAAACAATCCGGGAAAAGGTCACGGAAACGAGTATTATTTGCCTGAAGGCTATCAAGATCCCGACGACTGTCTGGCAATGGCAAGACGTGCAAAGGATAAAGGTATGCAGATAGAATTTACATTTGCATATTCTGATACTTGGTCGGACGGTGAAAATCAGCTTATTCCATATGATTGGCGTCCGTATATTGAGGAAAATAATTTGACTGGTGATGAGCTTGCGACATATCTTGAGGGTAAAATATACGAATTTACAAAGGATATGATGCTTAAATTAATCGAACAGGGAACTTGTCCTGAATATGTTTCGATAGGTAACGAAATGCAGTACGGATTGCTTTACAACAACCATAAGAACAATAACGGGTTCTATAACAAAAGTGATTATCTTACCCGTTTTGTAAATGCAGGTGCAAGGGCTGTTCGCGAAACGTCACCGGAAAGTAAAATTGTTCTTCACAGTGACCACGGCGGTGAACTTTTGAGCAGAAGAAAGACCTTTATTAATGCGCTTGCAAATATTGATTTTGACGTAATCGGTGTTTCGTATTATCCGTATTACACTAAGTCGATTTCGATTGATGATGTTGTGAATGAATTCAATACACTTATAAATCGTTATGATAAAGATGTTATAATAATGGAAACTGGTTACAACTGGAATGAAACAAAGCCTGACGGTTGGGACGGTCAACTTCAGGACAGTGGATATTATCAAAATATTTACGGTGAAACTCAATCGGGACAAAGAGCGTTTTTGACGGAATTGTATGCAAAGCTGAAACAGGTGCTTGGCGGCAGATGTATAGGTGATTTGTATTGGGATCCGGTAATGGTATATGACGGCGGAACGGGTAAAATCGGTTGGGCGATAGATGAGGCAACCGATACAACTCAAGGCAATGTTGTGCCGAATTCGACTATATTTGATTTTGAAGGAAAAGCAGTTGACGGACAAAAAGCAATGAAATACAACACGAATGCAAGCGACAAAATTAATATAACAGGTACAGTCAGCAATGATAAAGGCATTGTTAAAAATACAGAAATAACATTTACGGTATACGGTGAAAAATATAACGTTTCCACTGACAGATTCGGTAAATACATCGTGTCTGTGCCATATCCGAAAGAGAATAAATTTGATATTTCGGCTAAAGGCTGTACGGAAAAATATACGCCGGACGCACCGTATTACGGCGTATTTGTAGAGAATATTAATTTTGAAACATATGCTGACGGAACAGAACCTGACAGTAAGAACTATATCTCAAAAGTAGACGGTATGATAGAAAATTCAATGTTAAAGTATGATGTTGAATACAGAACAGATATTGCAAATGCAAAGTTTTATGTTGCCATATATGATGACAGAGGTAATGTGGTTGCGATAAGCGACAAAAACAGAGATAATATAAATATCAAAAACGAAAGCAAGAGTTACACGATAAAGGCGATGTTGTGGAACAGAAATTTAAAACCGTTGTGTAATGTAGAAAGTAAGACTGTTGAAAGATAAAAAGAGCCTGTCAACAAAATGTCGACAGGTTTTAGCGACACTTGTATTAATAAGTGTCGCTTTTTTATATAATAGCATAGAATGGTATGATTGCTGTTTTGTGCTATCTTTTTTTATTGTAAATATTGACAATGAAATAAAAATAAGGTATAATTTACTTATCAATCAGTAACTGATTAATATTTTTTAGGGGAAAAATTTAATATGAGAACACAAGAATACAAAGAAAAAAAGAAAAAGGAAATTATGGAAAAGTGTTTTGAGTGTTATTGTGACAACGGACTCAGAAACACAGGGATTAAGGAACTTGGTAAGTATTGTGGTATGACGTCGGCTAATTTGTACAGCTATTTCAATAATGTTGATGAACTTATAATTCAGTCAACTGCGTATTGTATGACAAAAGTCGAGGACGATTTTATGGAACTGTCACCGAAAAATCCGCAGGATATAATGCGGTTTATAAGTGAAATTCCAAAATGGTCGGCTCAAAAACACGGCAAAAAATATCGCCTTATGTATCAAGTATACACGCATCCCCAATATGTTGAGTATGGGAAACAATTTTTTAAGGGCGTTAGTATGCGATATACCGAATACGCCAAACAATTATCTCCCAAACTCGGAATACCTGTTGACATACTTACAGGTTTCATATTTATTTTTGTTCGGGCAACAGTGCATTATGCAATGTTTGAAGATGAATACTACTTGAAAGCGGAAATGGAGGCGTTAAAATTATCGGTGATTTCGGTATTGTCTAAAAAATAAAATTGAAAGGCGGGGAATTTTATGAAAATCAAAAGATGGTTAAGTACAATTATGGCAATGTGCATATTTATGTCTTTGATAACGTGTATGCCTGTATCGGCGGCTGCTCAAGAATGGACATATTGCCTTAAAGTACAAATAAGTGACGCAAAAGATTCAAAAAGTAAGGACGGAAATATTAAAGGGTATTTGTATTTCAACGGTGAGGAAGATGAAGAAGTTTTTACTTTGCAGAATACAAAAACATCTGGCGAAATGTCAGAAACTACACACACATCTTCAAGAGCTCCTTGGACTCTTGATAAAGTGACTATTGAAAACGTTACAACGGACGCATTTAAAATATTATATGTGAGTCTGGGAGTGGCTAAAAAGGGAAGCGACTCATATAGATGGATTATAGATGAGATTTATCCGGACGGAAACGGTACAAAAGACGGTCTTTGGATTGAAAAAAATAAAAAGAGAAGTACCACATACAGTATTAATGTTAATACAAAAAGACGCCTGAAAACTGTCGGAAACTTTGATGATTTCGGAAGTACAATGTATCTTAATCCGACAGGTGAAAAAGACAGCGTTACATATGAATATAACGGATATGTAGGTGACCAATACAATGATATCTTAAACGATAATAAAGAATATTACTGTATGGATATGAGTGACGCACCTACGTTTACATTTGACGTTTCGGGAAAAGGCGAGAATATAACAGTTAATAAAAAAGCACTGATCAGTAATGGTTGCATTACGGAAAAAAGCAGCAATCGTGGTTTTGATATAAACAAATCAAAACTTATGTCGTATATGAATAACAATAATATAAACAAAATCACTATTAAATCAACATTGAAATTCCCGGAAGATACCACATCTAACAAGGAAAGAACAGTTAAAAACATTCCATGGCTTAAATATTACAGCTATGAAGATTATGTCAAAACATTAACGATTGTCAGAAATGCGTTTTCAATCGGCAGTGTTGAGTTTAGCGACAACTATCAAATACCTAATACAGCTGATACAAATTATAATGCAGATAATCTGTTTTATAATAATGTAAAAAAGAATTCTGAAGGAAAGCAGACAATTACCGTTACTGCGTCAATTAAGACAGGCGGTCATAATAACAATTTATCGTCAGTCAGTCTTACAGGTGCAAGTATCACATTTGACAAAGCAACTCTAACGCTTGGTAATACAGGTAAAAAGATAGAGTCAACAGCAAAGAAAGTAAGGATAAGTAACGGTAAGTTTAAATTGACGTTCCCATATACAAGCGGTATGGATTCGGCTAACGGCGGATTGAAACTTGAATTAAGTAATGCAAAATTAAAAACTATAAGCGATTCACAATTTATGTTGTGGGATGAGGCTAATAAAAAGGTGGAATACAGCTATTTGTCATCAAAGCATAAAATTGACGCGGTAGATCCGACAGTGAAATTATCGGCTTTAAACAATGATAAGGTAGGAGATTGGCACAAGACTGTAACATTCAGTTCAACACCATCAGAAACATTAAACACAACATCATCAGACGGTAAAGCGACTGATGGAAGTTATTCAATGGAATTGCGTGACAGTAAAGGCAATGCCGTAAAGATTTGTGATTATAAAGGCAAGAGTAATGTGTCAACCAAGCAGGAGGTCCCTGCAACAGAATCAAGCACAGGAAACGTAACATTGGCATTAGGTGAAAAGATAGAGGGAATATTTAATCTTAAACTTACAGGTCGGGATAATGCGGGTAACGAACTGTCTAAAGTCGTAGAAAATATTCACCTTGACAACAAAGCCCCTGAAATTACAATTACAGAAAAAGGAGGTTTGCAGAATTCAGACGGAAGTAAGGGCAATAACTATGATGTAACAATTACCGATATGTCGGGAACGGGTAAGCTGTATTATTGCTTTACAAAAGACCGTATAAATGCACCTGCTTTTGATAAGAGCAAAGCCGAACAACAAACGAGCGGTACTATAAGCAGTTTACTTGATAAGTGGGCATTTATAAATCAGAGTGACACCGAAAACGGCAAAACTGCGTCAGCGTATATTGAGGTTGAAGAAGGCAGTAACTTTGAAGGTACATTAATTTATTTTGCCGAAGATGATTTCGGTAATAAAACGGAAATGTCCTACAAAGATATAAATATCACAAACGAAACGACTAAATGCAGTATTGATACCATAAGCGATACATCAATTCCGCATTCAAATTATAATATAGTTCTTACAACAAAATCTCAAAATACTGTTTATTACAAATGGCAGGACAGTAAAGGCGAGTTTATTACGACTTATACGAAGTATAACGGCAAAAGTATAGATACATCAGCCGATATTCAAACGTCAAATTTAGACGGAACATATAAATTGATATGTACAGTTATACCTCCGTCTGGTAAGGCTAATAAGGTGGAAGTAGAACGATATTTTGCGTTTGACAATTCAGCACCTAAAATCAGTGTTAAGCCGTTGAATGTCGGTACATACAGTGAAAATCAAACGATTTCCGTTATAGGAAGTGACTTGTCGGGAATTAAAGACGGATATGCGAAAGTGGTGAACCCGGACGGTTCTGCGATAGATGGTTTAGAGGAATTTAAGCTTGATGTGACAGATGACGCTATTTCGCAAAATATCAATATCAGCGATATTCCGAGCGGCGCATATGCACTTTCTGTAAGAATGACGGATAAAAACGGTTTAGAGGCTACGGCAAAATCAGATATATTCTATATCAGAAATTCAATGCCGACAACAGACGTAAGTTTGATTACCGATTTGACGTATAGAGATAAGCCTTTAATTTCGTCGGAAGATTATAAATTAAAGATTGATGTAAGCGAAGATTTCAAAAATGCAGACAATACAGAAAATCAGAATTTATATTACAGAGTAAGCAATACGGTTGATACATATGGTGAATGGATAAAGGCAGGAGCGGTTAATAAAACCGATACCGGTTTAACTGCAAGCATTGAATCTGATTCACCGATTATAGCGTTGGCAGACGGTGAAAATACTTTCTATGTACAGACTGCAATTTGTACGGATAATATCGACACAGCCAAGATTAATATAAACACTGTACAGACAAGTGAATTTACATTCTTCTTTGATGAAACACCGCCACAAACAAGAACGGTTATAAACAACGAACATATCTCCGAAAGTATAAAAGGCAAAGTTTATCTTACAGATAATATTGATTCCGATTTGAAACTTGTAAGCAACAGCAGTGACGTTGAAGTAAGCAATTCGGAAGAAGATAACGTTTTCGATATAACCGTAAACAAAAATGTTGATACAACTCTTACAGCGATTGATTTAGCAGGTAACAAAACGGATATACCGCTTGTTATAAACGGTATTGATACCGATGCACCGACCGCTAATATTGAAGTTAGCGAAGTTATTAGCGGTGACAGAAAAGACAGTAAAGCTGTAGTAAACATTAATGACGCAAAAGAAGACAAAGTGCAGTTTGCGTTTATTCCTGAAAGCGAATACAGCAGTGCAATGTCTGACGGAAAGATAAAAGACAGCTATCTTGAAAGCTATGATAACAGCATAATTAATGTAAGTCAAACAAGTTCGGTTGATGCAAAGTGGGAGAATGAAAAGAACCTGACTTATACTGTTAATATTGCAGGAACAACCGAGAATTATTATGTCGGTGTTCGTATGACGGACAGTGTAGGAAACAGTACAGATGTTATTTTTGATAAAATAATGTCAGTGCAAGACACTGAATTAAAACTTGATTATACGGTTGCACCGAAAAAAGCAGGGCAAAAATCTATTGTAAAACTAAACTTCAATATGCCGGTGTATATACTTCCGCAATCAAAAATTGTGTCGGTTGCCGACAGTGATGACGGTAAGACCTTAGACGAAACAAATCTTGAAATAGCAAAGCAAAATGCATTGATATTTGCACAATCGCAATCATTTACCATAACCGCAAACGGTAATTATAAAGTATATGCGATTGACGATATAGGCAGAGGGAAAGTCTTTGATTTAGATATCACGAGCGATAAGGTTGAGTTCGGTAATCTTAGCGGCGTTAAAGCGACTACTTATACGGGGGATAAACCAATTGCCGACGGTAAAATGACAGGATGTAATGTAGTTGATGAAGATTGGAATTCTTACAGCACTACCGTTGTGGTTGAACCTATTGATGCAGGTATGCTTTTAAAGCCTATTGAGGACGATTCTGTAAACAACGGATTGAATTTTAACGAATATGACTCTGAACAATATAAATCACAAAGTGGTGAGGGTTATACAAAACTTGTTTATTTTGTAAATACAATGTACGAACCGGGTACAGCCGGTGAAATAGTAACAAGTAACGAAAGAACTGTAGACGTCCATTTATTTGAAGAAGGCAGTGACGAGTCTACTTGGAGCATAGTAACGGCGATAATAGACAACATCGACAATACACCGCCCGATTTTGAATTTCAGTACAGTCCTGAAATTATAAAGGTCAACAATAGTCTATATGACAATGACCGAATATTAAAAACGTATACTCCGGGTAATGTAACATTTACCGCAACTTTGCAAGATAAAGATTCGGGAATAGAAAAAATTGTATTGGGCGAAATATGGGACGAAAAGAATGAAGTGCCTGTGTCTATCAAAGTTCCTTTAAAGGATTCAGAAGGTAACTATATTGATTATACGGAAAATTCATGGACTTGGGACGGAAATGAATACGGACACCCTGTAACTGTTGAATTTTTCGGTGACAGTGATCCTAAAGGTGTAAAGACGATAAAGTATACGTTTACCGACAATGACTCTATGGATGCAATAAGGTGCTATAACGGCGCAGGTGATTGTTCGTTTGTATTCGTGACGGAATTGGAAAGTATTACAACTCTTGACTGTATCTACAAAATGCCGATAGAGCAAGGCGAAGATAAGGACTATACACTTCAATATTATTATGAAGATAATAACGGCGAGTGGCAGGAAATTACTGATACAACGGTGTATTACAGACGGGTTAAAGCCGTAATAACTCCTCAAGACCGAGGTGTGGAAAGAGAGCTTAGAGTTAGAAATAACAACGGTTCTTTTGAAAAAATACTTGATTCATATGAAGAACATTTCACATTCAATTTAAAAGATAAATATGGTTATAAGTCGGAAGTGAATATCGAATACGAAAACTTTGACGAAACAAGCGGAACGATTGAATATGCTCTTTCAAGTACGGCAAAGACAAACAAACCCGTTACCTTGACTATTACCGCAACAGATGACCAAAGCGGTGTCGGTGAAGTTAAGCTTTTAAGTAAGAAAGGTGAAATAAGCGTTACAGATAGCGGCGGCGAGTATACCGCTCCAATATCCGAGAACGGTGCTTACAGTATTGTAATGTATGATAAAGTCGGCAACAAAGCGGTTAAAAACTTTAATGTAAGTAATATTGACAATAACGCACCGACGGTTACAAGCTGCACGCTCAGCACGAATGAAATCACTTCAAAGAGTGTTAGTGCGACATTGCAGTTCTCAAAACCGAATGTTCACATAACATCGGCAGAGCCGATTGGAAGTATAACAAATTCACAATACAGTATTAACTATTCGACATCGGTTATCACATTTACAGAATCGGGTTCGATAAGTGTGTTCTTTAAAGACGATTACGGCAATGAGGGCAGTGATATTGTAACTGTTGATAATATCGACAAAACACCTCCGTCACTTACCGCGATAACCGAAGTAAATCCGGAAAAAACGGAGGTTACGGTTAAATTTGAAAAAGCCGTTGACACTGCCGGTAATGTGATAGATAAAAGACGTGGACTTGCAGATGTGACAGTAAATTACGGCGGTATAGCACAAGTTGCGGATAAAGCGGAATATGTATTCTACGAAAACGGTATTTACACGTTTAAAGTTTATGATGATGAAGGTATATCGTCATACTTGACATTGGAAATAAAAGATATAGATACTGTTGCTCCGAAGATTACGGAAATCAGATGGAGTTATGCGTATGATGTATTGGAAAACGGTGTATGGCAGAAAAAATCAATGCAAAAGACTGTTACTCCGAACAGTGAAGCGGGATATGTTTTTGCTTCCGATATACATCCGATAACAAATCAAGACGTTACTGTGACGGTTGTAACGGATTCCGATACACACCAGTTGGGCAGCAATGATGAATATAAGAATGAAAATGAAAAGGTGTATACTGACAACGGAATGTATATATTCAATATGGAAAAGAACAATCGTTTAACGGATATATACGGAGTTGACGTTGAAGTTATTGATAAAACACCGCCTGTTATTGATTTACTCGGAAAAAATGAACTTATATTCTATGAAAATACCACAATGGGTGAAACGTACAGTAAAGATTATTTAACAAAACCGAATGTTGCGTTTAAGGCGTATGATGAATTTGCAAAAGGCACTGATTTGAATGACAGAGTTATAATAAAAGATTGGGGTGGATTTAATCCCGATGATATAACTCAAAACGTGTTCGATTCAAGTATTCCGTATACGATAACATACGAAGTATCGGATAATGCGCATAATACGACAGAGGTAAAACGTACTGTAAGACTTGTAGGAATGTATGATACAGTGGCACTTGTAAACGGCAAATTGCCTGATTATGCAGGTCGAAGTGAAGTAGAGGGTGATGAAATATCAATCAGTCTAAAGAATTTTTCCGATACGTCAACGGCATATGTACGTTACCAAAAAGGTCTTAAAACAATAGGACAGATGAAGAAAAAGGGAACTATGGTTTCAAAGGACGAGAACGGTGAATTTAAAGTATCAAATCTTGAAAGAGGTTGGTATACATTCTATGTTCAGACGGATAAACGTGATTATTTCAATTTACAGGTTTATCTGTATAATTAGGGGATTTTAAAATGTACCTATAAGGTACAGAAAGGAATGGTATAAAGCGATGAAAGCATTTAAAAGAATTATTTCATCAATGTTAGCGCTGGTTATGTTTGTATCGATTTTTCCTCTCGGCGTATTTGCCGAGGGGGAAAACGATAATATATACAGCATAACTAACGGCTATCTTACATATTCGTTTAATGCCGATACGGGCGGATTTGCAATAGAAACCGAAGAGGGTAATCCCAAAAAAATTCTTGATAACAATATTCCGCTTTTGTATTCTGACGATAAAGAAAGAAGTAACGGAACATCTTTTATTACGGTAAGAATAGGTAATAAGGATTATATATTCGGTCAGGATTACGGCTTTTTCGGAATGAGTTCACATCTTGATACTCCCGTAGTCAGTGAAGAAGGTAGATTAATCACTATACCTTGGACGATAAAGGGGGTTACGGTGACATTAAAAATTGCACTCGGCACTGACGAAAACAATGATATAACAGGGAATGCGGGTATTTCGTTTGAAGTTACGAATAACAGTGGCATTGAAGAAGATATAAGCGTTCGTTTGCTTTTGGATACGGCACTCGGAAATGAAATTGACGCACCGTATTTTGTTGTAGATGAGGCAATTCGACCGACAATGACGGAAACTGAATTTTCGGGTGATGATGTACCGTCACAAATAAGATGTGTCGATTCACTTGCAAACCCGACAAAGCTTGCATATATTCTTACAAAAGGCTGGAACGGCGGCAGTGAAGCAAATCGTATCATAGTCGGTCATTGGGCAAATCTTGCAAATACAAGATATACATATACACCGGATAATTATTGCGATTTCACTAATTATTCAAACGATTACAGAGAGCCGGACAGTGCGGCGGCAATTTATTGGGAAAACAGAACAATCGCAAGCGGCGGAAGTTATACAGGTGAAATGCTTTACGGTGTAGGTAACTTCTCGAACGATAAAGATGATGCAACTCAAATAAATATAACAGCAGGCAGAGTTGAACTTTCCGATGATAAAAAGACATATAAAAATGACGGTCAATTTGATGTGACGGTTGAAATTGACAATACAGGTAACGACGCTGTTATGCTAAGCTCGGCAATGCTCAATATAACTGTTGATAACAGTCAATTTGAGATTGTTTCGGGCGACGATACAGTCACATTTGATGAAATAGGCAAAGAGATAATAACAAAAAAGTATACGTTTAAAGCTGTTCCGCAGACGGACTTAACGGCAGGAGGAATATATGTATCACTTACCGCAACGGCTAACCTTGAGGACGGAACACAAAAAACAGTCGAAACAGCTGCAGAGAAAAATGTTATATTGCAGTCCGTAACAGGTAATGTGCCGATAGTGCAGATGAATAAAGTTAATCCCGAAACCGTATGGACCGGCGGCGAAAAAGCAGTTACCGTATCGGGTAATATGTCGGCATTTAAAGCACTTTCGGCAAATCAAGGCTGGGATTTAAGACTTAAACATACAACAAGCGATCATTCTGTTTTGATAGAAAAGAAGAACATAGCTTTTCTTGACGAAGAGTATGAAAATATGAGTTTTTCGACTGATGAAGAACTTGAAGTTGGATATTATGAATTAGTGTTTGAATTTACAGATCCGATTTTAATAGAGGAATTCGGCAAATCAATAACTTGTGAACATAAACTTCAAGTGTCGGCAGACGAAAAATACAGACTTAAATCTTACGGAACAATAGCACTCGTTCGTACAACCGATAAATCGAATAATACCGATTATGACTTTTTCACTTTTGCAAATGAGGGCGAATATTTAAAATTTTATAACGGTGAAGTTGAAAAAACAGGCGAATTAAATAAGACAAAGATTAAATATAATTTCGGTGAGAAAAAAGAGTCAATTCGTGATAATGAAATATTGCTTACCGTTCGTGCGAATGTTCTAGAAATGGAACGCGGTGATGGCAATAATAAAGAGAGATATTGGCAGGCAAGTACGGCAGACGGCGATGTTGTAATCAATAATATGCTGTCATACGAGGGTGATACACCGCTTGAAATTTATGAGAAAAACGGTGCATACACAATAAACGGTGACGGACTTTTAAAGGTTGTAAATTCTATCAACGTTTGGAGAAGTAAATGGAGCTTTACCGTTAATAAAGGCATTGTGTATACTTTGGACAGTGAGAGATTGACGGATTATTTTGCTAATGACAATAAACCCGTAAAGCTTTCTCTTGACGGTGCGGCAACTATGATTCAGTCGGTCGGCGGATTTTTGGTAGATTTAAAATACGGTGAAATGAGTTCACAGTGGTATGACAATTCCGACGGTATGGTTACATACGGTATAGGATTCGGCGGAAGCATCAGCCTGCCGATTAAAGCAAAGAAGAATAATAATCAAGAAACCAAAGATTTGACGGCAGATCAAGAGGATATTTCCGATGAAATGCAGAGTTTGTTTGACGAAAGTCTGACGGCAGACCAAGAAGATATTTCGGGTGATATGGAAAGTCTTTTTGATGAAACACCCAAACAAACGTCTACAGGTGACAAAATCAAAAAAGATACCAAACTTTCAGAGGGAAGTTTATCTGCGGAAGTAAATAATGTACTTTTCGGTGAAAAAGGCAAGGTTGAGGAAAAGGCTGTAAAGGTTGAAGGTACAGGTTTTATAGGAATAGACGCGAAAATGTCGCTTGCATTGCCTAAAGACGTTTTAGGTTCACTTGTTTCAAATGCACCGGGTATATATGCAAGCGTTACCATAAACACAATAGACAATGTATACGAATTAAATGCAGGTCTTAATATCAAGATTATTGAATGTGAGGGTATACTTGCATTTAAAGAAGTTAATGTAAAAAATAAAGATGTTATAGTACCGGATAAAATCGAATTTTATATCCGTGACGGACTGAAAATTCCTATTGCACCGCCTGCATTGTTTATGACAGGCTTGGGCGGCGGTATAAATGAACTTGCCGATACCATAGGCGGTGAATTTGACAAACTTCCGCCGATTACTATATTGTTGTTCACAAGACTTGAGGCTATAGGTACTCTTGTGGGTGATTTTAATGCCAGAATAAGCCTTGAGGGACTGTCGCTTAAAGGCGATATGAAATTAAAAGTATCGGATTCTTTGCTTGATTTGAAAGCAGGAATAAATGCAAGATGGATAGAGCCTTGGGAACTTAATCTTTACGGTAATGTAAGTATTATAGACGGACTTATAAAAGGCGGTATCACAATAAATATTGCCGATGATTATTTCTACGGCTACATATTTGCAAGCATTTGCATACCGGACAGTATTCCGCTTGTTGGCGGTAAAGAACTTGCAGGTGTTGAGGCTGCTGTATCTGATGAATTTATCGGTGCAAATATCAAGATTATCGGTATCCGTTTCGGTGTAATATATTATTGGGGTAAAAATGTATCATTCGGTAAGAATGTAGATTTAAGTGCACCGCCGCGAGGCGAAAATAACTCAATGAGCCTTATGAGTTCTGACGACGTAACAGGCTACTACGGAACTAATGTACACGAATTGTCTGTTGAGCCGATAGGTATGATGACAGACGGCAGTGAATATAAAGAGGCAAGTGTAAATGTAGAAAATGCTCAAAATCAAGACGCATTATTGCTTGAAATACCTTATACAGGTTCAGGCACACCTGAGGCAGGCGAAATTACACTTATAAATGCCGACGGAGCTGTAATAAACACAATTTTGGACAACGGGAACGGTAACGGAAATATGCTTGTACAGCGCCGTGACGGTGACAATTATATTTATGTAACGGTTACGGAAAAGGATAAAATCATAAACGGTAAGTGGACTGTAAGATACACAACACCTAACATTACAATCAAGTCATTTAATATGAACGGTGTTGACGGTATAGCAGGTATAGATTCGTGCAGTATATCACATTCATCGGAAGATTCTGCCGAACTTACAGCGTCATGGACAATGAGCGGAAGTACCGATAAAAAAGGGACAATAGACGTTTATTTGACGAAAGACAAAGATGTTTTGAAGAAAGTCAAAACAGGTGATAACAAAGGCGATTCGTTAGGAACTAACATACTTCACAAAACAGATGCAGAAATAAAAAACGGCAGTGAAAAAATTACACTTCCGGACACATTTGAAAGCGGAACGTATTATGCAGTAACAACCGTATCTACAACAGACGGAATAAGTCTTGCGATTAGTGATACACCTGTAAAATTCAAGAATAAGAAACTTCCTAAGTCAGTTTCAAAGGTGCATATCAATTACGGTGGTAACGGTAATATATTTGTGAATGTAACAGATCCCGAAAATGCCGATTATACGCATTATATAGCTGAAATTGTTGCGGAGGACGGCAGTGTACTAAGTAATAATGTAGGTCAGTTTGAAAAAGGCTCAAACTTCGTATTCGGCAAGGAGGCATATCTTGAAACAGGTAAAACATATTATGTCAATGTAAAAACTCTACGTGAAGAATACGGAAAATCGGATTTTTCTGATGAATATAAGACTTGGTATTATTACGGTGATGATGTGGTTTCATCGGATAAACTTGTAATGCCTGAAAAGGATATGCCAAAGTTGAAAGAGGTAAAAACAAACTTTGACAGCACAAAAGAATATATAAATGACAATAATATTATTGTTGAATATGTATTTGACAATGATGTGTTTATGGAATTGTCGGTAAACGGTCAAAAGGCATACAGTGACAATAAATTTAAGAAAGAATGGAAGTTTGTTTTAGATGACCTTGAGGACGGCGATTATGTAATTGATTTCACAGCTTATACGAGCAAAAAAGACAATATAAGCGGTAAAGATGCAATTATAGGCGACAGTGATGCGAGATTGGCATTCTCAATAGATACATCAGCACCTATATTGTCGCTTTCGCAAAAATCAGCTGAAAGCGTTGAAAATGTTTCAGCAAAATTTGGAGCAAATACTGTGATAACCGAAGATGACGGAAGTTACACTATTGAGGGATTAACAGAAAAATCTTCGACTCTTACAATAGACGGAGAAACTGACGGAATTACGGTTAATGAAAACGGAAGTTTCAGTATTACCAAAAAATTATCAGATAATGAAAATTATAAATCACATACGCTAAAAGCTGTAGATAACGCAGGCAACGTAACCGAACTTATGGTATATGCGGTGCGTAAAGGTAGTTTTGCGATTAAAGAAATTGAACTTAAAAATAACGGTGAGGATATTCAAACTGTTGATGGCGAGAAAAAGATTTCAATGAAAAGCGGTCAAAATACAAAGCTTTCGGCTTTTGCGGTCCTTGACGACGGAAAAGAATTTGAATTAAGTGACGATATGATTGATTGGAGTGTGTTGTACGATAAAAATCGTATCGCACTTGATGAGGGTGATATAACCGCATTGTCAAAGGGCGAAACAGCAGTAAAAGTTAAAATGAATACCGCAAATATTCAAACTGCGGAAGACAAGAATATAAAAGACGGATTTTCTGATTATGCAGTAATTGAGATAACAGGCAATTCAAAAGAAGATTTGATAGAAAAGATTAAAGAGGCACAAGAACTTCTTGACAATACACCTAATGCGTCGGACAGTAAAAAGAATGCTTTGCAGGAGGCTATTAATAAAGCACAGGAGCTTGTTAATGACAGTGCCGCAACAGAGGACGATTATACACAAGGTGTTGTAGCATTAAATAAGGCTATGGAATCCTTTAAAAGTACAGGCAAACATTCGGGTGGTGGCTCATCTTCGGCAAAATATAAGATAACATTACTACCGTCGGAAAACGGAAAAGTTACATTGTCAAGTACGGAAGTTAAAGCCGGCACAAGCGTAACTGTAACATCAGTTCCGAATGACGGCTATATGGTAAAGGATATTCTTATAAACGGCGTCAGCATTGGCAGTAATGCGGAAGTGTATACCGTTAAATCGGTATCTGAAAATATGGAAATTCAAGTAATATTCGGCGAGAAAACCGATTTACCGTTTATTGATGTTGAAAAGACAGATTGGTTCTATGATAATGTTAAATATGTTTATGAGCATAAATTTATGGTCGGTATAACGGATATAACATTTGAGCCGAACACAAACCTTTCAAGAGCAATGTTTGTTGCTATTCTACATAGAATAGACGGTGAAAAAGAGGAAGACGAATGTAAATTTGAAGATGTTCCAAGCGGTGCATATTATGAAAAAGCAGTTGCTTGGGCAAGCACTAACGGCATAGTGGCAGGAATATCGGCAACAGAATTTGATCCTAACGCAGATATTACAAGAGAACAAATGGCAGCGATTTTGTACAGATACGCAAATTACAAGAAGATAGATACAAAAGTGGGAGATAACACAAATATACTTTCATATGATGATTATAACGATATTTCTGAATATGCAATTCCGTCAATGCAATGGGCGGCAGGCAGCGGATTAATGGTCGGAAAAACAGAGACAACACTTAATCCGAAAGACAATGCCACAAGAGCAGAGGCAGCAGCGGTATTTATGCGATTTGTAGAAAATTTTAACGATTAAAATAATAGACCCATCAAAAATGATGGGTCTATTTGAATGCTTTCCTGAATTCGGTTGGCGTAAAGCCTGTATATTCTTTAAAATCTTTAGATAGCTTTTGAATTGTGGAAAAGCCTATTGTATCGGCTATAAAGGCGATAGAATGGTCTGTATACAGTAAATCATATTTGGCGGTTTCCAAACGCATATGCTTAATGTAAAGTGCGGGAGTTATGCCGAAATGTTTATTAAAAATCGATATAAAGTATTTCTCATTAAATCCCATTAAATTTGAAAGAGACTTTACGGAAATTTTTTCGTGAATATGATTTTTGATATAGTCATTTATAAATTTGACAAATTCATCATCTTGTATTTCATTGTGTGGTTTAGCTTTATCGAAACTCAAAAATATTGCTAAAAGCTCAATCAAAATTGATTTTATCATCAGAGCAGATACTGCGTCATTTTTTAATCTGAGTTCGCTTAATTTATTAAAGAGCGATTTTACATAATCCGGATTTTCAATATGAACAACATACGGGAAATCAATTATATCAAATAGCGACTTGCCGTTAATTGTTGCAAAAAAATCACACCAATATTTATTGTAGCAAGTTTCGTTTTGGGAGTATAGCGATACCCTTGAATTTTTCGGCAACAGTACCATATCGCCTTTCTTTGGATAAAATTCTTTACCGTTTACCGTTATTTTACCTTGACCGTCTAATATTAAATAAAAACAATCTCTCATACGAGTATGTTCTTCTCTTGACCAATCGGGACATAAGCCGTTGTCTATTAAAATAAATCTTATTTCTAATTTTGAAATGTATTGATTGAGCAGTTGATTTTGACTGTGTGGATTTTCTCCCATATATATCACCTCTAAAAGTATTATAAGAAATATTTATTGTTTTGTAAATATATAAATCTGACTTTTTGATAAAAAGATGTGACTTTTAGATACACAAATTGATATTGGTTATGTTAAAATACAATTAACAGATAAAATGTTTATGGAGGAATGAACGATGAATAAGAAATTGATTTCGTGTATACTGTCGGCGTCAATGCTTTGCACTTCAATAGGTATATTACCTGTAAAAGCAGAGCAAACACCGTATTTTACACATCAGAATGTAGTCGGTTCACAGACGTGTTACGGAGATGATACAGCTGAAAAAACGATTGATGAAATTCCGAATGTTATTCAGGGAATGAGAATTAATCAACCTGTTTTCAGAACAAAAGGATTATCACCAAACACGAGCTATACAGTAAATCAGCTTTTAAAGGACGGAACTGTTTTAAAAAATGAAACCGTTGTAGCCGATGAAAACGGTACAATAGAATTTAAACATGTACGAAATTGCGAAGAAGTTGAAGTTTTAAACGGGGAAACGGTAGTGGCTTCTCTTAATGCGGAACTTGAATATAAGAACGGCGTTGCCATTACATCTGCTCCTATGTCATATCAAATTTATCAAAGAGATGAAAATAATAAAGCAGAAATAAAAATAAAGGGAAAAACCGAAAACGAAACATCTGTCAGTGTCGATATTAACGGAACAGAAGAAAGTGTTACGGTTTCTGGTAATGAATTTGAATATACTAAAACTCTTGATACAGGGCTTTATGATATAACTGTAACATCGAACAAGGGAGAGGTTGCAAAGTATGAAAAAGTCGGTGTCGGAGATGTTTGGGTAGCGGCAGGACAGTCTAATATGACGGATATGGGTGCTGTTACAGATGATTTTTCACCGGAAGATGATGACCCGATAAATGAAAATATGCACATAATTTATGCTGAAGATTGTACATGGCAACAGATGTCACATCCGGCAGGAGAAGGTCGTTTCTTTAAAACGGGAGTAAGAACATCGCCGGTAACAAGTTTTGCAAGAGAAATTAGCGAAAAAGAAAATGTACCGATTGGCGTTGTTCAAACATCAGTAGGCGGTACGAACATTTGGCAATGGATAGACGGAATAAGAAATGACGCAAACAGCGGATATTTATTTAATGCACTAAAATCATGCTTCGATAAAATGCCGTCAAAAAATATTAAGGGTATTTTATGGTATCAAGGGTGTAACGATGCGATAAATGAAAACTACGCATATGATTATAAAAATTTGCAACAAAAAGTATTTGATACAATGCGTGGTTTCTTCGATGAAAATACACCGATAATCACGACACAATTAAATGACGCAAATCAAGACAGTAACAGTTCACAAGGCTATTATGATGCGTGGTCATATGTAAAAGATATTCAACGTCAGAACGAAAGTTTATATGACAATGTTTATGTTGTTGGTACAGGTGAATTAGAACTCGGCGATACTATTCATAATAATGCCGCATCAAATGTGAAACTTGGTGCAAAATGGGCGAAAGTCGCAGAAGCGGTTGCTTACGGAGATGAATCTGTATCATATGAAAATGCACAGATAGATACGGCAAAAGTTACCGGCGATAATGAAATAACATTAACATTTAAAAATACCGACGGATTGAAAGTTGCCACAGGAACAAAACGTATAGGAATTACAAATGTATCCGGAGGAGGCTACAAAATTCCTTTAGGTGATTTAACAAAAGAATTTACGGTAAGAAAAGGTGCAAGCCGAAAAGTTACTGCATCAAATAAAGATAAAGGTACAGAAATAACAATAAAAAGTGCCGAAATTCAAGCTGATAAAAAATCTGTTGTAATTACAACAGAAGAAGATTTAGCGGGTGTTATAGCGGTTGATTGTATGTACGGCAAGAGATTTACGCCTACACTTGTAGATGAAAAAACGAATGAAAGTGTATTGTCATTTTATAATGTAATTGCGGAATATGAAAATAAAATTCCTGTTACAGAATCTTTTGAAATAAATGCAAAGGATTCAGCCGATTTGAATAATGTAACTAAAACCGCATCAGACGGTACAATGTATGTCAACAGTTGGAAAAACGGAAACACGGATAATACATCATATGGTCTTGTTAAATTTGACTTGGAAAATTATGATTTTTCAAAAATAGTATCTGCAAAGTTGGCGGTTTACGGAAATAGTATCGGTAGAGATAGAAACGGTAATATAACAATTTCGGATATAGGAACAGATTGGGACAATACTGCGATATACGGCGATATAGCATATAATCCTACAAAAGAAATAACAAAGATAAATTCAAATACTGCAAGTGTATTTCCGGTAGGCAATTATTCTGAAATAGATATAACGGAGTATTTAAGAAAATATTCCGGAAATGAAATAGGTATAGGCATAGCCTCAGATTATGCCTCTGATGTAACTTTGTCAGGTAAAAACAGTGAAAACCCTCCTAAACTAATTATTCAACCTGGCAAAATGGTAACACTTTCATATACTTGCAACGGAGAACCTTGTGCGGATATGGAAGTGACAATAGAGGCAGTCGGTGCAACAGAATATCAGACAACAAAACATACAACTGATAAAGACGGAAACGTTGTTGTTTATTTAGCAGAGGGCAGTTATAAAGCAACAACAGAAAAAGAAATTGGTGTGAGAAATGCCACATCAAATACATTTACAGTATCAACAGACGATTTGTCAAATACATATACTGTTGAAAAGAACAATGAAGAAAAGCCAAAGCCGGTAGAAAATCCGACATATACTTTTGGTAACAAATTCAATCAGATAAAAACGTTTAACACATCATCATTATCTGAAACAAAGATTGCCGATACAGGATTGAGTGTATCGACAAGCGGTTCAAATTACAGTAATGTTGTAATAATGGACTCATCAACGAAAACAGGAACAGGCTATTATCCGCTTGGAACAGGACTTAGTGATAACGGATATTATTTGTTTATGGGTACGGGTGGAAACAGCAACACATCAATGACGCTTAAATTTGACAATCCGATAGAGTCGGAAAAATACATAAAAATAACATATGCAAAACCGACTTCGACAAATAACGGAAGTACAAACAGAAGTGCAGGTAATGAAAACACAATGTCAATCGACGGTGAAAAAATAGATGTACAATCAAATTGTGAATTTGACAAGTGGTACACAACAACAGTAAAATTATCTAATCAAACATCGCAGATTGATTTTGCTTTTGGAAAATGGAGCTCAATAGCAATTTCAAAAATTGAAATTACAGATACGGCAGATATGTTGGAAATTACATCTGACACAACTGAACAGTATATAACATCAGAAAATCAAACAGTTCAGTATACTGCGAAAGTTTATAAGAGCATTACAACAGAAAAAGACAAATCAGAGATTGTTTCAAAGGGAAGTGAGGATACAACGGCACATATCACTTATTCGGTAAACGGATATAACGGTGTATCAATAGATAATAATGGTTCTCTCTCAATTACTCCGTCTGCAACTGCCGGAACAGTAACAGTTTCGGCAGAATGTGGCGGAATAAAGAAATTTATAAATTTAGTACTTAAGTCACTCGGTAATGCGAATGCAGTTGAAATTTACGGTGATGAAGTCGTACATAGCGGAACATCAAAGTATATTGCAATTCCAATCGCAGACGGTGTGGTTATTCCTGCTCGTGATACAAAATGGGAGATAGTCGATAATACGGAAGGAGTGTCAATATCAAACGACGGTACACTTACTGTTTCAGACAGTGCTGCTGACGGTATTGTGAAAATCAAAGCAACGCTTACCGTATCATCTGTTCAAACGTCGGAAGTAATTGATGAACTTGAAGTGACAGTCAGAACAAACAATTCTGAAAATTGTCCGTATGAAGTAAAAGGTTTGTTATTGAAAAACGGTGAAACAGATGTAAAAAATGCAAGAGGTATAGACGGAATAATTGTTGATAAAAAAATCGACAGTACAAACGACTATATTGCCGTTGTGAAAGTATTTGATGAAAATAAAAAGCTAATCAAAGAAAACAAAATTGCTATCGGTGAATTGACTGACGGAGTACAGAAGATAAACACTGATATTGCTTTTGAAAAAGCATCATTTGTAAAGGTATATATAGCAAAAACAAATGATGAGTATTCAGCAAGCGATAATGAATATGACATTGTAAATGTCACAAAGATTGATGAAAATTTGAATACAACTACTATAATGCAAAATAAGAGCGAAACCGAAACAAATGCAACGCTTATAATGGCTCAATATAAAGACGGAATATTAAAGCAAATAAACGATAAAGAAGTAAAACTTCAAAAAGGCAAAAATAAAATTGACTTATCGGATATTAAAATAATAAACGGAGCTGATATAAAGATTTTATTATGGAGTGACAATATGACACCTTTGGCAACTGCATTAACAAAGATAAGTGAAAACGAAGATTATAAAATAGGCGAAGTTGTATCTGATGAAATATTCAGTACAACCACAGGAGAGTATTCAAACATTCCTCTTGTTTCAGATTGGTTGACAGGTGCAAAATCGGGACTTGGTATGGGTGCAGGTGTCATATCACCAAGTAGTGTACCGTATGGAATTGATCCGAATTTAGTTGATGTATCAACTTTGAATGTAAATTATACATATGACAATAATTATCAAGGTGCAACTGCCGATAATGCACTATGGTACAAGACAGGTGCGTTTCTTGCAAGTGCCAATGGGGCAAATAACAGTATCTACGCTCGTGACGGTGCGGATTGGGAGCAACAAGCATTGCCTATCGGAAACGGATATATGGGCGGTATGATTTTCGGACTTCCTGACAAAGACCAAATTCAGATAAATGAAGAAACTTTCTGGGCGGCAGGATACAGAGGAACTCAAACAGGGGTTAATTCAAATACTGTAAACAGTAAAATGAGTGAAGGCATAAACGGTTATATGAGCGTCGGTAATATTTTTGTTGATTTCAATATGCAGAAAGGTGCGACTGTCAATAATTATTACCGTGACCTCAACCTTGACGAATCTGTTGCTCATGTGAGATACGAATATGATAATAAAAATTTCAATCGAGAATATTTCGCAAGCTATCCTAAAGAAGTACTTGTATTCCGTTACACAGGTGATGATTTGAATTTTGACGTAAAACCTGTTTCAATGCACCCGGGTAATGTAACTGTAAATAACGGTGAGATTAAAATTGTCGGTAAATTAAAAGACAGTGAACCGTATTCATCGGGCGGTAATGCGGCATGGAATCAAGAATCCGATTTGGAATATTGCACTATTATAAAAGTTATTGCCGATGACGGTACAGTGACAGGCGGATATAATTCGGTTAATGTATCTGACAGTACAGGTGTAACAATACTTGTAGCGGTGGCAACGGATTATGACCCGACTCAGTTTGAACTTAATGCAGACGGAACTGTCAATATGTCAAAAACACCGTATAAGAATACACAAGGAGTTAAAGCGGCTGTCGAAAAAGCAGAAAAAAGAATACAAGGTGCGTCTGAATTAACTTATGAAGAATTGAAAAATGAACATATAAAAGATTATAAAGAGCAATTCGACAAAGTACAATTTAGTTTGACGGATAATAATGAAATATGTTCAGTACCTACAAATGAATTGCAATTATCATATAAAAACACAGTAACCACAAAATCTGTTGATAATAAGACAGTCGTTTCATATGATGAAAGTGCGTATGCAAATCTAAATAAGCATCTTGAAGAACTTCATTACAATTATGCAAGATATTTAATGATTTCATCATCGCGTTCTACAACTATGCCGTCAACACTTCAAGGTAAGTGGTGTCAGTCAACCGCTGAAATATGGGGTTCGTGTTACTGTATTAATATCAATATGGAAATGAACTATTGGTTTGCAGGCGGTGCAAATCTTCTTGACAGTGGTAAATCACTGATAGGTTGGTTTAATTCACAAATTCCGGCAGGGCGTATAACGGCTAAAAATATGTATAAAGTTACTCCGAAATCATATACGTTTGAAAACGGCAAGATGACGTTTACAGACAGTGCAGATGATAAAGATGATGTATTTATTATGCACACAAAGCAAGCAATAATGGGAACAACAGATATGACAGGCTCAACAAATATTCAGTCGGCAGGTAATACCGCATGGCTTATGTATAATCTGTGGGATTTGTATCAGACTTCGGGCGATAAACAACTTTTGGCGGACGAATTATATCCGATAATGCGAAAAGCGGCAAATTTCTATACGCAGTATTTGTATCAAAATCAACGCAGAACTACAACAGATACTGAGAAGTATCCTAACGGATATTATTATACTACTTGGGAAGGTCGTTCACCGGAGCAAGGACCAACAGAGGAAGGTATAAAATATGACTTACAGCTTGTTGCGGGTATGTACGACTATACTATAAAAGCGGCAGAAATATTAGGTGTTGATACCGATAAGGTGAGTGCGTGGAAAGAAATATGAAATCATCTTGAAATACCTGTGGAAATAGGTGGTGACGGACAGATTAAGGAATGGAAAGAAGAAACAAGCTATAATACAGACGCAAACGGAAAAACGTTGGGTGACCCTGTGCACAGACATATTTCACATCTTGTTGGTTTGTACCCGGGAACACTTATAAATCGTGACACACCGGAATTGTTAAACGGTGCGAAAGTAGTACTTGAAAACAGAGGTGATGATTCAACAGGTTGGTCATGCTCGAATAAATTCTTACTTTGGGCGAGATGTCTTGACGGCGATAAAGCACTTGAATTATTCCGTTATCAATTAGCACAAAAAACATATGCTAATTTGTTTGATACACACGCACCGTTCCAGATAGACGGTAATTTCGGTTCGGCGGCAGGTGTTATGGAACTTCTTATGCAGTCACAGACGGGAACTGTTTACATACTTCCTGCATTGCCTACAGAATGGAATAGTGGTGAAATAAGCGGTATTAAGGCTAAAAACGGTGCAGAAGTATCTATTAAATGGAGTGATAATAAAGCAACGGAAATAAAGATTACACCGACTGTTGACGGTAATATTACAATCGGTTACGAAAAAGATAATATATTAAAATTAAACGGTGAGAATATAAAGTTTGTAGATGACAAGTATACTATTGAAAATGCAAGTGCAGGAGAAACATATATATTCACTGAATAATTGTTATAAAAAACTGATATTTAAAGAACGAATATTTAATTATATCCGTTCTTTTTTTTGCAAAAAACTCTTTAAAAATTCAAAGAAATGTGATAAAATTTTAACAATGAATACAAAAGGAGATTGTTAAATGAAAAATAAAGTAAAAATCATTACTGCATTACTGACAACCGCGTTATGCACGACTTCGGCATATGCGGCGGAAAATCTTATAAAAAATGATAGCTTTGAAACTGAATTACTCGGAACAAACGGTTGGCGTTTTTCAGGTAGGGACGGTTGGGTTTATGAAAATGAAAACTCTGCCGATTGTACAACAGACGAAGTGCACAGCGGTGAAAAGGCACTTCATTTCAACAGTGCCGTTGTTGCACAGAGAGTTGAACTGAAAAGAAATGTGACATACACACTTGAATTTTATATAAAAGCGAAAGAGGATTGTATTGTAAATGCAGGTTTCTTTGACGGTTCACAGGATTGGCCGGGAAGTTATCCAGTAAAAACGAAAGAAATATCGGTAAATACTGATTGGACAAAGCATACAATCGAATTTGAATGTAACAATACTCAAGATTATTTGGCATATTTTAATTTGTGGGATAAAGCGGACGTTTATGTTGATGATGTTGTATTGAAAGAATCCGATGGGTACATATCACGTCTTATGACAGGCGTTGACGGTGACGGTGCAATAAGTTATTCAGCCGATTATAAAGGCGGTAAGCTGTTTGGCGTGGCACTGTATGACGAGAATAACAAACTTATCGGTTTTAAAAACAATTCAACATCGGGAACTTTTGAAAATGTGAGCGGTTACGGCAAATATACAGTGAAGTCATATTTGCTCGAAGACGATAATTTGCGTTCAAAGACACAAGAAATTGAATATAACGAGGATAGCAGTAAAAATGAAGATACGTCAATCGGTAAAGCAAAAAGTCTGACATTATCGGATCATAATGTGACAATAAATGTCGGTGATGAAAATAAAATATTGGACGCCGTTATTATGCCGGAATTTGCGTATGACAACAAGGTTTTATGGAAAAGTTCTGACGAATCAATAGTAAAAGTAAGCGAAAACGGTATTTTAACAGCTGTCTCAAACGGCAATGCTACAATTACCGTATCATCAGAGGACGGAATACTTACGGACGAATGTAAAGTCACAGTGACCGACAAAAAATCCGAGCGACTGTCATTGAATAAAACAAGTATAGAGTTAACCGAGATAGATTCGGTTTATCCGTTATCGGCAAATATTGAAAATTCCGACTTGGTTTGGAAATCTGACAACGAAAATATTGCAAGCGTAACAGACGGAATTGTTACGGCGAAAGGCAAGGGTAAAACTACAATTACGGTTTCAACTTCTGACGGTAAGCAAACCGCAAAATGTGCGGTTAATGTCAATACATCTGACAACACTATCACAAACGATACATTTTTTAAAGACACTGATGGCAATTATATATATTCACAGGGCGGTTGTATTCAAAAGTTTGGTGACAAATATTATTGGTATGGTGTAAAATATAAAGAAGCGGATATATATGCTAAAAATCCCGAAAACGGCAAAGCGGGAAATGCCGCTTACGAAACATTTACTTGTTATTCGTCGGACGATTTGGTGAATTGGAAGTTTGAGGGCTATCCTCTTACCGGTGAACCGAACGGTTGGGTTGGCAGAATGGGTGTTGTTTATAATGAAAACACGAAAAAATATGTGTTAATTTCTCAATATGCACCGGGTATGGTTTATGCGGTAAGTGATAAGCCTGAAGGACCATTTAAGATTGACCATATTCAAAAAACGTTGCCAATTCAAAATGATGTTACAGGTGACCAAACTTTGTTCCAAGATGATGACGGCAAAGCATATATAATATGCTCAAGTGCAAACGGACGTGCTTATCAATATGTAATTCCGCTCAGAGAATCAGACTTTTTGGATATAGACGAAGAAAATATCAAAATGCTTTTATATGATGAAGACGGCAGTTACATAGATGAAAACGGCGAAGTGGATAAGAAAGACAAAACAGGTATAGAGGGTAATTGTATGTTTAAATATAACGGCAATTACTATTATACAGGCTCTGATTTATACGGCTGGAATTCGTCAAGAGTGTATGTAATGCAGTCTGACAGCATTTTGGGCGATTATAATAAAGATACGGGACTTCCATATATAATGAATAACACACGAGATAGTTTTGCTCACAATTCGCAAGCAGGCTTCTATACAACGATTCACGGAAGTGAAAACGATTTGATTATTTATTGCGGTGACAGATGGGGCGATTTTGCAGGTAACGGAATCGGATATAATCAATGGGTACCGCTATCATTTGATAAAGAAGGCAAACCGTACTTTAACAATCTTCATCAATGGAAGTTGGACGCTGAAAAAGGTACTTGGGAAGTCGGAGAGGGCAATAACTATATTTCCAATCCAGAATTTGAGGCGGACAGAAAAATAACAGCAACACCAACAGGTTGGAAAGTGCGTGACAATGTCGGCAATTATTCTGTATCCAATGCACGCGGAAAGGTTGACAGCGGTAATTTTGTAATACAGGAAACTGCACCGGAAGATTATATTTCAGATTTGTATCAAGAAATAACTGATTTACCTAACGGAACATATACAATGACTGCGTGGGTAAAAAGCAGTGGCGGACAAAATGTATGTAATGTATACGCACAAAGCGGTGACAAAAAGAAAACATATTCCGTTAAAACAAATATTGATGATTGGAAAGAAATTGTTGTTGCAACAGATATAAAAGTGACAGACGGAAAATGTACAGTAGGACTATATTCGGACGCTCACGCAAATGAATGGGTACAGATGGACAATGTGAGATTGGTTAAAAATATAGAATAGAAATGCAATTCGGAAATCAAGCTTAAAAACTAAGCTTGATTTCTTTTTTGAAAAAATCAAGAAATATTGACAAAATCGGTTAGTTATGCTAAACTAATTAAGGTTAGAGAATACTAACCATAATTGCGATTTAAAGCAAAGGAGAGATATATTATGAGTACAGCGATTATAGTAGCAGTATTGATAGTTATAGCGGTTATAGCTATTAGAAGTTATGCTAAAAAACTGACTTCGGGGTGTTGCGGCACTGAAATCGAACACGTTAAGAAAATTAAGGTTGAGGATAAAGATGTGTCACATTATCCGTACTGTGTTCAGATAGGCATAGACGGAATGACTTGCAATCACTGCAAAGCGAGAGTCGAAAATACACTTAACAGTGAGGACGGCGTATGGGCAGAAGTTGATTTAAGTCAAAATTTAGCAACGGTACATATGAAAAATAATTTATCTGAATTATTTTTGAGAAAACTTGTTTCAAGTGCCGGATATATTATGACTACATACAACGCACAATAATATTTACGTTAATATAAATAGCAGAAGATTAAATTCTTCTGCTATTTTTGTGCAAGACTAACTTTCTAATTTTATACATATGTGCTATAATAGTAGTAGTTAAAATATTTGGAGGAATGTATGTAATGAAAAAGAGTAAAGGCATATCAAATCAGATGGATATGCTGAATGGAAGTATTTTTGATAAAATTTTATTATTTGCACTTCCGTTGGCGATAAGCAGTATATTGCAGCAACTGTTTAATTCGGTTGATGTGGCGGTTGTCGGAAGGTTTGCGAGCAGTGAGGCTCTGGCGGCGGTTGGAAGTAACAGTTCGGTTATAAGCTTGCTGATAAATCTGTTTGTGGGAATTTCAGTCGGTGCGAATGTTGTCATAGCAAATTATATAGGGCAGGGAAAAACAGAAAAAATTCAAGATGCAGTTCATACTGTAATGATAGTTTCGCTTATAAGCGGTGTATTTCTGCTTGTGTTAGGATTGATGATTGCAAGACCTATTCTTGAAATTATGGGAACACCCGAAAATGTAATAGATTTAGCGGTATTGTATTTGCACATTTACTTTTTGGGAATGCCGTTTTTGATGATATATAATTTTGGAGCAGCTGTTTTAAGAAGTAAAGGTGATACAAAAAGACCTTTGTATTGTCTGATTATATCTGGAGTAATAAATGCCTGTCTTAATTTGTTGTTTGTAATAGTATTCAAATTAAGCGTAGCGGGAGTGGCGATTGCAACAGTAATAGCTGACGGAGTGAGTGCGGTTCTTATAATATATTTTCTGATGAATGAAGAAGAAACAATCAGATTAAGGCTTAATAAATTAAAAATAAAGAAAAGCGAATTGATAAAAGTTATCAAAATAGGTGTACCGGCGGGCTTGCAAGGAGTGGTGTTCTCTGTTTCAAATGTCTGTATACAGACTGCTATAAACAGTTTTGGCTCTGACGCAGTTGCCGGCTCTGCCACCGGATTGAATTTTGAATATTTTACATATTTTACAATTAGTGCATTTGTACAAGCGGCAGTAACATTTACAAGTCAAAATTACGGTGCAAGAAATTTTAAACGTTGTAAAAAGATATTCGTATACAGTATGATTTCAAGTGTGGTTATATGCGGATTGATGAGTGCTATATTTGTTGTGTGGCGTGACTTCTTCGCAGAAATTTATACTACTGATAAAGCCGTTCTTGAATATGCGTCAATAAGAATGGTTCACGTATTGTTGTTTGAATGTTTGGCAAGCTCGTATGAAATAGGCGGTGCGGCATTGAGGGGATTGGGATATTCAATGACTCCGGCGGTGCTTACTGTATTGGGGTCGTGTGTGTTTAGATTAATATGGATATACACCGTATTTAATAAGTTCAGAAGTTTTGAAATGCTGATGAATGTGTATCCTGTTTCGTGGGTTATAACAGGTATTGCGGTGTTAATTGCATATGCAATAGTGAGGAAAAAGTTGTTTAAAGAAACATAATAAAAATTAAAAAAAACAAATAGTATTTTTAAAATAAGGCAAAAAAATAACCGTTCGTATCGAACGGTTATTTGAGAGTGTGAGAAAAAGTCTGTAAAAAATAATCCTTCTATGATAGAATATAAATA
>OLND01001025.1_pt1 | contig 31303 bp, 27 predicted proteins | sample 1672031 | NCBI WGS metagenome assembly OLND01 (sample SAMEA3136638, study PRJEB25190) | human gut metagenome | biome: human gut; feature: human-associated habitat; material: faeces | place: Austria | collected 2013 | reverse complement strand
TGCTCATCCCGTCCTTCGTCAAGATGGACTTCTCCGACCTGCCCGCCCTGCTGGGGGCATTTGCGCTGGGCCCGGTGTACGGCGCGGTCATCAGCTTCATGAAGAACCTGCTCCACATCGTCATCAAGGGCACCAGCACCGCGTGTGTCGGCGAGCTGTGCAACTTCATGCTGGGTGCGGTCTTCTCGGTCACGGCGGGCTGCATCTATAAGCACCGCAAGAGCCGCAAAACGGCTATCCTCGGTGCGCTGATCGGTGCAGCGGCTATGGCAGTGTTTAGTGTGCCGTCCAACTACTTCATCACCTATCCGGCCTATGTGCAGTTCTATCACATGCCGCTGGAAGCCATCCTCGGCATGTATCAGGCCATCCTGCCCTCGGCAGACAGCCTCATTAAGTGCCTCGTCATCTTCAATATGCCCTTTACGCTGGTCAAGGGCCTGTTGGATGCGGTGCTCTGCATGGTGATCTATAAGCCGCTGTCGCCCATCCTGCACGGCCGCAAGTGATCGAGAAATGAAAAATCTCCGGGAAGCAACGCTTCCCGGAGATTTTTTCAGCTTAGAGCTCCTTTTTCCTGCCACTTTCCGCGGGCGAGGCGGACAAGGAAGAGCAGCCCGCGGATACACAGCTCACAGCACATGGCGCTCCACACGCCCACCAGCCCGAACCGGGGCGCGAGGAAGAAGGCCAGCGTCAGCCGGATGCCCCACATGCTGACGAGGTTCAGCACGAAACAGGCGGTGCTGTCGCCCGCGCCCTGCATCGCGCCGCTGGCCACGATGCTGGCCCCGAACATGGGCTCGGCAAAGGCTTCGATGCGCAGCACCCGCGCGCCCAGCGCGATGACAGCGGCGTCGGCGGTGAAGATGCCCATCAGCGCGGGGGCGAACAGCCACAGCCCCATGCCGGACAGCGCCATGATCCCCATGCCGATGGCGGTGCAGAGAAAGGCGAACCGTTTGGCCATGTCCTTCCGTCCGGCACCCACGGCCTGCCCCACCAGCGCGATGGACGCATCCTGAATGCCGTAGCCTGCCATGTAGCACAGACCCTCGGCGCTGACGCCAAGGCTGTTGGCCGCAATGGCCACCGTGCCGAGGCCGGAGACAATCCGCACCAGAAGCACCTGTGCGGAGGAGAGGGCCGCACGCTCCGCTGCCAGCGGGGCACCCACCCGCCAGAGGTTCAGCAGACACGAGCGAGTGATCTTCCACGAGCCGGGCTTCCGGATGCAGAGCGGGCCTTCCCGCAGCAATAAGATCGCCAGCGCCAGCAGCCCGCCCACCACGGTGGAAAGGGCGGTGCCCAGCGCTGCGCCCGGCACCCCCAGCCCAGCACCCCAGACCGTGAAGCGGGAGCCGAAGAGGGAGAGGGTGCGGGTGGGGTTGATCAGGAAAAAGTTGAACAGGACGTCCAGCATGCAGACCAGCACGCTGATGAGGCCGGGGGTCAGCGCGTCGCCGGTGGCGCGGAGCATGGCCGTGTACATCCCCATGGCCATGGTGAAGGGGAGAGCCGCCGACCAGATGGCGAAATAGGCGGACGCATTGGCTTGAAGTGAGACATCCGCCCCCAGCCAGCCGGGCAGAAAGCGGCTGATGCCGATGCCGAAGGCCGCCGCCCCAAGGCCCAGCAGCAGGTTGAAGAGCATGGATTGGCGCAGCACGCCGCGGGCGTCCTGCTGGCGGTCCGCGCCGAGGTATTGGGCGATCTGGATGGAAAAGGCTGTGTACAGCCCCACAAGGATGCCGTGCAGCAGCCATGTGCTAGAGCTGACGATGCCGATGGCGGCGGTGGCCTCGGCCCCGATGTGGCCGACCATGGCCGCGTCGATGTATTCCATGGCCGTTACGACCATCTGCTGCAAGATCGAAGGGATGCTCAGCGTCAGTACCACCTGCGCCGTCTCGCGCAGAGGGATGTCCTCGCCCTGCCGCATCCGGGCGGAAAGCTGTTCGAGTGAAAGTGTCATGGTTTCTCCTGTTGCAATAAAAAATGCCCCGCAAAGGGGACAGCTTGCCTTCTTATTATAGAAGGGCGGGCGCAAAATGTCAAACCGGCGGCTTTTCGGCGGGAACGATTGATTTTTTCTGCCGGGCGTGATACACTTTCCTTGCGTATGAGTGAAACAACAGGGGCGGCGCTCTGCCGTTCCGGGAAAGAGGAAAATATGCTGCAACTGTTATCGGGCAGTCAGCGCACCGTGGATGCGCTGGGATTTCTATTGGCCTTTGCGCTGACGGCGCTGATGGACTCGGTCTTCCGGGAAAAGCTCCCCCAAGACCATGGCCGCGCCTTTGCGGTGAACGGCGAGCTCTCCAAGGGCAAGGCCCGCGGTTCCGGCCTCATCTTCGTGCTCTGCATCGCGCTGGTTACGCTGGCAGTGGTGCCGCTGCGCACCGAGTATATCATCTATACCGTGCTGCTCATTGCCTCCATGCTCTCTGGCTATTTTGACGATGCTTCGGAAGTGGCGTGGAACGAATACAAAAAGGGCCTCATCGACCTCGTTATCGCCATCGTGGCGGGTGTGACCTACCTGAACTTCAACAGCACGGCGGTCCACTTCCTGAACTGGAGCTTCGCCATCCCGTATCCGCTCTACCTCGTGCTGATCGTCGTCCTGATCTGGGCCAGCATCAATGTGGTCAACTGCACCGACGGCGTGGACGGCCTGTCCGCCAGCCTTGCGGTGGTCAGCATCGGCACCTTCCTGCTGGCCTACGGCAAGGAGCTGGGCGATTACGCAACGGCGGCCATCGTCTTCATCGGTGCTCTGCTGGCCTACCTGTGGATGAACGCCAAGCCCTCCACCCTGCTGATGGGCGACGCGGGCAGCCGCGCCATGGGCTTCTTCCTCGCAGTGCTGGCCCTCAAGAGCGGCCATCCCTTCGCCTTCCTGCTGGCTGCGCTGGTCTTTATCGTGGATGGCAGCTTGGGCATCCTGAAGATCAGCTTCAAGCGTTTCCTGCACATCAGCATCCTGAAAAACACCCTGACCCCGCTGCACGACCATGTGCGCAAGCGGATGGGCTGGAGCGATGAGCAGGTGGTGGCCCGCTGGCTGATCCTGCAGGCCGTTGCTTCGGCATGGCTGCTTCTGCTGACCCGCTGACGCGAAAAAGATGTGAATGAGCGACGCTCGGTGAACGGTTTCACCGGGCGCCTTTTTTTGCATACGATCAAAAAGAAACAGGAGGAACCCCATGGAGTCGATCTTCGACCTCGAAACCGGCGCGGTGCTGGCCGTGCTGATGCTGCTGTTCCGCACGCCGCTGCTGGCGGCACTGGCGCTGGAGCTGCTGGCCGCAAACCGCGATATCCTGACGGGGAGCAGGGAAGCTTCCCGCTGAAATAAAAGAGACTGCCGCAAACTCCCTCCGGCATCGCTTACCGTTACGCCAAGGCTCCCTCCGAGAGGGAGCTGGCACGGCGAAGCCGTGACTGAGGGAGTATAATACGGCAGTCTTTTATTGTAAAAAACTCAAAAAATCAGCCGAGGGCCTTTTCCGCCGCCTCGACCACATGACCCACCAGCACCGAGGTGGTCACGGTGCCGACACCGCCGGGCACCGGGGTGACGGCCTCCACCAGCGGCTCCGCCTCGTCGAACCGGACATCGCCGCAGAGCTTGCCTTCTGCGTTGACATGGATGCCCACATCCACCACCACCTGCCCGGCCCGTAGGTGTTTGCCGCCGATGGCACCCTGCTTGCCCATGGCGACTACCACAACGTCCGCCTCTTGGCAGAGGGCAGGGAGGTTCCGGGTGCGGGAGTTGCAGAGGGTGACGGTGGCGTTTTCGCGGTCCAGCATCATGGCGGCGGGCTTGCCCACCACAAGGCTGCGGCCCACCACCACGGCCCGCTTGCCGGAGAGGGGCACCTGATAATACTTCAAGATCTCAAGGCACGCCTGTGCCGTGCAGGGTGGGTAGCCGATGGCGCTGTTGGTGAAGACCCCGGCCAGCGAGCCGTCGGTGATGCCGTCGATGTCCTTTTCCGGGGCCAGTGCGGCGCGGATGGTGCGGTCATCGAACTGCTTGGGCAGCGGGCGGAAGAGCAGACAGCCGTGGATGGCTGGGTCTGCGTTGACCTGCGCGATCACGTCCAGCAGCTGTTCCTGCGCGGCATCTTCGGGCAGGAGGAACTGCTTCACCTCCACGCCGACCTTGCCGCAGCGGGTCAGGACGCCTTTCTCGTAGGAAAGATCGTCCGGGCGGGCACCCACCCGCACCACGGCCAGCGTGGGGGTGACGCCCCGCGCTTTCAGTGCCGCGCACCGGGCGGCGTTTGCTTCGTTCATGGCGGCCACCACAGGCGCGCCTTTTAAGATCGTTGCCATCACATTACCCCTCCTGTTGTGTGAGCTGTTCGTAGACCCGGTCGGCCTTGGGGACAAAATCGGCCAGCAGCGCAGCGGCCTCGGCGTTCAGCGCGGCGGCGCGGGCTTTGTCGGCCATCAGGCGGGTGTTGACCGTAACGTTCAGCCCCGCCGCTTGGAGCGCGGCTTTGCAGAACAGCGCGGCGCACCCGGCGTCGGAGAGGGCCAGCACGCTGCCCTTGGCCCCATATTCCTCTGCAAGGGTGATCCCCTCGCAGCACGCGGCCATGATCTCCAACGGTACCGCACAGGCCCTGTTGAGGGCCTCTTCCAGCACCGCAGCCTTGTGGGCTTGCTGCTCCGGCGTCTCTTTGGGCAGCTTGTAGGCGGCAGCCAGCGGCAGGAACGCCTCGGCGTCGGCCTGTACCAGCCCCTCCAGCCGCTTGCGCAGGGCGGCGGAGCGCTCGTTCAGCGCAAGGATGTCGGCTTCTACGGCGGCATATTTCTTCTTGCCCACGGTCAGGCTGCCGACCATATTCCCCAGCGCCGCCCCCGCTGCGCCCACCAGTGCCGCCGCGCCGCCGCCGCCCGGTGCGGGGGCGTTCCCGGCAAGCTCGGCCAAAAAGGTTTCACAGCTTAAATTTGTCAGTTCCACGATAAATTTTCTCCTCTGTCGCATAGCTGTCCAATTGCCGGTCGTGGGGGTCTGCTGCCGCCCGCTCCACCCGCTGCACCTCAAAGGCAACGCCCAGCGTCACAGCGTTTTGGCAGCGGGGCAGGTAGCGGTCATAGTAGCCTTTCCCCATCCCGACGCGACGGCACGCGGCGTCGAATGCGGTGCAGGGCACGAGCACGAGGTCGAGTTCCCCCGGCGCCAGCAGCCGCGATTTTGTAAGGATGGGGGTGCGGATGCCGTAGGCCCCTGCCTCCCAGCCGTCCGGCTCCGGCACGGCGGCGGTCAGGGTGAAGCCCTCCCCGCAGACGGGGTAGGCCACCGTTTTGCCCAGCCGTTCGGCTTCGGCCAGCAGGGCCGAAAGATCCGCTTCGCCCCCGAAGGCGGCGTAGGCGAGGAGGGTCTGTGCCTCGCGAAAACAGCGAAGCTGTGCGATGCGGCGGCAGAGCGCGGCATTGGCCGCCGCACGGTCGGCTTCGGAAAGTGCCCGCCGCGCGGCGATGCCCGCCTTGCGCTGCGCCGCCTTTTCTGCGGCGGTATCCATCGGCTTTTCCCTCCCCATGGCGGACGGCGAAAAGTTGTACAAAACCATCCGGCAAAAATATACAAATATAATAAACGCTGCGGTGGAAAAATGCAAGGGTTTCGGCGAAAATGCGGTTGCAGGTTTTGGGCCGATTTGGTATAGTAGCAAGTAGGAGCCCGACTCGCTGAGGAGCCGCCGCTGCCGCGATAGAATGTCAAGAGAGGGGTAGTAAACTATGTACGAAAAAATGATGGACACCATCGGTCTGGTCAAGGAAGCAGATCCGGAGCTGGCCGCCGCCATGAACCGGGAGCTGACCCGCCAGCGGGAGAACATCGAGCTGATCGCCAGCGAGAACATTGTCTCGCCCGCCGTCATGGCCGCCATGGGCAGTGTGCTGACCAACAAGTACGCCGAGGGTCTGCCGGGCAAGCGCTATTACGGCGGCTGTGCCTATGTGGATGAGGTGGAAAATATTGCGATCCAGCGTGCATGCAAGCTGTTTGGCGCGAAGTACGCCAACGTTCAGCCGCACTCCGGCGCACAGGCAAACCTCGCCGTTTACTTCGCCCTGCTGGATCTGGGCGATACCGTTATGGGGATGGACTTGTCGCAGGGCGGCCACCTGACCCACGGCTCGCCGGTGAACATGTCCGGCAAAAACTACCACTTCGTTTCCTACGGCGTCAATGCAGACGGCGTCATCGACTATGCGGAGCTGGAAAAGCAGGTCAAGAAGGTGCGCCCCAAGCTCATCGTGGCCGGTGCATCGGCTTATCCCCGCGCCATCGACTTTGAGAAGATCGCGGAGATCGCCCACGGCTACGGGGCCTACCTGATGGTGGATATGGCCCACATTGCGGGCCTCGTGGCGGGCGGGTATCACCAGAGCCCGGTGCCCTACGCCGATGTGGTGACCACCACCACCCACAAGACCCTGCGGGGCCCCCGCGGCGGCCTGATCCTGACCAACAATGCCGTGCTGGCCAAGCGGATCAACTCCGCCGTCTTCCCCGGCACGCAGGGCGGCCCGCTGGAGCACGTCATCGCGGCAAAGGCCGTCTGCTTCGGCGAGGCACTGAAGCCGGAGTTCAAGGAATATGCACGCAAGATCGTCGAGAATGCACAGGCCATGGCCGCTGAGCTTCAGGCCCGCGGCGTCAAGCTGGTGTCCGGCGGCACGGACAACCACCTGATGCTCATCGACCTGCGGGACGAGGAGTGCACCGGCAAGGAGCTGGAAGCCCGCCTCGACAGCGTGCACATCACCGCCAACAAGAACACCGTCCCCGGCGAGACCCGCAGCCCCTTCGTGACCTCCGGCGTCCGTCTGGGCACCCCGGCGGTGACCACCCGCGGCATGGGTCCCGCCGAGATGAAGATCATCGCGGACTGCATCGCGGACTGCATCTGGCACTACGACGAGAAGCGCGACGACATCGCCGCCCGCGTGCTGGCGCTGACCAAGGCTTTCCCGCTGTACGAGTAAGCATTTGATTTTTCGGAGCACCTGCCGTATCCTGCGGCGGGTGCTTTTTTGCGGAAAATCTTCATGCAAGGCCGCATCTCCACTCTATGCAGCCTTGCGATTTTAGCGCAAATCGGCTATAATGGTGCGGAAAAACGCGAAAAAAGGAGAACGCACCATGCTGATCTATCTGCTGCGTCATGGCAGGACCGAATACAACGTCCAGAAACGCTATCAGGGCCAGCGGGACATCCCGCTTTCGGCGGAGAGCGCCGCGAAGCTGCGGCGGGCCGATTTTTCCCCGGAAATCGTCTATGTGACCCCGCTGCAGCGCACTTCCCAGACGGCGAAGATCCTCTTCCCGGAAGCGAAGCTCGTGCCGGTGGAGGGGCTGAAGGAGATGAACTTCGGCCGCTTCGAGGGGCAGAAATTCGTCCATGTGGAGCAGGACCCGGAGTATCTGGCGTGGGTGGCCGAAAACGAAACAAGCCCCCACCCGGACGGCGAGCGCAAGAGCGATTTTTGCCGCCGCGTCTGCACAACATTTGCGGAACTGGTCGATGAAGCGCTGGAAAACGGCGAGGAACAGCTTGTCATCGTGGCCCACGGCGGCACCCAGATGGCGGCCATGGAGCGCTTCGCCGTGCCGCACAAGACCTTCCATGAGTGGTGCGGCCCCAACGCGGGGGGCTATGTGCTGGATGCCTGTGACTGGAAGACGCAGCGGGTCCTGCACGTCGTGAAAACGGTCCGGTATGCGGAGGAAAATGCCTGATGGAACAAGGGCTGCTGCATCTTTATTGGGGCGACGGAAAAGGGAAGACCACCGCCGCCATGGGTCTTGCCCTGCGTGCGCTGGGCAGCGGGAAAACCGTCGTCATCGTGCAGTTTTTGAAGGGCGGCAAAAGCGGCGAGGTCCCGCTGCTGGAGCAGCTGGGCGCGAAAATTTACCGCGGCAAGGCCGGGCAGAAGTTCGTGTTCCGGATGAATGACGCCGAAAAGGCTGCCACCCGCCAATTGCAGAACGAGAACCTGCGCGCCGCCATGGCCCAGCCCGCCGACCTGCTGATTCTGGACGAAGCGGGCTCCGCGTGGGAACTGGACATGGTAGACAAAGACCTGCTGCAGGAGGCGGTGCTCCGCCGCCCGGCCGCGCAGGAATGCGTCCTCACCGCCCACGCGGCACCGCGGTGGATGCTGGACGCCGCCGACTACAGCACCGAGATGAAGTGCCACCGCCACCCCTACCAAAAGGGGATCGCCGCGCGGCAGGGAATCGAATATTAAACAAAGAGGCTGTTGCAAAACTCCTTCCGTCATCGCTGACGCGATGCCACCTCCCTCTCAGAGGGAGGCTTTCACAGCTTGCCGTTACGCCAAGGCTCCCTCCTAGAGGGAGCTGGCACGGCGAAGCCGTGACTGAGGGAGTATAGGCAACAGCCTCTTTTTTTACACGGTCGCCAGCACAGCGAGAATGCTCTGCCAGTGCGGGTTTTGGGCGGAAGGAGCAGCGCGGCGCGGGGCAGGGCGCGAAATGGGACGGGGAACAGCGTCCGCCGGGCGGGCAAAGGGGGAGCAGAGCTGCGCCTGCCACTGAGCGGCCAGCTCCATGGCCTGTGGGCAGCTCTGCAGGGTGCGGCGTTCCGCTCCGGCCAGAAAATCGCCCAGCCAGCAGAGGATGGCCGCAATGGGAAGGCAGTCCGCCGCTTGGGTGCTCCAATAGCACCAGTGGCCCCCCCGGCCCACGAAGCTGTCTACCGTGATCATGGCCCCCTCACGGGCCGACTGCGGCAGCGCCGGGCAGGAGGCGTCCGAAAGGCGGCGGAGCTGGGCCACGATGAAGTCAGTGCGGGCCGCGTCAAAAGCGTCGTCCCGGATACAGGCAGAAAAGTCTGCCGTGTCCAGCAGAGCCTCCGCCTTGGTGGGGAACCGGCCCGTCAATTCGCCGGAAGCGTTGTGGCAGAGCTGCCAGCCCTTGCGGAACAACTGAAAGTTGAAGTTCTGACGACCCATGGTAGAGTAGAAGACCCGCGCATGGCCGGAGGCGCTGCGGCGCAGCTCCAGATAGGCGTCCGCTCCGCCAAGATCCTGCACTTTTACGCTCAAAATAAACGAGTAGCCGCTTTTTTGTGCAGACATGGCACGGTGCATTTCCTCAAAGTAACGATTGGCGTCCATAGCGGGTCTCCTTCCTTGTACAACCAATGATTCGTTGTTTTCTGAGGACATTATAGCATAAGTTGTCTCGAAATACAACTATAAGTTTGACGAAATCGAAAATATTTTTTCGGCATTCCCGACGATACAAGCGATATGGTTGTAAAAATAAAACCGGGGCTGCGTTTTTGCGCAGTCCCGGTTCAGGAAACGGTTCAATCGCCCAGCTCCCGGATCTCGTTCTGGATGAGCCGGCCGGCGGCGCGGGCCAGTTGGTCCATGCCGCGGATGCGGGCGAGGTTTTTGCCGTAGATGCGTTCGGCGTCGCGGCTGGAGCTGTCCTCCCCCATGAAGACGGCGGAGACCCGCAGCCCCTTGCGGCGCAGATCACGCACCTCGGCGGCGGCATCGTCCACGCCGAAAGCCCCGCCGTAATCGTGGCCCAGCGGGTTTTCGGAGGAGGGCGGCACCCGGCGGCTGTCGTTGGGGGAAGCATCCGTCAGCAAAATGAGCAGATGGCGCGGCGCAGGGCCGGGGGCAAAGTCCACAAGGTCGCCCGCCGCCCGCAGGGCCAGCCCGTCGCGGTTCCAGCCGGAAGCGAAATATTGATTGATGTTCTGCAAGTTTTTGTCTTGGAAGCCCTTCAGCACCCGCAGCACGGTGTACCCGCGCAGACTGGAAAAGCAGCTCACCCGCACCGGGATGCCGCAGGCGGCAAGGCTCTCGGCGAGGATGGAACCCTGCGCCGCGATGACCTCCTGACAGTGCAGCCGGGAAGCGGAAGCGTCCAGCAGCAGGTCCACCGTGAAGGAGGGCTGGTTCTCTTCCTCGACACAGCGGAAGACGCGGGCATCGTCCAGCAGGGGCGCACGCCAGACCCGCTCCGGGTCCAGATTGCCGCTGCGGGCCACCCGCGCGTTTGGCTGCTGGTGGACGAGGATGCAGTTCCGGATCTGCTCGGTCAGCCGCAGCACGACGCTGCGGTGGAGCTCCCGGTTCTTGGCGTAGTAGGCGCGGTTCCGGTCGGCTTGGAGCTGGGCCTGTTCGGCGAGGTGCTTCGCCTCCGGGTTGGGGGCTTGTTCCGGGCTGGGCACGCCCGCCGCAAACCAGAGGCGGCATCCCAGATGGTTCCCGGTGCAGAGCTCCTGCTCGGCCTTGCGCAGCCGCTCCGGCGGGTAGAGCGACCGCCCGAAGCAGCTTTCGATGTAAGCGCGGTCCTCGGCGGCGTTCTGCTTCAGGGTGATGTGGGCCAGCCGCTTGTCCACGGTCAGCCCGCCGATGCTGGCCGCATCCACCGAGTTGGAGTGCTCCACCGTCACGCGGTCGGTTTTGATCATCTGGGTAGGCAGGGTCTTGGTGGCAAGGGAGGCCAGCAGCCCTTCCAGATGCAGGTGGAGCGCGGGCTTCTGCCGCACGGTGCCGTCAAAGAGGTTCGCTTTTGCAAAAACAGACAGCAGTGCATCCTTTAACGCGGCGGGTGCGGGCGGTGTGTCCGGCGCAAGGGCCTTGGCAAGGTCGGCTTCGTAGGGCGTCATCACCGGCGGGCGGCGGCCCTGCACGGTACGCCAGCGGTGGGCCTGCATGGTGTAGACGAGCTGGTTTTTCGCCATCCACTCCTGCCGGGAGAGCTTGTACTGGATGCCGAAAAAATAGTCGGCGTGGGCGCGGCGCAGCTCGGCCAGCACCGGGCGGCGGGGCAGCTCCAGCGCGTAGGCCGCGCTTTCGAGGTAGAGCCACGTCAGGTCGTCCAGCTGGCTTTGGCGGATGTCGCCGTCCCAGCAGTCGAACAGGCTGCGGACGAGGTCGTCGCCGTAATATTTGTGCACCAGCCCCACGATGCAGTTCATGTAAAAATCGATGGTGCCGTCGGTGTTGTGCGCGAGGAACAGCGGCTCAAATCCATAGGCTCCGGCTGCCGCCCAGACCTGATTGGCTGCGCGCCGCTGTTCGGCGGTATAGCTCTGGGCTTCCATCAGCCGAAGAGCTTTTCGGCAGTGAGCTGCGCCGGGATGCGGGCGGCGATGACGTCCCGGATGAGCCCCTGCTCGTAGGAATCAAAGGCTTTGTTGGTAATGCCCATATCCAGCGCAGCCCCGGCGGCTACGCCCCGGCGGATGAGCCGCAGGGCGTCCAGCATCCCGCGCAGGTCCAGCGCCTTGGTGGAGATCTCAGCGCTGTCGCACTTCTTCTGCAAGTCGAGGAAGAGGAGGGCGAACTGATGGACATATTTTGCCGCAAGGTCTGGGAACTGGGCCCGCAGCAGCTTTTCGAGGTTGTCCTGTGTGATGGTGGGCATCTGGATGACCACGAAGCGGGAGGTCAGCGCCTCGTTCAGCTCGCGGGTGCCCGCATAGCCGTAGTTCATCGTGGCGATGAAGCGGGTCTCCTCGGCCAGCGGGATGCGCTCGTAGCCGGGCACATCGATGGCGCGGCGGAAGTCCAGCACGGCGTGGAGAACGGCCAGCGCCTCGTTTTTGGCCATGTTGATCTCGTCCAGCACGCCGAAACCGCCGCACTGGGCGCAGCGGTAGACCGGGCCGGGCCGGAACTTGACGGCGCCGCCCTCAAAGGTATCCATGCCGATGAGGGAGGCCGCATCCATGTTCACATGGAACGAGATATCCCACGCCGGGCGGCCGAAGGCGGCGGCGAGGTTCTCAGCCAGCACATTCTTGCCGGTGGCCTTGCCGCCCGCCAGCAGCAGGTTCTCGCCGCAGAGCAGGGCGGCCAGCGCCTGTTCCCAGACCTCTTTTCCGTAATAAGTAAAGGCGGACGCCGGGATGCGGGGGCGCAGCCCCTCAGCCAGCGGGTGCGCGGTACGGTATTCCTCCACGGCGGAAAGCAGCGCGGGATCGACGCCTTCCTGCCGCAGCGTTTCAAGCAGATCAGACATGAACGACACCTTCTTGTGGTTGGCAGTGCCAAACCGATTTTTCAGCCCTATCATAGCACAAACCGCAGCGGATGTGTAGATGTGAGCGGCAAGGATTCGGCAAAAATTTACTGGGAAGATTGTGGGGCGGAGAAAACCGTGCTAGAATGAAGAAAAACGGAAGGGGACAAGGGTCATGAAACACCAACACCGATGCTGGAAGGTCTGTTTTGCAAAAAATTACTGGGGGACACAGAAGGGAACCGACCAAGGCGAGGAACTGCATCTGGACAGGGAATTTGAATGGAATGGCCACCGGTGGCTGATCCCGGCCCTCTACCGGTGCCGGCAGGGATTGGTCGTGGACTTTGCGATAGAGGTGCCGCAGGGAGAACTGCGGGCCTATATGGAAAAATGGGGCCTGACCGAAAACGGCGAATGCACCCGCACGTTGACCAGAGCGGAAGAACGCCAGATGGAGCAGGAGAATCCGCTGGATATTGGATTTTGTGCCTCTCTGAGGCTGAACGGGGTGCGTCTGCACCCCAGCGATGGCTGCGGAATGGGGTATCTTCCGGGAACTGACGCTGGAAGCGATGAGGCAGCGGCGCTGGTGCACTATTATGGGCTGGACGAAACGAAGGTCTGGCGGTTCTGGCGGAACAGCTACCCATGGGCAACAAAGAGCCGGAAGAGCCGTCCCAAACGATTCCGAACGCTGGAACTGGAATTGGAAGCGGAACTGGAGCAGCATCTGGCCGAACAATTCCCGACACCGGCTGCGGGGGAGTCGGTGACGATCCACGAACCGGGAAACGAGAATGCCGCCTATCAATTGACGGTGCTGGATGTCCGGTCGGAAACGCTGGAGCTCCCGGATTGCGACGGCTGGGAACGTCCAAACTGTTTTTGCATGATGACGTACCGTCTGACGCCGAAAGCGGAACACTTCTACCTGACCGACTGCGCCGAGGGAGACCATCCGCGCCGCAAACCACGGAAGCTGCCGCCGGAACAGGCGGCACTTGTCCGGAAATACAGGCTGGAACCGCAGATGGAAGGGGATGCGGCCATTGCGGTCATCGGTGGGGCCGATGGGCCGACTGCCGTGTTCTGCACGGTGCGCGGAAGTGCCGAAAAAACGGAGGGAGCCGCTGCGGCAACCTCCGCCTGCTATTTTGCCCCGGTGCGGCCGGAAACGGTCACATGGCAGGCGGAATTTGACCGAAAACCCTGCGGGGATACCACAGTTTCACTGATTTGTGACGTTTGAATCGGAAAAGATGAAAAAATCTCTTCTGCGCCTTGAAAAATTGACAGAACTGCAAAGATGCGATAAAATAACAACTATGTTTGCCGGGAAACACCCGGCGGCGGAAGTTGATTTTTCAGAGGTGTGGAAAGAACCATGATCGAAACCATTACGGCCGTGAACGATGCGGTCAACCATTTTATCTGGGGCATCCCAGCCATGATCAGCATCATCGGCGTGGGGCTGCTGCTCAGTGTGCGGACCCGCTTTTTGCAGATCCGCAAGTTCCCTTATGCCATTAAAACAACGATCGGACGCATGTTTCGCAAGAAGGACGCTACGGATGGCGCCATGACGCCGTTTCAGGCGGTCTGCACGGCGCTGGCGGCGACGGTGGGCACCGGCAACATCGCGGGCGTGGCGGGTGCCATCGCCATCGGCGGGCCGGGTGCGGTGTTCTGGATGTGGTGCTCGGCGCTGCTGGGCATGTGCACTAAGTTTTCGGAAGTGACGCTGGCCGTCCGTTTCCGGGAGCGCAGCGCCACCGGCGAGTGGGTGGGCGGCCCGATGTACTACATTAAAAATGGCCTGAGCAAAAACTGGCATTGGCTGGCGGCGCTCTATTCGCTGTTCGGCGTGCTGACCGTCTTCGGCACCGGCAACGCCACGCAGGTGAACACCATCGTCACGGCCATCGACTCGGCCCTGACCGCCTACGGCGACTTCAGCAAAAGTATGCTCTCCACCGTCAACCTTGTGGCGGGCGTGCTGGTGGCCATGCTGGTAGCCATGGTGCTGCTGGGCGGCATCAAGCGGATCGGCAGTGTCACCGAAAAGCTGGTGCCCTTTATGGCACTGTTCTATGTGGTGCTGGCGCTGGGCGTTGTCATCCTGAACATCCGGCGCTTCCCGGCGGTGCTGGCCTCCATCGTGGGCGGCGCGTTTGACCCACGGGCCTTCACGGGCGGTGCCATCGGCAGCGTTTTCCTCAGTATGCAGAAGGGCGTTTCCCGCGGCATCTTCTCCAATGAGGCCGGTCTGGGCACCGGCTCCATCGCCCACGCCTGTGCCGACACCCGCAAGCCGGTCAAGCAGGGGATGTTCGGTATCTTCGAAGTCTTTGCCGATACCATCGTCATCTGCACCCTGACCGCGCTGGTCATCCTATGCAGCGGGGTGCCGGTGAACTACGGCTCTGCCGCCGGTGCCGAGCTGACCATCGCCGGATTCACCTCCACCTACGGCGGCTGGTCGTCCATCTTTACGGCGGTGGCGCTGTGCTGCTTCGCATTCTCCACCATCATCGGCTGGGGCCTGTACGGCTCCCGCTGCATCGAGTTCCTCTGCAAGACGGATAAGGTCGTGCGGCCCTTCCTTGTGGTCTACTCTTTCGTGGCCATTCTGGGCGCGACGGTGGACCTCGGCTTGCTGTGGAACATCGCCGATACCTTCAACGGCCTGATGAGCATCCCGAACCTCATCGCGCTGCTGCTGCTTTCCGGCACGGTGGTCAAACTGGTCAAGGAATTTTTTGAGACCGAATCCTGAAACCGGACACTTTTTCCACAAACGACAAAACAATTGCGAAATTTCACAGGAAGCAATTGACAAAACGGGCCGTTTATCGTATAACCTATATAGAGACGTCATATCCGGGAAGGGTATGGCATTCCCAGAACGTTTGGAAAGTGAGGCCGCAACATGAAGAAATTTCTGAAGAGGCTGATGCTGGGGGTCGTAACGCTGGCAGTGTTCTGCTGCATGACCCCGCTGGCGTTTGCCGCAGAAAAATATCACACCATCTATCTGGAGCCGCAGGGCGGTATCGGTGTGCCGACGCAGGTGTACGTTTACAAGTACGGCGACGTTTACCGCGCGTCCAGTCTGCCGACGCCTACCATGGAAGGCTACACCTTTGATGGGTGGTATGAGGATATCGTGGGCGGCACCGCGATCAAGGCGAGCAAGTACAACTTCAAAGAGGAAGGTCAGACGCTCTACGCTCACTGGACGGTCGCGGACGGCAGTTCTTCTTCCGCCGCGGCTGCACAGCCAGAGGAGACGAAACCCACCAAGACCTTTAAGATCGAAGAACATATGGGAGAAGTCCTGATCGTTGGCACGACCATTCTTGTGTTCACGCTGGTAGCGCTGCACGGCTGAAACGGTCAACTTTTGCCTGAAGTTATCTTAAAATTTTGAAAGCGAGGATTCCTTATTATGATGAACAATGAGATCAAACTGCCCGCCGCTTACGCTGCGATCGACGAGAACGAGATGGTCTACCTGAACGGCGGCTCCATCACCGACACGCAGGGCTGGCTGATCTTCATGAATGTCGGCGCCCTGTTCAACTACGTCGCCCGCGTTTTCTCCGCTGGCAGCTCCATCATCAACAACGTCAGGGTCATCGTCACCACCATTGAGGCTCTGAACAACTTCAAGCTGACCGGCAAAAACTAAACGAAATTTCCTGAAACGGCTGAAAAGCGCATCCGCAAAAAACGGATGCGCTTTTTTGCGCCGAAAGTGGCGAAAATCGGGCTTTCAGACGCCGAAAATCAGTGATATATTTTACGAAACCGGTTGCGAAAATAGAAGAGCGATGCTATAATCAATCGTAGTATTGGGTAATTATGACAATCATCCGTTAGGGAGATAAACTACATGGCGGAACGTGAACTGCGGCGGATGAGCCGCACCGAATTGATCGAGATCATCTACGCGCTCAAGCAGCACGAAGAAGAGCTGGAACAGCAGAACGCGGCGCTCCAGAAGCAGCTGGACGACCGCACCCTGCGGCTGGAACATGCCGGTTCCATCGCGGAAGCGTCGCTGGCGCTGCATCAGGTGTTCGAAGCGGCTCAGGCCGCTGCCGATGCGTATCTGGAATCGGTGAAGGCAATGAATCCGCCCCTGCCCAGTGAACCACCGCAGTCTGCGGATAACGGAGGTGCGGACGCAGAATGAAGGGACGACACGTGAAACTGGCCACGATCCCCTCCATGGAGGAAGTGGACAAGGAACGGCAGCGTCTGGAATACCGGGACCGCTACGTGCGGGTGCTGAAAAGCACGGTCTACGCGCTGGTGGTGGTGGCTGCGGCGGCGGTGCTGCTGGCGACCATCCTTCTGCCGGTGCTGCAGGTGTCGGGCGACAGCATGAACCCGACCTTGCAGAGCGGGGATGTCCTGCTGCTGCTCAAGACCGATGATATGAAAACCGGCGATCTGTGCGGTTTTTATTGGCAGAATAAGCTTCTGCTCAAGCGGATCATCGGCGGGCCGGGGGATGTGATCTCCATCGACCGGAGCGGCGTTGTTACGGTGAACGGGGAGGCTCTGGATGAGCCTTACGTCGATGAACTCGCGCTGGGCGAGTGCGACCTCAAGTTTCCGTATCAGGTGCCGGAAAATCGCTATTTCGTGATGGGCGACCATCGTTCAACTTCCATCGACAGCCGAAGCACCGTCATCGGCTGCGTGGACAAAAGCCAGATCGTCGGCAAGGTGTTCTTGAGGGTATGGCCCTTGCCACGTCTTTCATGGGTGCACTAAGGAGGTGCCATGATGGGGAATCAGTTCAATGAAATCATGCAGAAGCTGCGGGCGCAGCGCGTGAGAGCGCGGCGCTATACGGCGATGCTGCTGGTGCTTGCGATGCTGACATCACTCTCGGTCAGCTGGCGGCTGCATCAGGTGGGCACGGCGCTGACCACCGACAACGAATATTGCTGCGGCATGGAGGAGCACGTCCACACCGACGACTGTTATACCGAGGAGCTGGTCTGCGGTTATGAGGAAGGCCAGCCGGAAGACCCGGACTCCGCCTTTTCCGTGGACTCGGAGCCGACCACGGAAGAACCGGAAGCCGAGCCGGAAGAGCCCGAACCGGAGGAGACCGAGCCGGAGGTGCACCACCACACGGCGGACTGCTACGAGACCGTGCTTGTTGAGCACAAGGAACTGACCTGCGGCCAAGAAGAACATACCCACGATGAAACCTGCCCGGTCGATCCCGATACAGGTGACTTCCTCTGCGGCTATGAGGAGCACACCCACACGGACGACTGCTACACCACTGAGACGGAGACCGAGGAAAAGCTGGTCTGCGGCTACGAAGAGGGCCAAGTGCTCTCGGACGGTGCGGCAGACGATGACGGCATTGCGGCGCTGGAAGATACCAACACCGCCACGTCTGTGGCGGAGGACAGCAGCAGCGAGGCCGTTTCCGAGCCAGTGCTCCATCACCACACCGAGGCGTGCTACAAGAAGGTGCTGACCTGCACCATCCCCGAACACACGCACACGCTGGCGTGCCTTGCGGACTATAGCGCCGACGTGGAGACCGACGACGACTGGGAAAAATACAGCGTCGGCCTGAGCGATAACTGGAACGAGGCCCTGCTGGCCGTGGCACAGGAGCAGCTTGGCTACAAGGAAAGCGAAAAGAACTTCCAGACCGACGAGGCACTGGGCGACATCATCGACGTCCACCATTACACCCGCTACGGTGCGTTCTACGGGAACCCCTACGCCGATTGGGACGTCGCGTTCATCGCGTTCTGCCAGCATTATGCGGGCATCCCTAAGACGGAGATCCCGCAGCGCTTGGGCTTGGAGGCGCTGCGCGCCGATATGGATGCCATGGGCTTTGCCTACCTCACCGAGGGCGAAGATGCGGCTTACGAAGCCATCCCCGGCGATGTGGTCACCTATAATAAAAACGGAACTGCCGACGACGAGACCATCGGCATCGTGGAGACGGTAGGCGACGATTCGCTGACCGTTATTTCTGGTGCCGTCGAGGGCGCTGTCGCGGAAGTGACCGTTCCCTTCACCGATGTCACCAGCACCATCCTCGTGGATCAGGCTTACAGCGACTACGTGGGCGAGGCCGACGACCGCGACGGCAGCCATGACGATGAGATCGCAGTGCAGCCGGCAGACGAAATGGGTGCGGCGGCGGTGTATGCGAGCGAAGATATTTTTAATATAACTGGTGCACTCGACCTGAACGATGAGAAAAATCAGAATGATTTGGGCCTGACCTTCACGCTCGAAAATAAGCCGGATGGAAAAAATTGGGAAAAAATTCCTGCTGGTTCAGAGATTCAGGAGGGCGACGAGGTTCGTCTTGTCTTGAACATGGAATCGGTGCCGGAGAACATCTTTCATGATGGCCAGAACGGCAACAAGGCTTACTATCGGTTGCCCTATAAACTGGCCGAGCCGTTGACGGATAAGCCGATTTATAAAGAGGGAAGCACAACCGAGGTGATCGGCCACCTGAACGTGAATACAGAGGGTCTGGCAATTATTACATTTGACAAGGTGCAAGGTTTTGATTATACGAAGACTTTCAAGGCGACCATCAATGTCAGTGGCAAGATCGTTGCAGGCGGTACCGATGCCAGCGAGGATATCAAGTTCTCGGACGATGCGCACTTCACCCTGAAAAAGAAGAGCGATATCAAAACGGAAAAATCGGCTGCGGCGGAAGTGGTAGAGAAAGGCGACAAGACCTACTTCAAGTATACGGTCAAAGTATCGTCGAAGAACGGCACCGCCGGGCAGCCGGTCACGATCGATGATGTGATCAAGAACCTTTACAATTTGACCGGCAGCTATGATACAGACTCTTTCAAGCTGACGAAAAAAGACGGAACCGAGGTTGATCTGACGGGCAAGCTTACATTTGCAAGCAATGGCAAGAGTTTTAAGATCGAGGAGCTTGAAGCGCTTGGTCAGGATGAGTCTTACGAGCTGACGTATCTTTATGAGGTTAGTGGTGCCGACAACTTTGAAACCGAGAAGTGGGGCACGGTCGATAACACCGCAACTGCAACGTCGGGAGAGAATGTGTCGACCGCTACTGCAAATAAATCGCTCAGCAGTGAAGACATTACGGTTGAGAAGTACGGTGCAATTGGGGGGTATGGAAATGATCAGGCGGTCGGCAAAATCACGTGGACGGTTACGATCAATAACCCCAATGGCCGCGATTTGAAGGACTATGTAGTTGACGATGCCCTTAAAACCAGCGGAATCACCATCCGTGAGGGGGACAAGGTTAAGATTGAAGAATCGACGGATTCGTATAACTTCCATGACTTCAAAGTTGCTGGGGAAAAGCAGTATGGTACGATAAATGCGCAGCATACAGGCTTTACCTATACATTCCCCGAAGGTTCGACGGGGAAAAAATATCGGTTTACTTACTATACCACCATGCCGAATGGAACGGACGGAACCAAGGATGTTATAAATGGGGTAGATGTAAAGAAAGGGGAGAAAACATACCATGCCGAGGGCACCGTGCAAAACGCGGTGCGAGAGAAGAAGCTGCTGAAGGACTCCAGCGGCAAGCTGGAAACGGTCAGCCCCGGTAAAATGCAGGAAAAAAAGTGGAATATTGCAGTCCGCACGGACGCATCGGTGGGCAAAAGGAGTTCGTTCACCGTAACGGATACATTCCAAAAGCCGACCATTGGTGGCGCGGAAGCAACCGGGCTGAAGCACTATGCCGTCAAGAGCACATTGGAACAGGAACTGAAAGATAGCATAAAGTTTTACTGGGTCAGTGGGGAAAATTCCGGCAAGGCTTCGTACAGCGACCTTACAAAATCGGAATTCGGTGGCGTAAAGATCAACATTGAATATTATAAGGCTAACAGAGAAGTGGCAACGGAGGATACCGATGAAGTGACGTCCTTCAAAATTACGGTTGACTGGACGAACGCCACGGATAAAGACCTTGTGATTACCCAGTTGAATGCGGAATCTTATTCTTCCTATGTGGAAGATGTGAGTTCGCTGAACGCTGGCGAAACGCTTACGGTGACCAATCAGATCGCATACGGAGGCGATCACAAAGAGGCAACGTCCAGCTACACCAAACCGGCGGCGGGCAAGGCAGAACTGAAAAAGTATGCTTGCGATAATGCGGATCACGGTTTCTCGGAGAATGCAACAGTCGAGTATGGAAAAATCATCTGGTTCAAACTGATTTTGAAAAATGTAACAGATGACACCGTAACGGTGACCGACACCTTGCCGAAGGGACTGAAGTATGAAAACTTTGTTGCGTCCAATGACACGGGCTGGAAGTGTTCGTACTATGTTGGATTCTCGAAGGATACAAAAAGCGGCGTGAATGAAACATCGGATTTGTTCCCGTTGAGTGGTCAGAGCAACATGGGCGATGCTAACCGCCAAGGTCAGGGCTATCTTACGCTGAACTACACTCCGTATCAAAAGAATCAGGAACAGAAGCTGACTTTTACGTTGAAAAACCTAACAGAGGCGCAGAAAAATAATCCGAAAGGGTACAATATTGCCATCATTTTCGGCGTCCGAGTGGACGATGACAGATGGGACGACATCAATTTTACCCAAGATACTTATACAAACACTGCAAAGTGGGATAAAGAAGCGAAAGCAAAGACAGCCGATGTTACGGTACAACGCACGAATTTCGGCTTGTGGAAGACTGCCCAACGAAGCAGTGATCAGAATGCTGCGACCTATACCGTTGAGATCAACAAGGAGAACAAGCAGTGGCTGTCTACACCGGGCAGCGAGCTGGAGCTGCACGATACCCTGACAATCCCCGCCGAGATCGATGCCGAGATTATCCGGAAGAGCGTCAAGCTGGAGAAATATGTCAATGGGGCGTTGACGGATGTAACAACAACCGACCTGCGGAGCTTTACCCTTGAGCCGATGCAGATTGACGGAACGAACAAAGTCTATAAGATGACGTTCACCGTCCCGGATGGCTGCTACTATAAGCTGACGTATGAGTACCGCTTCCTCGTAGGCAGTAGTTTGGGAACACAGCAGTTCGAAATCAGCAACAAGGTGGACATGTTCGGGCACGGCGAAATCAAGAGCGGCTATCAGTATCATTATGCGGAAGGCGGCGGCACTGCTTCACAGAAAAACACCAACACCCTGCAATTGCTCAAGGTGGAACGGAACAAGTACAATAACACCTTGCAGGGTGCAACGTTCAGACTGTCCAAGTGGGGCGGCACCGGTTGGAGTGCGGTCAAGGCTGACTGCACGACGGATGCAAACGGCCAGATCTTGTTCCGGTACGCGGATAGTGTGGATGCAGATGTTGTAAAGGTTGAACGAGGCGTACTCTACAAGCTCGAAGAAATCGCGCCCCCCAACGGTTACATCGGCGACAGCACGTTCCACTATTTCCTGATGCTGAATGCAAATCAGACAAAGGATGATGCAGCAATCACCAACGTTGTGCAGAATTCCGGCGTTGCAGAATCGCAGATCACCTTCGTTGCAGCCAACCAGACGGAACAGATGTACGTTGAAAATACTGCAAAGAAGATCACCATCCGTAAGGTGTGGCAGAAGGCTGACGGCACAGTGGATACGGGTTCGCATAACGACATTACCGTTACGCTGACCCGCACGGACAAGGCGACCGGTCAGGTAGATGCGAGTTGGTCGAAGGAAATCACCCTCTCGTCGGGTAACAACTGGACGTATATCTACCCGGATACCTCGAAGACGGTTGAACCGGACGACCCCTTGGACGACAACTACACCTACGCCGTGAAAGAGGACAATGTACCGTCTGGCTACAATGTTTCCTATACCGACCGAAATGGCAACGAAACGAATACCGGCTTTACCAGCGGCGATACCGTGGTCATCAAGAACATGCAAAAGTCCGGCTGGCTGAAGGTCGAAAAGAAGTGGCTTGCTGAAGACGGGAAGACCGCACTGAAAGATGCAGACCTGCCGGATGGCACCGCCATTACGCTGAAGCTGTACAAGGTAGGCGAGGCAGAACCGGTCAAGACCCAGACCTTGACAAAGGGCGACGGCAACAACTGGAAGTGGACGTTCACCGGGTTGGATGAAAATGCACAGTATTACGTCGTTGAAGAGCCGCAGGCTGCGGACTTTAAGGTGACGTACAGCCACACCGACCTGCGCCCCGCGTCTACCGGCGCTACCGTGACGGTCACCAACACGAAGAAGCGCACCGAAACGACGCTGGATGTCGTGAAGAAGTGGCAGGATTCGGATTGTAACCCGCTGACGGAGAATCTGCCGACTGAGATTACGCTGATCCTTTATGAAAAGGGTACAAATCAGGAAAAGACCCGTGGGAAGGTAAAACCGGATGCCGAGGGCAACTGGAAGTATACCTTCACCGACCTTGACCCCGATGCCAAGTATTACGTTGTCGAGGACACTGTGGAAGGTTACACGGTGAGCTACACCAAAGATGCTGAAAACCCGGCAGCGCCCGGTGCCACCATTACTGTGACCAACCGCAAGAATGCCCCCGGCTACGAACTCCCGGCGACCGGTTCCACCGGTACGGCTCCGTACACCGCAGCTGGTGCGGTGCTGATGGCTGCCGCGCTGGTGGGCGGATACCGTAGGAAACGCAGGCAGGAAAGGAGGGGCGAGTGACCCTCCCGCCCCTGCGGGCGGAGCGCAGATCACCACAGGGAGCACAGATTTTGGGATTGCTTGGAAGCAAGAAAAAACAACTTGAAAAAGGACTTATTTTACAAGGAGACGATGAAAATGAAACACATGAAGAGATTCATGGCATTGTTTGCCGCGCTGGCCCTCGTGCTGGCGATGGCAGTTCCGGCGTTTGCGGACGCAGCGGCAACCGGCAGCATGCCCAGTGATGGCAAGATTACCGTTCAGAATGCGATTAAAGACGATACTTATTCGATTTACCGTATTTTTGATTTGGTGAGCTTCAAGAATGATGAAACCGGTAAAGCATATTCTTATAAGCTGAGTGAGAAGTGGGCTGGTTTTACCAGCTCCAGCTTCAGCGTGAATAAAAACGGCTACATTGAGTGGAAAGGTGGGGACACCGAACAGGCGGCAGCGGCGTTTGCGGCAGAGGCAAAAGATTATATTGCGAGCCATAGTACGGTTACGCCGGATGATACAAAGAAGGCTTCTGGTGAGAGCGTTGAATTTGACAATTTGCCGCTTGGCTATTATTTGGTGAGCACCTCGGTTGGTTCTCTGTGCAGTCTGGATACGACGGATAAGACTGCCGAAATTAAAGAGAAGAACAGTGTGCCTTCTGTCGATAAGGTAATCGTTGAAGACGGCAGTACTGTTAAAAGCAATAATGCTGGTATTGGCGATAAAGTAAATTACAAGATTACCATTAACGTGACGGCGGGTAATACGAGCAAATATGTTCTGCACGATACCATGACCGGATTGGATTTCAATAATGATGTCAAAATCACCAGTGCAACGAACGGGCAGTTGACGAGTGGATATACCGTTAAGACCGCTGGCTTGAGCGATGGTACCTGCACGTTTGAAATTGTGTTTGAGGATTCTGTGCTTGTTGCTGGTGATACTTTGACGGTTGAATATTCTGGCACGGTCAATGCGTCCGCTGTGATTGGTGGCGATGGCAACAAGAACGAGAGCCATCTGCAATTTGGGGATAAAAATACTCCGTCGTCTGAGACCAAGACCTATGTTTGGAAAGTAAATGTTCATAAGTACACGGTTGCAAAAACAGGAGAAACCGAGAACGAAAAAGCACTGGCGGGTGCAAAGTTTGTGCTTTCTCGTGGAAATGAGAGCGAAAAAGAATACGCTGTCATGACAGGAAACAAAGTTACTTCTTGGAAAAAAGAGTTTAATAAGGCAACTGTTCTTGTGACGGATGGTAGGAATGATCTGATTTATGAGGGTCTGGATGCTGGCAATTACCAGTTGATCGAAACGGAAGCACCTACTGGTTATAATAAGCTCAAGAATCCAATTGATGTTGTGATTACTGCATCGAATGGTAGTGCAACAATTACCTATAGGGATGCAGATGAATCTGGGTATGAGACTGCCACTGGCGCAACGGTTAAGGTCCTGAACAACGCTGGCACCACCCTGCCCACGACCGGCGGCATCGGCACCACGATCTTCTATCTGATCGGCGGCGGGCTGATGGTTGCAGCGGCCGTGCTGCTCATCGCGAAGAAGCGGATGGAAAACAAGTAAAACCAACCGGGAGCCGGCCGCTCCCCCGAAATAAGAGGGCATCTGCCCCGAACATATCCTTATAACATTAGGGAGTAGCCCATGAAAAAGAATCGCAGCAACATCATTTTAATATTGATCTTTCTCGTGGGTCTATCCGTGATGTTATATCCGACCGTCAGTGACTATGTCAACCAGAAAAACCAGTCGCGCGCTGTGGCGAGCTACTCGGAAGAGGTTGAAAACCTGTCGGACGTGGACTATCAGGCCTATTTTGACGCCGCCGACGACTACAACCGGCGGCTGGCCGAAACGCCCGATGCCTTTTACCGGCCCGAAGAGGTGAGCGGCTACACCGACACCCTCGACGTCTCCGGTACCGGCATCATGGGGTACATCACCATCTCCAAGATCGGCGTGGAGCTGCCCGTCTACCACGGCACCAGCGACGGCGTTTTGCAGGTGGCGGCGGGCCATCTGGAGGGCAGCAGCCTTCCGGTGGGCGGCGCGGGCACCCACGCCGTCATCTCGGCCCACCGCGGGCTGCCCAGCGCCAAGCTCTTTACCAATCTGGATGAGCTGGAAGTGGGCGACACCTTCACCATCACGGTGCTGGACCGGGTGCTGACCTATGAGGTCGATCAGATCTCCATCGTCCTGCCCACCGAGACCGATCTTTTGCAGCCGGTGGAGGGCAAGGACTACGTCACCCTGATGACCTGTACCCCCTACGGTATCAACACCCACCGCCTTCTGGTGCGCGGCAAGCGGATCGAGAACGCGGAAAACCAGAAACACATCCGCGTAACGGCGGACGCGCTCCGCATTGAGCCCATTATCGTGGCCCCGGCACTGGCTGTGCCCATGCTGCTGGTGATGCTGGTGGTCATGCTGGCCGTGCCGCATCTGCGCAAACGCAAAAATCAGCGAGAGGAGAACCATCATGAAGAGCATCCGTAAACGGCTGGCCGCTGTGCTTGCGGCGCTGACCCTGTTGGTGTGGTGCGCGGCTCCGGCCTTTGCCCTCGAAGTGGTCGATCTGAGCCGCACCGGTTCCATCAAGGTGTCGCTCTACGACAGCGAAACATCCGAGGCAGTGGGCGGCGGCACGCTGACCCTGTACCGCGTGGCTAAGGTCCAAAAGGACAACGCCAACTTGAGCTTTGTGTACACCAACGGCTTCGAGGACTGCGGCGTGGAGCTGGGGGATCTGTCGGAGGGGGAGCTGGCGGGCCGGCTTGCCGAGAAGATCGCCGCCACTGCCGAGTCCACTACCGTGGAGATCAGCGACCTCGGCACAGCCGAGTTCGGCGACCTTGAGGTGGGCCTATATCTGGTCGTTCAGACCACGGCGGCGGAGAATTACAACGTCATCAACCCGTTCCTTGTGTCGGTCCCTATTCAGGAGAACGGCAGCTACGTCTACGATGTGGACGCCCTGCCCAAGGTCGGCACTGCGGCCAAGAAGACCCCCGAACCCCCTGACAAGCCGGACACGCCCGACACGCCCGACAAGCCCGACACGCCCGACAAGCCCGACACCCCGGACACCCCCGACAAGCCGAACGAGGAGAACCCGAATACCCCGGCGGCTCCCGGCCCGGACAACCCGGACGGCTGGGTCCTCGGTGCCCACGGTGAGAAGATCTACCGGAACCCGGAAGCCCCCAGCCCGGACAACCCCAACGGCTATGTCATGGGCGCCCACGGTCTGCCCCAGACCGGCCAGTTGAATTGGCCGATCCCGGTGCTGGCAGTGACCGGCGTGGTGCTGGTGGCGGCGGGGATCAAGCTCAAGAAGGGGACCCGCAAGGATGAAAAGTAAGCTGGGCACCCTCTTCATTGCGCTGGGCGTGCTGGCGCTGCTGGGGGCTGCGGGCCTCTTCGGCTACAACCAGTGGGACAATGCCCGCGCCGAGAAGGCGGCGGATGCCGTGCTGAACCAGTTGGAAGAGACCCTTGAGCAGCCCAAGACCATCCTGCCCGGCGAGAGCGAAGCGGCGTCGGCCGCTGCCGAAGAGCCCGCCGAGGAAGAAGCGGACGGTATGACCGTCACCTTTATTGACGGCTACGATTACATCGGCTATGTCTCCATCCCGTCCATCGGGCTGGCGCTGCCGGTGATGAAGCAGTGGAGCTATCCCGGCCTGAAGATCGCGCCGGGGCGATATGCCGGCTCCCTTGCCGCCGACGATCTGGTGGTGGCGGGCCACAACTATGCCCGCCATTTCAGCCCCATCAAGCACTTGGCCGTCGGCACCGAGGTGCTATTCGTGGACATGGACGGCAAAATATGGCACTACGAGGTCAGCGCGGGGGAGGTCCTGCAGCCGACCCAGATCGAGAAGATGACCGTCAAGTCCTCCGGCGACGACTGGGATTTGACCCTTTTCACCTGCACCACCGGCGGTCAGGCGCGGTATGCGCTGCGCTGCGTCCGCACCGACAAGTAAATCAGACCCAAAATGTACTCGCTTTCCCGCTGGAAGGCGAGTATTTTTGTGTTATCCGACTGGGAAAGGGGATCGCACATGGAAGATTGGGTCCGCAGTTTGTTTGGGCTGGCCGGTGGGCTGGCGCTGTTTTTGTACGGCATGACGACCATGAGCCGGGCTTTGCAGCAAGCAGCGGGGGAGCGGCTGCGGGGCTTCCTGCGCCGGGTCACCCGCACGCCCCTGACCGGGGCGCTGGCGGGGCTGGCTGTCACCAGCATTTTACAGAGCAGCTCGGCCACCACCGTAATGGTCATCGGCTTCGTCAGCGCCGGGCTGATGGGGCTGCCACAGGCGGTGGCCGTGGTGTTCGGGGCCAATGTGGGCACCACTATGACGGCGCAGCTGGTGGCCTTCCGACTGGAGGACTGGGTGTTCCCCCTGCTGTTCGTCGGGGTGCTGGTCTGGTCGCTGGCCCGGCGGGAGCCGACCCGGCAGCTGGGGCTGGCGGTGTTCGGCTTCGGGCTGCTGTTCGACGGCATCGAAGTCATGTCCGGTGCCATGGCTCCGCTGGCGGTCAGCCCGGTGTTTCTGGGGTGGATGACCGAGGTGCGCCGGGCCCCGCTGCTGGGCCTTGCACTGGGCACAGGGATGACGCTGGTGGTGCAGAGCAGTTCGGCCACCATCGCGGTACTCCAGCGGGCAGCCCAACAGGCCGGGCCGGACGGCATCCACAGCGTGCTGGGGTTGGCGGGGGCCCTGCCCATCCTGCTGGGGGACAACATCGGCACCACCATCACCGCCATCCTTGCGGCGCTTGGCCAGCCGCAGGATGCCAAGCGCACCGCCGCTGCCCACTGCTGTTTCAATTTGTCGGGGAGCGTGGTCTGTCTGCTGGCCCTGCCGTGGATGACAAAGCTCGTGGAGGCTGTTTCCCCCAAGGGGCCGGAGCTGGAGATCATTGCGCGGCAGATCGCCAACGCCCACACCCTGTTCAATGCGGCGTGCACGCTGGTCTGGCTGCCGCTGACGCCGGTGATGGTGAAGCTGGTCTGCAAGCTGGTGCCGGAGCAGGAAAGATCCGGCGGGGAACGTTAAAGATCGCGGCTTTTCAGCAAAAAAAGCCGTTTGTCCATTGACAAGGCTTCGCGGCCCGTCGTATACTTACAGTGTCTTGTAAAACCCGCCGCATTGCGCGGACAAGAAAGAGGAGCGAAAGAAAATGAAAAACAACAACAGCAGCATCAAAACGGTGGTCGCCGTCGGTATCGGCGCCGCATTGTTCTTTGTTCTGGGCCGCTTCGTGGCGATTCCCAGCCCGGTGCCCAACACCAACATCAGTCTGCAGTACGCCGTTCTGGCCCTGCTGGCTGCCATGTACGGCCCCGTGGCGGGCGGCCTGATCGGCTTCATCGGCCACACCCTGATCGATCTGTCTTGGGGCGGCAGTCCGTGGTGGAGCTGGGTCATCGCATCGGCCTTCGTAGGCGTTGTGGTCGGCCTGTTCGCCAAGAAGCTGGACCTGCAGGAAGGCGAGTTCGGCAAGAAGCAGATGGCAGCCTTCACCGCCGCCAACATCGTGGCACACCTGCTGGCATGGGTCGTGGTTGCCCCTGTGCTGGACATCCTGATCTACGCCGAGCCGGTCAAGAAGGTCTTCGCGCAGGGTGCGTTCGCCGCTGTCTCCAACATCATCACCGCAGTGGTGGTGGGCGGTCTGCTGGTGCTGGCCTATACCAAGACCATCGCCAAGAAGGGCTCGCTCGATCAGGAGTGATTTTTGGATGGAACCCGCAGCCTTTCCTTCGGCCATCCCGGAGGAAGGGCTTTTTGTTTGAACAGCTGAGGTAACATACCCATGGCAGAACGCAGAGAACCCATTATATCGTTCCAGAATTTTTCGTTCCAGTACCGCGCCCAGAAGCGCCCGACGCTGACCGGCATCGATCTGGACATCTACCCCGGTGAGCGGGTGCTCATTGCGGGCCCCTCCGGCAGCGGCAAAAGCACGCTGGCGGGCTGCATCAACGGGCTGAACCCCTTCGCAAACCCCGGCGAGTGCACCGGCACCCTGACCGTGGACGGCGTGGACGCCCCCCACAGCAGCATCTTTGAGCTGTCGGCCCACGTGGGCACCGTCCTGCAGGACCCGGACGGCCAGTTCATCGGCCTGACGGTGGGCGAGGATATCGCCTTTGCGCTGGAAAACAACTGTATGCCGCAGGACGAGATGCACGCCGTCACCCGCCGCGCCGCCAAGCTGGTGGGCATTGAGAACCACCTCGGCTATGCGCCCCACGAGCTTTCCGGCGGGCAGAAGCAGCGGGTCGGCCTTGCGGGCGTCATGGTAGATCAGGTCAGGATCCTCCTCTTCGATGAGCCGCTGGCCAACCTCGACCCCGCTACCGGCAAACAGGCCATTGAGCTGATCGACGAAATCCAGCAAAAGACCGACACCACCGTGCTCATCATCGAGCACCGGCTGGAAGATGTGCTCTGGCGGAACGTGGATCGCATCGTCCTCGTCAACGAGGGGAAGATTCTGGCCGACTTGCGCCCGGACGAACTGCTTTCCACTTCGCTGCTGGCCGAAAACGGTATCCGCGAGCCGCTCTACCTCACGGCGCTGCGGTATGCGGGCGTGGCCATCACGCCGGAAAAGCGCCCTGCCCATGTGGACAGCCTTGTGCTGAACGAGGCCGATACGGCGGCACTGAAGCAGTGGTTCACCGCCTACCCGCAGCCGGAACCGGCGGCGGCCCCGGTCCCCCTGCTGGAAGTGCGGGATCTGAGCTTTGGCTACCAGAAGGGCCAGCCGACCCTGAAGCATGTCGGCTTCACCATCGGCAAGGGCGAGATGGTCAGCATCGTGGGCCGGAACGGCGCGGGCAAATCCACGCTGTCCAAGCTCATCTGCGGCTTCGAGACACCGGATGCGGGTGAGATCTTCCTGAACGGAAACCCGCTGGCCGGGGAGAACATCCGCAGCCGCGCCAAGCACATCGGCTACGTGATGCAGAACCCGAACCAGATGATCTCCAAGACCATGATCTACGACGAAGTGGCGCTGGGTTTGCAGCGCTCCGGCCTGACGGAAGCGCAGATCCGGGAAAAGGTCGAGCAGACGCTGAAAATCTGCGGTCTGTATCCCTTCCGCAACTGGCCGGTGTCGGCGCTGAGCTTCGGCCAGAAAAAGCGGGTGACCATCGCCAGTGTGCTGGCGCTGGACCCGGAGCTGATTTTGCTGGACGAGCCGACCGCCGGGCAGGATTTCCGCCACTATACCGACATCATGGAGTTTTTGCGCGGCCTGAACGCGCAGGGCGTCACGGTGGTCATGATCACCCACGATATGCACCTGATGCTCGAATACACCCAGCGTGCCCTCGTCTTCTGCGATGGTGAGCTGATCGCGGACCGGAGCGCGGCAGGCGTTCTGTGCGACCCGGCCCTCATCGAACGGGCCGCGCTGAAGGAGACCAGCCTTTATACGCTGGCCAACCGCTGCGGCATCGAGCCCGCGCAGGAATTTGTGGAGCGCTTCATCGCGCAGGACAGGGAGGTGCGAGAAAATGGCCGCTAAAACGGTGCTGAATTATCTCCCGCGGGAAAGTGTCGTCCATAAGCTGACGGGCACCACCAAGCTGGCGTTTTTCCTGCTGTTTACCTTTGCCAGCATGATCACCTACAACACCTATGTGCTGCTGGTGCTGCTGGCGGTCAGCTTGGCGGCGTTCAAGCTGAGCAGGATCAAATTCCGCGAAGTGCGGTTCATGCTGGTCTTCATGCTGGTGTTCCTGCTGCTGAACAACTTCTTCATCTTTTTGTTCGACCCCGATCAGGGCACGACCCTCTACGGCACCCGCACGGTGCTCTGCCACCTGTTCTGGCGGTATGACCTGACGGCGGAGCAGCTGTTCTATATGTGCAACATCTCGCTGAAGTATTTCGTGGCCCTGCCGGTGGCCATCCTCTTCATCTCGGCCACCGACCCCAGCGAGTTTGCGGCCAGCCTGAACAGCATCGGCATCTCGTATAAGGTGGGCTACTCGGTGGCCATAGCGCTGCGGTATATCCCGGACATCCAGCGGGACTACCACAGCATCAGTCAGGCCCAACAGGCCCGCGGCGTGGAGCTGGGCAAGAAGGAACCTTTCTTCAAACGGCTCAAAAATTCCGTAAACATCCTGCTGCCCCTGATCCTGACCAGCCTGAACCGCATCGACACCATCTCCAACGCCATGGAGCTGCGGGGCTTTGGCAAAAAGAGCAAGCGCACATGGTACACCCAGCGCCCCTTCGTCCGCCGCGATTTCATCGCGCTGGGGCTGGGCGCTGCGCTGCTGCTGCTCAGCCTGACCGTGACCCTCCGCTTCGGGCGGTTCTATAACCCGTTCGTCTGATCTTTTCCTAGGTTCGGCAAGGAACTTCCCAATAAAGAAAAACCAACAACACCCCCACCTGCGCAGATGGGGGTGTTGTTCACATGAGGAAGAAAAAAGAAAACCACTGCATAAACATTGTGCAGTGGTCTTTTGGTGGAGAATAGCGGGATCGAACCGCTGACCTCTTGCATGCCATGCAAGCG
>OLND01001008.1_pt1 | contig 31557 bp, 28 predicted proteins | sample 1672031 | NCBI WGS metagenome assembly OLND01 (sample SAMEA3136638, study PRJEB25190) | human gut metagenome | biome: human gut; feature: human-associated habitat; material: faeces | place: Austria | collected 2013 | reverse complement strand
TAGGTCGAGGGCATAACCAAAGCAGTGATAGGTTTGGATGATGATGTTGGTTTTAACTGTATGTAGTTTTGAAGGTACATGGAATATAGACAGGAATGAGAAGCAGTGCGAAAGCGCTGTTTTTTTCTTTGCAAAATTAAAACGGAGTATCTTTGTTGACAGCAAACCAAAGTTAAATTGGAATTTTTCCATAGAACGAAATGTATTAGGATATCAGATTAATAGATATAACAACCAACTTGATCTATTTTAACATCACTTGACCATATTTAACGAATATAGATAAAAAACAGATTGCACTCTATTTCTGCTTGACAAATCATACTTCTACGAGCTAATATATGACACATAAAGTTTATTATTTTAATTTCTAGGAGGAGATTATTATGAAGATGTGGAAAAAAGCAGCAAGTGTTATGCTTGCATCAGCCATGGTAGTATCCCTGGCAGCTTGTGGAAGCTCAGGAAATAGTGGAAAGAGTGACAGCGGTTCTTCAGACGCTGACACATTTAAGATTGGTGGTATCGGACCTACAACAGGAGATGCAGCAATCTACGGAACAGCCGTAAAGAATGGCATTCAGCTTGCAGTAGATGAGATCAACGCAGCAGGCGGGATCAACGGAAAGCAGATTGAATACAAGTTTGAAGATGATCAGGCTGATTCAGAGAAATCTGTGAACGCTTACAATACTCTGAAAGACTGGGGAATGCAGGCACTGATCGGAACAACAACTTCTACACCTTGTACAGCAGTTGTTGAGGAGACTCATTCAGATAACATGTTCCAGCTGACACCATCTGCTACAGCAGTAGACAGTATCCAGTATGACAATGCATTCCGTATGTGTTTCTCAGATCCTAACCAGGGTAGCGCATCAGCAGATTACATTGCAGAGAACAAGCTTGCAACAAAAGTAGCAATCATTTATAACAGCTCTGACACATATTCATCAGGAATTTATCAGACATTTGCGACAGAGGCAAAGGCAAAAGGACTTGATGTTGTAGCAGCAGAAGCATTTACAGCAGATAACAAGACAGACTTCTCTGTACAGATCCAGAAAGCAAAAGATGCAGGTGCTGAACTTGTATTCCTTCCAATTTACTATCAGGAAGCTTCTCTGATTCTTGCTCAGGCAAACAAAGCAGGATTTACACCGAAGTGGTTCGGATGTGACGGTATGGACGGTATCCTTGATCTTGATGGATTTGACGCAAGTCTTGCAGAAGACTTAATGTTCCTTACACCATTTACAGCAAATGCTACAGACGAAGCAACACAGAAATTCGTTGCTGATTACAAAGAAGCATTCGGAGACACACCGATTCAGTTCGCAGCAGATGCTTATGACTGTGTATACGTAATCAAAGCAGCAGCTGAGAAAGAAGATGTTACACCGGATAAGAGCGCATCAGATATCTGTGACGCACTTAAAAAAGGTATGACAGAGATCACATATGATGGACTTACAGGAAAGAGCATCACATGGTCAGAGGATGGAGAGCCTACAAAAGAGCCTACAGTAGTTGTTGTTAAGAGTGGAGAGTATCAGGTACTTCAGGCAGAAGATGCTGCTGAATAATTGATATATCAGATTCGTTTAGAAAAATAAATACAGAGAGTAGCAACGCTCTTTGTAGATACATTAAAAGAATAGGAGAAATCCCCCCGACAGACATCGTTTCTGCCGGGGGACTTCTTTTTGGAGCAGTGTTAGTCATTTGATTTACAAGATGTTTTTCCGTTGGTGTGGCCATAGTTTCAAGCTTGTGAATTTTCTATAGCATGCTGTTCTATCTTTGTGCTATTATTTATATTATACTTTTTATAAATGTAAGATATGGTGTGCTTCTGAAGAATTCGGAAGAAGCTTAAGAAAGGAACAAATCATGAATACAGTAAAAGTAAGAAATATTGAAATTGGCGCTGGAATCCCGAAAATCTGTGTACCTATTGTTGGCGTAACAAGAGAAGAGATTCTTGCAGCAGCCGAGAATATCAAGTCAACAAAGGCTGATGTTGTTGAGTGGCGTGTTGACTGGTATGAAGATATCTTTGATTTTACAAAGACAGAGGCGACAATGCAGGCACTTCGTGAGGTGCTTGGGGAGATGCCGATTCTTTTCACATTCCGCACATCAAAAGAAGGTGGAGAGAAAGCAATCGAGACAGAGGCTTATGTTGAACTGAATCAGAATGCAGCAAAGACAGGACTTATTGACCTTGTAGACGTAGAGGCATTTACAGGAGATGAGGCTGTGAAGGCTGTTGTTGAGACAGCACATGCAAATGGAGTAAAAATGATCGCTTCGAACCATGACTTCCACAAGACTCCGGCAAAAGAGGAAATCGTATCCCGTTTAAGAAAAATGCAGGATCTTGGAGCAGATATTCCGAAGATCGCTGTGATGCCACAGAATAAGAAAGATGTTCTTACACTTCTTGCAGCGACAGAAGAGATGGCAAGCGAGTATGCGGATCGTCCGATCATTACAATGTCTATGTCAGGAACAGGTGTGATCAGCCGTCTCTGTGGAGAAGTCTTTGGTTCTGCACTGACATTTGGAGCAGTTGGGAAAGTATCTGCACCGGGACAGATGGGGATTGAAGATCTGACAACAGTACTTGGATTACTTCATAAAAGCCTGTTTTAATAAAAAAACAGAGCGGATTCTGTTTTTTGTATTGATACGAGAAAATAATTATGCTATAATCAATTCAATTTAAGAGGTTAAAGTAGTACCTTGCAAAAATATAAAAAGGATGAGAGGGACGGATATGAGCTTTATTTCATATTTAGTAAATGGACTAAGTCTTGGCAGTGTCTATGCGTTGATCGCGCTTGGATACACAATGGTATATGGAATCGCCAAGATGTTGAACTTTGCACATGGTGATGTGATCATGATCGGTGCATATGTAGCTTTGATCACAATGAAGCAGGCAGGACTTCCTACCTGGGTGGCAATCCTGATTTCAATCATTGCCTGTACAGTACTTGGTGTTCTGATGGAGCGTGTAGCGTATAAGCCGCTTCGTAATGCAACATCTTCACTTGCCGTACTGATCACAGCGATCGGTGTCAGTTATCTGCTTCAGAATGTAGCACTTCTGATCTTCGGTGCGAATGCACAGACATTCCCATCAGTGATCAAGTGGAGCGGACTTTCACTTGCAGATGGCAAGCTGAATATTGCAGGAGAGACAATTGTTACGATCGTAGTTTGTGTGGTTATTATGATCGCATTGATCACATTTGTTCAGAAGACAAAACCAGGACAGGCGATGCGTGCAGTATCAGAGGATAGAGGCGCAGCGCAATTAATGGGTATCAATGTAAATGCAACAATTGCTCTTACATTTGCGATTGGTTCCGGACTTGCAGCAGTAGCCGGTGTGCTTCTGTGTTCTACCTACCCGAGCCTGACACCATACACAGGTGCGATGCCTGGTATCAAAGCGTTCGTAGCAGCTGTATTTGGAGGAATCGGTTCCATTCCGGGTGCATTTATCGGAGGAATTCTTTTGGGAATCATCGAGATACTCAGTAAGGCATACATTTCTTCCCAGCTTGCAGATGCGATCGTGTTCGCAGTTCTGATCATTGTGTTGCTTGTGAAGCCTACAGGACTTCTAGGCAAGAAGATTCAGGAGAAAGTGTAGGTGGATGGAATTATGTTGAAGAATATGAATAAAACAAAGAAAAGTAATCTCATCACTTATGCTATCGTGATTGTAGCTTTCGTAGTGATGCAGACTTTAAGCAGCACAGGAAGTATTTCCAGTCTTTTGACAGGACTTCTTGTTCCGCTTTGTACATATATTATCCTGGCGGTTTCTCTGAACCTCGTAGTAGGTATTCTAGGAGAACTTAGCCTTGGCCATGCAGGATTTATGTGTGTGGGAGCATTTTCCAGTGCATTTTTCTCAAAATGTATGAGAGATGTGATCGAGAATTCGATTGTACGATTTCTGCTTGCACTTTTGATCGGTGTTGTAGTAGCAGCAATCTTCGGTGTTATCATCGGAATCCCGGTACTTCGTCTGAAAGGCGATTACCTTGCAATCGTTACACTTGCATTCGGTGAGATCATTAAGAACCTTGTAAATGTCCTTTATATTGGAAAGGATTCCAAAGGATTTCATTTTGCAACAAAGGACGTTATGGCACTTGACATGGATCCAGACGGAACAGTTATCCTGAACGGTCCGCAGGGAATCACAGGAACTCCGAAGGATTCAACTTTCCTGATCGGATTTATCCTGATTATGGTGACATTATTTATCGTACTCAACCTGATCAATTCCAGAGACGGACGTGCGATCATGGCGATCCGTGATAATGTAATCGCAGCTGAGTCTATCGGAATCAATGTTACAAAATATAAACTCATGGCATTTACAATTTCAGCAGCTATGGCCGGTGCAGCAGGTGTTCTGTATGCACACAACCTGTCAACACTGACAGCAAATACAAACAACTTTGGATACAATATGTCCATCACGATTCTTGTCTTTGTAGTACTTGGTGGAATCGGAAATATCCGTGGATCTATTATTGCAGCAGTTATCCTGACACTTCTTCCGGAGCTTCTCCGTGGACTGTCTGATTACCGTATGTTGATCTATGCGATCGTTCTGATCATTATGATGCTCTTTAACTGGGCACCAAAGGCAATCGAGTGGAGAGAGAAGTATCTTCATTTTGGAAAGAAAAAGGAGGCTTAAGTAAGAATGAGTACATTATTAGATGTAAAAAATCTTGGAATTTCTTTCGGAGGTCTCCGTGCGGTAAATGACTTTGACCTCAAGATCCAGAAAGAAGAACTTTACGGATTGATTGGACCAAACGGTGCCGGTAAGACAACCGTATTCAACCTTCTGACAGGAGTATATAAACCGGATTCAGGAAAGGTTCTTTTGGACGGAAAGGATCTTACAGGAAAGAAAAATATTGAGATCAGTAAGGCCGGAATTGCAAGAACATTCCAGAACATCCGTCTTTTCAAAGAACTGACTGTTCTTGATAATGTTAAAGTAGGACTTCACAACCATCATCATTACTCTACGATCGAAGGAATCTTAAGACTTCCGAATTATCGTAAGGTAGAAAAAGAGATGAATGAAAAGGCGATGGAGCTTCTGAAGGTATTCGATCTTGAGAAGTTTGCGTCATATAAGGCTGCAAACCTTCCTTACGGACAGCAGAGAAAACTGGAGATCGCCAGAGCACTTGCGACGGATCCAAAGCTTCTTCTTCTGGATGAGCCGGCAGCAGGAATGAACCCGAACGAGACAGGAGAACTGATGGATATGATCCGTTTCGTGAGAGATGAGTTCCATATGACGATCCTTCTGATCGAACATGATATGAAACTGGTAAGTGGTATCTGCGAGGAGCTGACAGTACTCAACTTCGGTGAAGTACTTGCACAGGGCAAGACAACAGATGTACTGAATGATCCTCAGGTAATCAAGGCATATCTGGGAGAATAGGGGGAAGATAACAATGGCAATGCTTGAAGTCAAAGACTTAGAAGTATATTATGGAATGATCCAGGCAATCAAAGGCATTTCCTTTGAGGTAAATCAGGGAGAGGTTATTGCACTGATCGGTGCAAACGGAGCCGGAAAGACAACAACACTTCATACAATTACAGGACTTCTTTCTCCAAAGAAAGGTTCTGTTATGTTTGAAGGAACTGATATCACAAAGATCCCGGCGCATAAGATCGTGTCTATGGGAATGGCTCACGTTCCGGAAGGACGAAGAGTTTTCGCTGAACTGAGTGTTTATGAAAACCTGAAAATGGGCGCCTATACAAGAAAAGATAAAAATGAGATCGAAGAGAGTCTTGCAAATGTTTATAAGAGATTCCCACGTCTGGAAGAGAGAAGAAATCAGATGGCCGGAACACTCAGTGGTGGAGAGCAGCAGATGCTTGCCATGGGACGTGCGCTGATGTCTAAACCGAAGATCATTCTGATGGATGAGCCTTCTATGGGACTTTCTCCAATCTTTGTAAATGAGATTTTTGATATTATCCAGGCAGTAAGTGAGAGTGGAACAACAGTACTTCTTGTAGAACAGAATGCAAAGAAAGCTCTTTCTATCGCAGATCGCGCCTATGTTCTTGAGACTGGTAAGATCACAATGTCAGGAAATGCAAAAGACCTGCTGGAAGATGAAGCAGTTAAGAAAGCGTATTTAGGAGAATAGGAGGCGATTCAGGTGAGCAGCAATATTGTAATCACAATGGCGAGACAGTATGGAAGCGGTGGTAAGACAATCGGAGCTATGCTTGCAAAAGAGCTTGGAATCAACTGTTATAGCAGAGAAATCCTGCGTATGGCATCCGAGGAAAGCGGAATTAATGAGAGACTCTTCGGTATGAGTGATGAGAAGATGAAGGGAGCCGGCTGGTTCAAGATCCTCAGTCGTCCATACGACGGAGAACTTCTTCCGCCGGAAGATAAAGACTTCGTTTCAGAAGAAAATATCTTTAACTATCAGGCAAAGATCATCAAAGATCTGGCTGAGAAAGAATCTTGTGTAATCGTTGGAAGATGTGCAGATTATGTTCTGAAAGACAATCCGAATGTTGTCAGTGTGTTTGTTCATGCAGATGAGAAATTCTGTCTTGATCGTGCGATGGAGCGTAACAGTATGACAGAAAAAGAAATGAAAAAATACATCGAGAAGACGGATAAATTTCGCGGTGATTTCTATCGTTACCATACAGGACACGAGTGGGCAGATGCAAGAAATTATGATTTGTGCCTGAACAGTGGAAAGCTTGGATTCCAGAAATGCGTGGAAGAGATCAAAGCATATATCAAGATCAGATTTGATCTGTAAATGAAAGAGAAAGCAGACAAAAGAAACAAGTCTGCAAGAAGAAAGAGATACGGTTGCGTATCTCTTTCTTGCTATCTGAAACGTGTTGCATGTAGGCGATATCGTTTCATCTATCTGAAAAGCGCTGCATACAAGGTAGTATCGTTCCATCTATCTGAAAAGCGCTATATACCGGGCGACATCGTTCTACAAAATGTGAACTGATATCATGCTATACTGTGACAGAAATAAAATAAGTGTAACTGTTCAGAGCCAACCTCCAAAATGCTACGCATTTCGTCGGTGTGGCGTATCCGCCAAATAAAATTTCAAAAACAGTTTTAAAAATGCAAGCATTTTATACCTGTTTTTGAAATTTTGCTTGGCTCTGAACAGTTACAAATAAGTTATTCAAATTACAGTTAGAAAAGAGGTAAAGTTGATGTCAGGAAAAAAAGAAAAGAAGCATTTTATAGTAGGAGTTATAATGGTTGCAATTATCATCGCAGCAACAGCAACAATGATCTATTGTTACATAAACCGTTTTGATCCGCAGGAATATGTACAGGCATTTTTAGATGTATCTTATAAGCAGAAAACAGAATCCTATATAAAACAGACCGGCATTTCCGAGAAAGAAGCAAAACAGGTTTTCGAAGATAATCTTGCTTATACAATGGAAAAATTTCCGGAGCATGTAATGACAGATGAGATGACAGAAGAATATAGAGAACTGTTTGCAGATCTTGCAAAGAAGACATCTTATACTGTAGGAGAAGCAACCAGGGAAGAAAATGGAACTTATCAGGTTGTTCTTACAGTGAAACCAATCACATTGCTGAAGGATACTTATGCTGAATTTCAGGAGAAGGCGCAGGAATACGCCACAAAAGTTTCAAATGATGTGATGAACGGACAGGCGATGCCAGAAGAAACACAGATGCAGACAGAAATTTATCAGATCTATTATGAGGTTTTAAGTCAGGCGGCAGAAAAAGGGCTGAAGTACGGAAAACCAAATAAAATTGTTCTTCATGTAGAAAAAGATAAAGAGGGAAAATATGAAATCAGAAAAGCAGACCTGCAAAATCTGGATCACCTGCTGATTGAATCTGTCGGAGAAGAGCAGAGTGAAGAAAACAGTTAAATAATAGAAACAAGAAAAGAGAGATAAGAGTGGAAGAATTGGAAAGAAAAACAGAAGAGGAAATAATTCAAAAGAAAGAATTAAGAAGAAAAATAAAAGAAAAACTTTTTTTTACAACAGAAAAATACAGAAAAGAAGCAGACAGAAAGATTACAGAAAGTGTTTTGGAACTGAATGAATACAAGAGCGCAGACTGTGTGTTCTGTTATGTGAGCACAGAGAAAGAAATAGATACATTTTCTATATTGCAAGATATTCTTCAATCAGGAAAGCATCTTGGAGTGCCAAAGTGTACGGGAAAAGGAATTATGAACGTATACGAGATCCACTCATTACAAGAGCTGTATCCGGGTGCATATGGAATCCTTGAACCAAAAGAAGACCCGGAAAGATTGATTCAGCCGGAAGCAATTGATTTTGCTTTCATTCCATGTATCAGCTGCGATAGAAGCGGAAGACGCCTTGGTCACGGTGGTGGATATTACGACAGATATCTGGAAAAGACGCATTGCGTGAAAGCAGCACTTTGCAGGGAGGAACTGCTTGTAGACGAAATTCCGGTGGAGGAACATGATCTGCGAATGGATTTTGTGATTTCTGAAAAAGGTTGTTATAAGATGTAAACAAGGTGTGCTGTTCCCCGAAACTTTTCATCAGAAAAGAAAAATACGAATCTACTGAAGAAGTTCAAGTATAAAAAATACTCGATTTCTTCAGTGGGTTCGTATTTTTAAAATTGGAAACCTAAAAATTGATATTAACAATAACCTCTTCTATTTGAAAATTATTTGATCGTTTTCATCTCTGTAATTGGCCAGTAACGAAAGACTGCCTTGCCAAGAATCTTATCTTTGGATACATATGGATTAATCCAGTAGCGGGAATCTTTCGAATCATTTCTATTATCTCCCATCACAAAATAGCATCCTTCCGGTACGGTATAAGGACCATAATTTCCGATCATGTATTCTTTCGTCTCTACATCTTCAAGAGGTTCAGAAGAGCCATCAATGTAGATGTGACCGTCACGGATCTCCACGGTTTCACCAGGAAGTCCAATGATACGCTTGATAAAAAGCTGGCTTTCATCATCAGGATACTTAAATATGATTACATCATAACGCTCGGGATCCTTGGTTAAATAAGAAAGCCGGTTACCAACCACACGATCTCCGGTCATGATAGTGTTTTCCATTGAACCGGAAGGAATCTGAGCATTGACGATTAGAAAATTATCAACAAATAAAGCAATAGCAACAGCTGCTAAAATGGCGATTAGCCATTGGAAAAGTTCTTTCGCAGTAGAGTCCTTCTCCTTTGCAGCAGGTTCTTTCGATGTAGATGACATATAAACTCCCCATTTCTGATATTCTTGTTCTTATTTTAAAAGATATCTTGTCTGCGTTAATCAGTATCATAACTGATGAAGAAACAAATCACAATAGAACAGTTACAATCATAACATATCTGGGAGAATGTGGCAAATGTGTTCAAAACTTCATAAAATAAGATTCCGCAAAGACAATCTGAAAAATCTTGTAAATAAAATAAGAAGAAAATAAAAAACTTATAAAAATAACAATCAGTGTTGACAAACAGAAATCGAGGTGCTATCTTAGTATCTGTAAGGTGTTAGCACTCAAAAACAAAGAGTGCTAATAACAAACAAAGATGAACAGAAAGGGGAACACAGAGATGTCTGTAGAAGCTGAATTAAGTGAAAGAAAACTTACGATATTGAAAGCCATCATACAGAATTATCTGGAGACTGGCGAACCGGTCGGATCACGAACCCTTTCAAAATACACAGATTTGAAATTAAGTTCCGCAACGATAAGGAATGAGATGGCAGATCTGGAAGATCTTGGTTACATCTTCCAGCCACACACATCGGCAGGAAGAATTCCATCAGATAAGGGATATCGCTTTTATGTAGATCTTTTGATGGAGAACAAGGAGCAGGAGATCAGCAGACGAGAGGATGCACTTCTTGAGAAGACAGATAAGGTCGAGAAGGTACTCCAGCAAGCGGCAAAGGTTCTTGCTTCGAACACCAATTATGCGACGATGGTTTCCGCACCGGTCAACAGCCGGAACACATTGAAGTTCATTCAGCTATCGCAGGTGGATGAAGAACAGATCGTAGCAGTCATCGTACTTGGTGGTAATGTGATCAAGAATAAGATCATTGAAGTTGGAGAAACCTTAAGTAATGAGAATCTGTTGAAGCTGAATATGCTTCTGAACACGACACTGAATGGATTATCCATTGATCAGATTACATTAGGTCTGATCGCCAGATTGAAAGAACAGGCTGGTATCCACAGCGAGGTTGTCGGTCATGTACTGGATGCAGTGGCAGAGATCATTCATGTAGATAATGACATGGAGATCTACACAAGCGGCGCAACGAATATTTTTAAATATCCGGAGCTTAGTGATAAGCAGAGCGCACAGGAGATCATCAGTGCATTTGAAGAGAAACAGCAGCTGGCAGATCTGGTGACAGAGACACTGGCAAGTGAGGAGAACAACGGCATACAGGTTTACATCGGAGATGAAACTCCGGTTAAGACCATGAAAGACTGCAGCGTTGTTACCGCCACATATGAGCTGGGAGAAGGCATGAAAGGAACGATCGGAATCATCGGTCCGAAGAGAATGGATTATGAACATGTCATGAAGACGCTGAAGACTCTGCAAAGTGAGTTGGATGCGATTTATAATAAAGAACCAAAAGAATAGGAAGGTAGAAAGCTGGTGACAGAGAACATGAGCAAAGAAGATATGGTAAAAGAAGCTGTTGAAGAGGCAAAAGCAAAAGCTGCGAAAGAGCAGGCAGAAGCTGAAGAGACAGCAACAGAAGATGCCCAGGGAGCTGAGACTGAGGCGAAAGAAGCAACAGAAGAAGCAACTGAGACTGAAGGAGATTCAGAAGCAGCATCAGAAGGTAAGAAAAAGTTCTTCGGAAAGAAAGAGAAGAAGGACAAGAAAGACGAGAAGATCGAGGAACTCACAGACCGCGTTACTCGTCAGATGGCAGAGTTTGATAACTTCCGCAAGAGATCTGAGAAGGAAAAATCCCAGATGTACGAGATCGGAGCGAAAGATATCATAGAAAAGATTCTTCCGATTGTAGACAACTTCGAGCGTGGACTTGGTTCCGTACCGGAGGAGGAGAAGAATGCTCCGTTCGTAGAAGGAATGGAGAAAATCTACAAACAGCTTATGACTACACTGGAATCCGTTGGAGTAAAACCAATCGAGGCAGTTGGTCAGGAATTCAATCCGGATTTCCACAACGCAGTGATGCATGTGGAAGATGAGGAGCTCGGTGAGAACATCATCGCAGAAGAATTCCAGAAAGGTTACATGTACCGTGAAAGTGTTGTAAGACACAGCATGGTAAAAGTAGCAAACTAATTTGATTTTTAACAAGATTCAGAGATTAGATAGAGGAGGAAATTTATCATGGGAAAAATTATTGGTATTGACCTTGGTACAACAAACAGCTGTGTAGCCGTTATGGAAGGTGGACAGCCAACAGTTATCGCGAATACAGAAGGCGCAAGAACAACACCGTCTGTTGTAGCATTTACAAAGACAGGAGAGCGTCTTGTAGGTGAGCCTGCAAAACGTCAGGCTGTAACAAACGCAGCAAGAACAATCTCATCCATCAAAAGAGAGATGGGAACAGATTATAAAGTAGATATTGACGATAAGAAATATTCTCCACAGGAGATTTCTGCAATGATCCTTCAGAAACTGAAAGCTGATGCAGAAGGATACCTTGGTGAGAAAGTAACAGAAGCTGTTATCACAGTTCCGGCTTACTTCAATGATGCTCAGCGTCAGGCTACAAAAGATGCAGGTAAGATCGCAGGACTTGATGTAAAACGTATCATCAACGAGCCTACAGCAGCTGCACTTGCTTATGGTCTTGACAACGAGAAAGAGCAGAAGATCATGGTTTACGACCTTGGTGGTGGTACATTCGACGTATCCGTTATCGAGATCGGTGATGGAGTTATCGAAGTACTTTCAACAGCCGGTAACAACAGACTTGGTGGAGATGACTTCGACCAGAAGATCACAGATTACATGCTTGCAGACTTCAAGGCAAAAGAAGGCGTAGATCTTTCTGCAGATAAGATGGCTCTTCAGAGATTAAGAGAAGCTGCAGAGAAAGCAAAGAAAGAGCTTTCAAGTGCAACAACAACAAATATCAACCTTCCGTTCATCACAGCAACAGCTGAAGGACCGAAGCATTTCGATATGAACCTTACAAGAGCTAAATTCGACGAGCTGACAAGAGACCTCGTAGAAAAGACTCAGGAACCGGTAAGACGTGCACTTTCTGACGCGGGAATCACAGCTTCCGAGCTTGGACAGGTACTTCTCGTTGGTGGATCAACACGTATTCCGGCTGTTCAGGAAGAAGTTAAGAGACTGACAGGCAAAGAGCCTAGCAAATCCCTTAACCCAGACGAGTGTGTAGCACTTGGTGCTTCCGTACAGGGTGGTAAACTTGCAGGAGATGCAGGCGCAGGAGATATCCTTCTTCTTGATGTAACTCCACTGTCACTGTCTATCGAGACAATGGGTGGTGTAGCTACAAGACTGATTGAGAGAAATACAACAATCCCGACAAAGAAGAGCCAGATCTTCTCAACAGCAGCAGATAACCAGACAGCTGTAGACATCAACGTTGTACAGGGTGAGAGACAGTTCGCAAGAGACAACAAGTCCCTCGGACAGTTCAGACTTGATGGAATCCCGCCGGCTCCACGTGGAATCCCGCAGATCGAAGTTACATTCGATATCGATGCAAATGGTATCGTAAATGTATCTGCAAAAGACCTTGGAACTGGAAAAGAACAGCACATCACAATTACAGCAGGATCTAACATGTCTGATGAAGATATCGACAAAGCTGTAAAAGAAGCTGCTGAATTCGAAGCTCAGGATAAGAAACGTAAAGAAGGAATTGATGCTAAGAATGAAGCTGACGCTATGGTATTCCAGACAGAGAAAGCTCTGCAGGAAGTTGGCGATAAGCTTGACGGTGCAGATAAAGCAGCAGTAGAAGCTGACTGCAAAGCTCTGAAAGAGTTACTGGAAAAAGCAAATACAGATACTCTTACAGACGAGCAGGTTGCTGAGATTAAAGCAGGTAAAGAAAAACTGACAGAAAGTGCTCAGAAGCTTTTCACAAAGATGTATGAGCAGGCTGGTGCAGCAGCAGGAGCTCAGGGAGCAGGTCCTCAGGCAGATGCTTCAGCAGGAGCAGGTCCGGCACCAGAAGGATTCCAGGGCGACGATGTCGTAGACGGAGATTACAAAGAAGTCTAAGAACATTAAGTGAGGAATAGGAAATGGCAGAGTCAAAAAGAGATTACTATGAGGTGCTTGGGGTCAGTAAAGATGCTGACGAAGCAACTTTGAAAAAAGCATACAGACAGGTTGCCAAGAAGTATCACCCGGATATGAATCCGGGTGATGCTGAAGCTGAAAAGAAGTTCAAAGAAGCTTCTGAGGCATATGCAGTCTTGAGCGATCCGGAAAAACGTCGTCAGTATGATCAGTTTGGACATGCTGCTTTTGACGGAAGTGCAGGAGCAGGCGGCGGATATGGCGGATTCGATTTTAACGGTGCTGATTTTGGAGATATTTTCGGAGATATCTTCGGAGATCTGTTCGGCGGCGGACGCAGAGGCGGACGTGCGAACCAGGGACCAATGAAAGGTATGAATATCCGGAAGAGTGTCAGGATCACATTTGAAGAGGCTGTATTCGGATGCGAGAAAGAATTGGATGTTGTATTAAAAGACCCATGTCCGAAATGTAACGGAACAGGTGCCAAACCGGGAACATCTCCGGAGACTTGTCCGAAATGCGGCGGTAAAGGTCAGGTTGTATATACACAGCAGTCTTTCTTTGGAACCGTACAGAATGTACAGACTTGTCCAGATTGCCAGGGAACTGGTAAGATTATTAAGGAAAAATGTCCGGATTGCGGCGGTACAGGTTATGTAGCCAGCAAGAAGAAGATATCCGTATCCATTCCGGCAGGTATTGATAATGGTCAGAGTGTGCGTATCCGTGAAAAAGGTGAGCCAGGTGTAAACGGCGGACCAAGAGGAGATCTTCTGGTAGAGGTCGTGGTATCAAGACATCCGATCTTCCAGCGTCAGGATATGCATATCTTCTCAACGGTACCGATTACATTTGCACAGGCGGCGCTTGGTGCGGATATCCGTATCAAGACGGTAGACGGAGAAGTAATCTATACTGTAAAACCGGGAACCAAGACCGATACAAAAGTACGTCTGAAAGGAAAGGGAGTTCCATCTCTTAGAAATGCACAGGTTCGCGGCGATCATTATGTAACGCTTGTTATCCAGACACCGGAACACTTAAGTGCCGAAGCAAAAGAAGCACTTCGTAAATTCGATGAACTGACAGGTAATTCTCTTGGAACAGAAAAGAGTGACAAGACGGAAGAGCATAAAGGTAAAAAGAAAAAAGGATTTATGGATAAATTAAAGGAAACCTTTGATGATTAATTTCATCAGAGGTTTCCTCTTTATGTCTAGAAGTATCTATGGAAAACTGGTGACGGCAGGTTCTGTAAATCTGACAGGTATTGAAAAATATACAAAAAAATGCTGGTATTCACCGTGGTAAAGTGCTATCATATTAAATAAATCAAATTTTTAACAAACCAGGAGGACTCAAGTATGTACGCATTTGATGAAATTAAAAAAGCAGACAGTGAAATTGCAGATGCCATTCAGGCCGAGATGGAGAGACAGAATTCGCATCTGGAACTGATCGCATCGGAGAACTGGGTAAGTAAAGCGGTCATGGCAGCAATGGGAAGTCCGCTTACAAATAAATACGCAGAAGGCTATCCGGGCAAACGTTATTATGGTGGATGTCAGTGTGTGGATGTAGTGGAAGATCTTGCAAGAGAAAGAGCAAAGAAGTTATTCGGCTGTGATTATGCCAATGTACAGCCGCATTCCGGCGCACAAGCAAACCTGGCAGTATTCTTTGCGATGCTGGAGCCCGGAGACAAAGTTATGGGTATGAACCTGGATCACGGCGGACATCTGACACATGGTTCTCCGGTTAATATTTCCGGTAAATATTTCAATATCGTATCATACGGAGTGAACGATGAAGGTGTGATCGATTATGATAAGGTACGTGAGATTGCAGTGAAAGAAAAACCAAAGATGATCATTGCAGGAGCCAGTGCTTATGCAAGAATCATTGATTTCAAAAAGTTCCGTGAGATTGCAGATGAAGTAGGAGCATACCTTATGGTTGATATGGCACATATCGCAGGACTTGTTGCAGCAGGACTTCATCCAAGTCCGATCCCGTATGCAGATGTAACTACAACTACTACACATAAGACACTGCGCGGACCAAGAGGAGGTCTGATTCTTTGCAATCAGGAAGCAGCAGATAAGTTCAACTTTAATAAAGCTGTATTCCCGGGGATTCAGGGAGGTCCACTGGAACATGTGATCGCGGGAAAGGCTGTGTGCTTTAAAGAGGCACTGGAGCCTGAATTCGCAGAATATCAGAAGCAGATCATCAAAAATGCACAGGCACTCAGCAAAGGTCTGATGGGTCGTGGTGTAAAGATCATATCCGGCGGAACAGATAATCACCTGATGTTGATTGACTTAAGAGGCGAAGAGGTAACCGGTAAAGAACTGGAAAAACGTCTGGATGCCGCACACATCACATGTAACAAGAATACGGTACCGAACGATCCAAGATCTCCGTTCGTGACAAGTGGTGTCAGACTTGGAACACCTGCAGTTACAACAAGAGGATTAAAAGAAGAAGATATGGATGTGATCGCAGAGTGCATAGCACTGGTACTTCAAAGTGAAGACAATATTGAAAAAGTCAAAGGAATGGTTGCAGAGCTGACTGCAAAATATCCTCTGGATATGTAATATTCGAGAATAACGAAAGAAAATAAGAAAATCAAGGATGCGTCGGAGTATGGTTTTTAAACTTATTCAGACGCATTTTTGCTGTGCAGATACCAAAAATTTTAGTAATAAGACAGCGTATTTTTATGAGTTTTTATGAAAATGATAAAAACAAAGCAATAACAGGGTGGAAATTTAAAAGCAGGAAGCGTATAATTAAAAATAATGTATATTAATCTATACAAGAAGAAAAAGGAAGACCTGGTATAATATAGAAATCCGGGAAGGAGCTAGATTTTGAGACTGAGAAATAATAAAGTAGCAAAGAGATTGGGAACAAAAGCACTTGCAGGAGTGCTTGCAATAGGACTTATCATCAGTACTCCGGCTGCAGCGCTGGCAGATGGAGGGGCAGAGACAGCCGGGACGCAGAGCACAGCCTCTCAGACACCGACCGCACAGGCAGAGAAGCTGCAGGCAAAATCAGTAGATGGCAAGGATACACTTACAGATGTATCAGATGCAGTGAAAGAGATGATCCAAAGAGGTGAGGTAAAGCTGGATGAAAGTACAGGATATCTGATAGATACAACAACCGGACAAAAGACGAATCCGGTTACAGGAGAACGTGTAGATCAGATTCCGGCGATACCGGCGACACCGGCAGAACCGGAACAGCCGGCGGAACCGGCAACACCAGTGACACCAGCAGAGCCGGAACAGCCGGCGGAACCGGAGGCACCAGCAGAATCGGCGGAACCGGAGGCACCAGCAGAGCCGGAACAGCCGGCAACACCAGCGACACCGGCGGAACCGGCGACACCAGCAGAACCGGAGGCACCAGCAGAGCCGGAACAGCCGGCAGATACAGTTACAAGTGCAAAAAGCAATCAAGCACTTGTTGCAAAGCAGCAGATTATAAAATTACCACAGATCGTGGAAGATTTCCGGTTCTGGACAGTTGCCAGAAAATATGCATTTGCAAAATCGAAGATCAATATCCGCGAGGCAATTCCGGAGAATATTGATGGCAGTAATACACAGGATGTAAAGACGGATCTGGAAAATGCAAAAGCAGATACAAAAAAGCTACAGAAGAAAAAAAAGAAAATAACAAAGAAACAGACAAAAACAATTAAAAATAAAATATTCAAGAAAGCAAAGAGTAAAGCGGTCAGAAATCTTCAGAAGACGATGGAAGAAAGAAAGAACCTGAAACAGAAAGGTCTGGACGCAGCACTTGCAAATCAGCAGCTGGAAGAAAAAGTCCGTACAGTAGGAACTTTATCACAGGATGGTCTGTTATATATCCTGAAAGAAGAGAATGGCTGGCTTTACGTCGAATCTGGAAATGTCAGAGGGTTTGTAAAAGCATCAGAAGTATATACAGGGGATGCGGCACAGGAAATCCTGGATGTTTATCAGACCAAGGCTCAGAAGAAGGCAGAGAAAGCCGGAATGGAATATACCGGTATTGAGGGAACTGCAAAGACAGCGGAAGCGACTGTCGATGCAAAAGAAAATCAGGCATACACATATCTGCGTGCGACGGTGAACCCGACGGTAGCAGAGAAGGATTATGCGCTGGTTAATGATCAGATCGGGACAGGAATACTGAATATAAAAGAAGAGAATAATCCAGATGCGAGAACTGTCGGAACACTGAAACAGGGACAGCTCTGTTATATCCTTGCCGATAAAGATGCCGACTGGGTATATATAGAGTCCGGTGATGTCAGAGGGTTTGTTGAAAAGAAATATCTCGATAACAGCGATGAGACAAAACAGCAGATCACGACAACAGGGGAAGAACAATATAAAACGGCGGAAGAAACAGTAAAACCAGAAGAAAATGCTGCTTTATATTATACATTGGCTTCTGTGAAAGAAGGAACGCCAAGTGGTGAGATCAGAGAGTCCATCCTGCAATTTGCTTCCCAGTTTATCGGTAATCCATATGTATGGGGAGGTACAAGTCTGACAGACGGAGCAGACTGCTCCGGATTTGTACAGCAGATCTACAAACAATATGGATATGATCTTCCAAGAGTGGCAGAGGACCAGAGCCAGTGTGGAACGAAGATTCCTGTAGAGGATGCACAGCCGGGTGACCTGATCTTTTATGCAAAAGAAGGCCATATATACCACGTAGTGATGTATGCAGGTGATGGAAAGACTATTGAAGCAGCCAGCACGAAACTTGGGATTATTGAAGGCAAAGTAAATACTAAAAATGCAGTATGGGCAACACGTATTATCAATGATAATTATACACTTGCCGGAGGCGGAATCAGTAATGTCAATGCGACGAACGAAATGTATGGACAGAATCTTGGTAATTTCCAGATTACATATTACTGTGCATGTGAAATCTGCTGTAATAAAGCAGACGGAATTACAGCAACAGGAACGCCGGTGGTAGAAGGTCAGACGATTGCGGTTGATCCAAGAGTTATTCCTTACGGAACGAAAGTGATCATCGGAGGTCATATATTTACAGCTGAGGATTGCGGCGGTGCAATTCAGGGAAATCACATTGACATCTATGTAAATAATCATGCAGAGGCAACGGCGCTCGGGGTGACAAATGCAGATGTATTTCTTGTAAAATAAGAATAAAATAAAAATGAGAAAAGACAGCTTTTTCAGATTTGAAAGTTTGAAAAGCTGTCTTTTAATATTACGTTGCATTCATAAAAAACGCTGGATAGATATGGATTATTTACAGATCTTTAAAAGTTCTTTCAGATAATCCCACATACGCTTTGTAGATTCGATATGTACGCGCTCATTATAAGTATGTACACCTGTCAGTTCCGGTCCGAAAGAAATGATATCAAGATCATTCTTCTTTCCGAATAAGATTCCACATTCCAGTCCTCCGTGAGTTGTCTCAACGGTAGGCTCTTTGCCGAACATTTCTTTATAAAGTTCAATTGCTTTCGGACGGATCACGGAATCTGCATTGTAGCTCCATGCCGGATATTCACCGGAGATTTCGCGGGAAGCACCTGCAAGATCTGTTGCAAGATCCAGTTTGTTTCGCATATCATCTAACTTGGTAGCAACGGAGCTGCGAACCTGGAATTTGATCTTTACCGTATCTTCTGTGGTTTCAACGATACCTGTATTCAGGGAAGATTCTACAGCTGTAGGGAACGCACGGTCATAGCATTGTACACCATCGATTGCTCCATACAGGAATCCGATTACATGTGCGGTAGTATCTGCGTCAAATGCTTTTAAGGCAGTCTCGCCTTCGGAAACAGCGTTCAGAGATAAAGTTGGTTCCTGTCCGGCAAACTCAGCGGAGATCGTCTGTTCCAGTCCGGTAACAGCATCTGCGATAGCCTGAGCCTGTGCAGGGTCAGCAATAATCTCAGTCGTATTATATTGTGCGATTACGTTTGCTGCATTTCCGCCGTTTGTGCTTACAATGTTGAAGTCGTAATCTTTTGCAAGAGCATACAGGACGCGTCCCATGATCTTGTGTGCATTTCCAAGCTGGTTCTGGATTTCTGCGCCAGAATGTCCACCCTGCAGATCGGAAATGGAGATCGTCATCTTTGTTCCGTTTTCTTCACTCCATTCGATCGGGATGAAGGTATCGTAAATGTAGCCGCCGGCACATCCGACAGTCATAACACCTTCAATTTCAGAATCAATGTTCAGACAGATCTTTCCTTTTAATACAGATGTATCCAGGTGATGTGCACCGCCCATACCAATCTCTTCATCAATTGTGAATACAGCTTCGATCGGTGGGTGTGGAATGTCTGTGCTGGCAAGGATTGCCATAGCGTAAGCAACGGCGATGCCATCATCGCCACCGAGAGTGGTGTTCTTTGCCCCAATCAGATCACCATCTACAAAAAGGTCTAAAGGATCATTTTCAAAATCATGATCACTGTCGGTTGTCTTTGTAGCGACCATGTCCAGATGTCCCTGGATGATAACCGGATCACTGTTCTCGTATCCGGCAGTACCAGGTTTTTTGATGATTACGTTGTTCACTTCATCCTGGATATATTCCAGATTGTGTGCTTTCGCAAATTCTACACAAAAATCACTGATCTTTTTTGTGTGGAAGGTACTTCTTGGTACCATACTTAATTCTTCGAAGTAGTGGAATACTTCTTTTGGTTCAATATTAGACAAAATTCCCATTGTTCATTCCTCCGTTTGTCTTTAGTCTCTATCTATTATTGTACCATGAAATTCAGCACTTTACCATGATAAAATTTAATGTATACATAACGGAATGTAATAGCTATAATAACTGTAGCTTATAAGATTTTATTAAAACATTCAATAACTGCAGGACTACACAAAAAAGAAGAAAAAATATATAATATTTAAGTTGAAAATAATATGAATCGCCATGCGTTCGAAAGAAATTTACAGGAGGATATATATGAGTACAAAAGAAGCAAAACAGATGGACAAAGCATTATTTGATTTTTATGGAAAACCATCTATCGGACAGGCTTTGCCACTTGCAATCCAGCATGTACTTGCGATGATCGTCGGATGTGTAACACCATCGATCATTATTGCGGGAGTGGCCGGAATTTCACAGGAAGATTCCGTGATCTTAATACAGGCAGCACTGGTGATGTCGGCACTGACGACATTACTGCAATTGTTTCCATTTATTAAAACAAAGAATTTCCGGATCGGTTCGGCACTTCCGGTTATGATGGGAATCAGCTTTGCGTATGTTCCAAGTATGCAGGCAATTGCGTCTGATTTTGATATTGCAACAATTCTGGGTGCACAGATTATCGGAGGTGTGGTTGCACTTCTGGTGGGATTGAATATTAAGAGAATCCGCAAATTCTTCCCACCGCTGATTACAGGAACGGTCGTATTTTCTATCGGTCTTTCTCTATATCCGACAGCAATTAACTATATGGCCGGAGGTGCGAGCAGCAAGACTTATGGATCATGGCAGAATTGGGTGGTTGCGATTATTACATTGATCATTGTAACAGCATTGAATCATTACGGAAAAGGGGTATGGAAACTGGCATCCATCCTGATCGGAATTATTGCAGGATATATCGTAGCGTTGTTCTTTGGAATGGTAGACTTTTCATCTGTGTCATCGGCAGCATTCTTCCAGCTTCCGAAACCAATGCATTTTGGAATCAAGTTTGAACCATCTGCATGTGTTGCGATCGGAATTCTGTTTGCGATCAATGCAGTACAGGCAATTGGTGATTTTTCGGCAACAACAACAGGATCTATGGACCGTATGCCGACAGATGAAGAACTGACAGGTGGAATTGTAGGCTATGGAATCAGTAACATTTTCTGTGCATTCTTTGGAGGACTTCCGACTGCGACATACAGCCAGAATGTAGGTATCGTATCAACAACAAAGGTCGTCAGCCGTGTGGTAATGGGGCTGGCAGCAGCGATATTACTGGCAGCAGGATTGATTCCGAAGTTTTCTTCTTTGCTTACAACAATTCCGTATTGTGTACTCGGCGGTGCGACAATCTCTGTATTTGCTTCGATTACAATGACGGGAATCAAACTGATCACGACAGAGCCAATGGATTTCCGTAATACAACAGTTGTAGGACTTGCAGTAGCAGTAGGAATGGGTGTGACACAGGCAAATGCTTCACTGGCACAGTTCCCAGAATGGGTGACAACAATTTTCGGAAAATCTCCGGTTGTTCTTGCAACGATTGTAGCAATTGTGTTAAATTTAACCCTTCCAAAAGCAAAGAAAAAAGAGGAGAAATAATCCTTATATGATAATAAGTTATATAAATGGTGAATGGAAAGAGCCTGGCAGTTTATGCCAGGCTATTGGAATTTTTAAAGAAAATTTTCATAAGACGGTATCCGTTGTCGGCGGAGGCGGAAAGACGACAGTGATCCGCAGGCTTATGGATGAATGCCGGAATGCCGGAATTCCATGTGCGGTTTCTACAACAACTCATATACAAAAATGTGATGCCGGATATTTTCTGGGAAAACCTTCGGTGGAAATGTTCCGTCAGATTATGATAAAATATGGTGTTGTATGGATGGGAAGAGAGACAACGGATGGGAAGCTTGCATCTTTTCAAGAAGAATATCTAAAAGAGATCAGCCGTGAACCAGGTGTACTGCTTCTAGAGGCAGACGGAGCGAAGCGTCTGCCGGTTAAAACCCCTGCGGAACATGAGCCGGTGATCTGTGAGCAGACAGATATTGTTTTGAATGTATATGGGATGAGTGCGGTTGGAAAGAAGCTGAAAGAAGGTTGTTTCCGGGTGAAAGAGACCGGGAAGATTCTCGGAAAGACAGAAGAAGATATTCTGTGTCCGGAAGATATTGTCACACTTGCGGTAAGTCAGAGTGCGGGACGAAAATACGTGACGGATGATATGGAATATCAGGTGATACTGAATCAGGCAGATACTAAGGAGCAGAAAAAAATGGCAGTGGAACTTGCGGAAGAGATCGTAAAGCAGTTGTCAGACAGGCATGCAGATAGTATGGAATACCCGGGGCAGATCCGTAGAGTGCATGTGGTATCGGACCTGATTCCGTTGAAAGAAAGATGGTAACTATGTCAGAAATGTATAAAAACAGAAAAAAAGTATTAATCAGAGGAGCCGGAGATCTGGCTACGGGTGTAGGAGTGGCACTTCACAGGGCAGGATTCCGGGTGATCATGACGGAGATTGCAGTGCCGCTTACCGTCAGACGTGAAGTTGCAATGTCACGGGCAGTCTATGAAGGCAGGATAGAAGTAGAAGGAATAGAAGGAATTCTTGTGGAAAATTATCAGGAAGCCAGGAGGGTACTGGCAGCGGATAAGATTGCCGTAATCGTAGACCCGGAGGCAGAGATCCGGAGAGAATTCAGACCGGATGTACTTGTGGATGCAATTCTTGCAAAAAGAAATACAGGAACCAGCCGGGCAGATGCACCATATGTGATCGGTCTCGGACCGGGGTTTATAGCGGGAAAAGATGTCCATGCTGTCATAGAGACAATGCGTGGATTAACACTTGCGGATATCATCTATGACGGACAGCCGATTCCCAATACCGGCATTCCGGGATATGTGGGCGGCTATGCGCTGGAACGTCTGATCAGGGCGTCAGCAGCCGGACGGATGGAGCCGAAAGCACAGATCGGGGATGTCGTCCGAAAAGGACAACTTCTGGCTCTGACCGGAGGAAAACCGGTCTATTCTCAGTTGGACGGTGTGATCCGGGGGATGTTACAGGAAGGTGTGCAGGTAAAGAAGGGTCTGAAGATAGGAGATGTGGATCCGAGAAAGGACAAGAAATTGTGTTATCTGATCTCGGATAAGGCAAATGAGATTGGCAGTTCCGTGGTAAAGACAGTAGAAGCACGTCTGTCAGATAAAGATTATGCGATGATTCTCCTGGCAGCCGGAAAGTCAAGCCGGTACGGGAACAATAAGCTGCTGGAGAAACTGGATGGAGGGCAGATGTTCGAACATACCCTTCGTAAAATGCGTGCATTTCCATTGTGTACACAGGTAGTGGTAACAAGATTTGAAGAGATAGAGAATGCGGCAAAAACACAGGGGATGCTGGTGGTACAGAATACGGAGCCGGATCTTGGAATCGCACATTCGCTGAAGTTAGGATTAAAGAGAGCATTAGATGAGAATCCGGGGTTAAAGGGGGCTATGTTCATCGTATGTGACCAGCCGGGATTGACAGCCGGGACATTTGCCCGTATGCTTGAGATGGGGAAGATGCATCCGGGAAAGATTGTATGTGCCGGATGGAAAGGAAGAACCGGGAATCCCGTATTATGGGATTCGTGCTTTTTCCGGGAGTTGTGCAGACTTTCCGGTGATAAAGGCGGAAAACAGATCATCTGTGCACATAAAGAAGATGTGGTGCTCTGTGAGACAGAAGAAGCAGAACTCCGGGATGTAGATGTACCGGAACAACTGATAAAATGGGAGAGAGATTATGGAGAATCAGGAAAATCAAGAGAAGAAACATAAACGGAGAGTCCGATATTCCGGAACACATCCGAGAAATTATAAAGAAAAATATAAAGAACTGAATCCGGAAAAGTATGCAGATACTATTTCAAAGGTGATCCAAAAAGGCGGAACACCGGCAGGAATGCACATTTCCATCTGTGTACAGGAGATCCTGGACTTCTTTGATATCCAGCCGGGACAGCAGGGACTGGATGCAACGCTTGGATATGGAGGGCATACCTCAAAGATGCTGGAAAAACTGCAGGGAGAGGGCCATATCTACGGACTGGATGTAGATCCGATCGAATCAGCAAAGACAAAGAAACGTCTGGAGGAAAAAGGATTTGGATCAGACATCCTGACAGTAAAGCTTGAGAACTTTGCTAATATTGACAAAGTAGCAAAAGAAGCCGGAAAATTTGATTTTGTACTGGCAGATCTTGGTGTGTCATCCATGCAGATCGATAACCCGGACCGGGGATTCACATTTAAAGCAGAAGGTCCTTTGGATCTGCGGATGAATCCGGAGAAAGGAATCAGTGCGGCAGAACGTCTGCATGACATTTCAAGAGAAGAACTTGCAGGGATGCTGGTTGAAAATGCAGATGAACCTTATGCAGAAGAGATTGCAGAAGCAGTTACGGAAAAGATCCGAAAAGGCGGAAAGATTGAAACAACAACGGGATTGCACCAGGTGATCGGAGAGGCACTTGCATTTATTCCGGAAAAAGAAAGAAAAGAAGCAATACGTAAGTCGAGCCAGCGGGTATTCCAGGCACTTCGTATTGATGTGAATCATGAATTTGAAGTATTGTATGATTTCCTGGATAAGCTGCCGGGTGTGCTAAAACCGGGAGGAAAAGTGGCAATCCTTACCTTCCATTCGGGGGAAGACCGTCTGGTAAAGAAATCATTCAAACAATGGAAAAAGGAGGGCCTGTACAGTGAGATCGCAAAAGACGTCATCCGACCGTCCAAAGAAGAATGCTTCCGCAACAGCCGTGCGAAATGCACGAAAATGCGCTGGGCAATCAGGTCAGAAGAGTAAAGTACAGAAAAATAAAAAGCAGACACGGAGTCAGACTTCTGCATGTAAAATCGATAAAAAATGTGGCGGCTGCCAGTTCCAGAAGATACCATACAAAGAACAGCTGAAAAGAAAACAGAAGCAGGAAGAAAAATTATTGGGCGGCTTTTGCAAAGTCAGTCCGATCATCGGTATGGAGCATCCATATTTTTATAGAAATAAAGTACATGCGGTATTCGATCATGACAGAAAAGGAAATGTGATATCCGGCATCTATGCAGAAGGAACGCACCGTGTGATCGCAGTGGAAGAATGTCTGATCGAAGATAAGAAAAGTCAGGAGATCATCCGTACAATCCGTGAACTTCTGCCGTCTTTTAAGATTAAGACATATAATGAAGATACAGGATATGGACTTTTGAGACATGTATTGATCCGCAGAGGCTTTGAGACTGGTGAGATTATGGTTGTTTTGGTGCTTGGATCGCCAATTCTGCCATCAAAGAATAACTTTGTGAAGGCTTTGAGAAAAGTACATCCTGAGATTACGACCGTAGTACTGAATGTGAATAACAAGCAGACCAGTATGGTGCTGGGAGAAAAGGAAAAGCCGATCTACGGACCGGGATTTATTAAAGACAGATTATGCGGCTGTACGTTCCGTATTTCTCCAAAATCGTTCTATCAGGTGAATCCTGTACAGACGGAGATCCTTTATAATACAGCCATGGACTATGCGGAACTGACCGGAAAAGAGACGGTGATCGATGCGTACTGCGGAACCGGTACAATTGGTCTGATTGCAGCCAGGAATGCAAAGAGAGTCATTGGAGTAGAGCTGAACAAAGATGCGGTGAAAGATGCGAGAATCAACGCAAAAGAAAATGGCATCAAGAATGCCGAGATCTATGCAGGTGATGCGGGAAGATTCATGGTAGATATGGCTTCGAAGAACCAAAAAGCAGATGTGGTATTCATGGATCCGCCGAGAGCCGGAAGTGATGAGAAGTTCCTTTCTTCTGTAATAAAGCTCGGGCCAAAGAGGGTTGTCTATGTGTCCTGTAATCCGGAGACACTGGCAAGAGATCTGAAATATCTGACGGGAAACGGATATCAGGCAGTGAAGATCCAGCCGGTGGATAACTTCCCGTTCTGCGATCATATCGAAACGGTAGTAAAGCTTGTGAAAAAGAGATAGATAAAGGAGGAAAAATATATGGGACTTATCAAAGCAGCAACAGGCGCAGCAGGTGGAACACTGGCAGACCAGTGGAAAGAATTCTTCTACTCTGATTCATTAGACAATGACACGTTGATGGTACGCGGAAAAAAACGTACAGACAGGCGTTCATCGAACACAAAAGGACACGATAATGTGATCACGAACGGATCTGGAATTGCCGTGGCGGACGGGCAGTGTATGATGATCGTGGATCAGGGGAAGATTGTGGAAGTATGTGCGGAACCGGGAGAATACACATATGATATGTCTTCGGAACCAAGTGTTTTCTGCGGCAGTCTTGGAGAAGGAATCAAGGCGACCTTTCAGACGATCGGGAAACGATTTACGTTCGGCGGAGATACGGCGAAAGATCAGAGAGTGTATTATTTTAATACCAAAGAAATTACGGACAATAAATTCGGCACGGCGAATCCGGTATGGTTCCGTGTGGTAGACAAAAGAATCAATCTTGATAAAGATATCGAGATCCGCTGTAACGGAATCTATTCGTTCCGTATCACAGATCCACTGTTATTCTATACAAGTCTCGGCGGAAATGTGACGGATTGCTATGAGAAAGACCAGATTGTTCCACAGTTAAAGACGGAATTCGTGAATGCCCTGCAGCCGGCATTTGCGAAGATTGCAGAGCTGGAGATCCGCCCAAGTCAGATCCCGGCACATTCGATGGAAATCAGTGATGCGATGAATGAGATCCTGACGAAGAAATGGTCAGAACTCAGGGGAATCTCAGTTGTATCGGTTGCATTCAATCCGGTCACGATCAAGGATGAGGATGCAGAAGCGATCAAGCAGGCACAGAATACTGCTATGTATACAGATCCGAGTATGATGGCTGCAACGCTTGGCATGGCGCAGGCAGAGGCAATGAAGAGTGCGGCAGGTAATCCGAATGGAGCAATGATGGGCTTCATGGGTATGAATATGGCGTCCGGTATGAATGGTGGGGCGAATCTGCAGGGTCTTTATAACCAGGGGGCAGAGAAACGTCAGCAGGAAGAACAGGCAAGACAGATGGCTGCACAGGAACAGTCTGCACAGCAGCAGACCGGAAGCTGGACTTGCAGCTGTGGCACTTTGAATGAAGGAAAGTTCTGTATGAACTGTGGAAGTCCGAAGCCACAGGCACCGGAGAACTGGATTTGCAGCTGTGGAGCTGTAAATCATGGGAAATTCTGTACAAACTGCGGCAAACCATTTGCTTAAGAATTACGATTGGATGAGACTCAGATAAGGAGTATATATGTCTGCTATAAAAGAATATAAATGTCCGGCCTGTGGAGGAACGATGGAATTCGACAGTACTTCCCAGAAGATGAAATGTCCTTATTGTGATACAGAGATTTCGGTGGAAGAATATGAAGCACTGAATGAATCACAGACGAGTGAGGACAAAAAAAGCGGACAGACGGAAAAGAATACGAAAGAAAGCACTTTTGTTACATATATCTGTGAATCCTGCGGAGGAGAGATTACGACCGATAAGACGACCGGAGCAACAACCTGTCCGTTCTGCGGGAACCGTGTTGTATTAAAAGGGCAGTTTGAAGGTGGATTAAAACCGGACTATGTCATTCCGTTTAAGCTGGATAAGAAAGCGGCAAAGGCGGCTTACCAGAAGCATCTGGAAGGAAAAGCTTTTGTACCGTCTGTTTTTAAAGAGGAAAATCATATTGATGAGATTGTAGGAATTTATGTACCGTTCTGGCTGTTTGATATGGAGACAAATGCACTGGTTACTTATGATGCAGAACGATCAAGAGTATGGATGAGCGGTGATGTAGAATACACAGAACATGAATTCTTCAAGATTGAGCGTGGAGGAACGATGGCATTCGAGCATATTCCGGAAGACGGATCAAGGAAGATGGAAGATGATCTGATGGAATCTCTGGAACCATACGATTTCAAAGATGCGGTGCCGTTCAAAGATCCGTATCTGGCAGGTTATGTGGCAGAACGGTATGATGTGGAAGCAGATGAGTGTAAGAAACGGGCAAAAAAACGTGCAAAGGCAAGCATAAAGCGGGAACTTCGGGACACAGTGAAAGGCTATTCGATCGTAAAACCGGTTTCAGACAATGTGAAGATCCAAAAGGCATCTCAGAAATATGCGCTGTATCCGGTGTGGATATTAAATACAACCTGGCGGGATCAAAAGTATGTATTTGCCATGAACGGACAGACGGGAAAGATGGTAGGAGATCTGCCGGCAGATAAAGGCGCATTCTGGAAGTATGTTGTATCCAGAGGACTGGTGATCGGAGTCATACTTTATGCACTGATGTGGCTGACGGTTCTGATATAAGAAAAGGAGAAAAGACATGAAACGAAAGAAAACAAGACGGTATATATCCGGTATGCTCGTGGCAGTTCTCCTGTTTCTACTATGCGTAGTTCAGAATGTAAATGCAGAAGATGTACCGGCTGGCAGCGAACTGCCAAGGCTGGTAGATGATGCAGATATCCTGATAGACAGCGAAGAAAAAGAACTGAATCAGCAGCTGGATACGGTCAGTGAGGAGCAAGAGTGCGACGTGATCGTAGTGACTGTGGATTCTCTGAATGGAAAGACCGTGGAAGAATATGCGGATGATTATTATGATGACAACGGCTATGGCTATGGAGAAAATAACAGCGGAATTCTGTTTCTGGTGGCAATGGATGACCGGGAGTGGAATATATCTACAAGCGGAGATGCGATCACGGCATTTACAGATGCGGGGCTTGCGTATATGGAAGACCAGTTTGTATCAGATCTGAGTGACGGAGCATATATGGACGCATTTTCAAAATATGCATCGTTGTGTGATGATTTTCTGACGCAGGCGGAGAATGGAGAGCCATATGATACGGGGCACCTTCCGAAAAAGAAGGTATCACCGTGGTGGATAGCGGGAGATCTACTGATCGGCGTCATTATCGCATTTGTAATGGCATTGATCAAAAAAACAAAACTCAAATCCGTAAAATCGCAGGTAACGGCAGGCGCATATGAAAAAGCAGGCAGCCTGGATCTGACGGTCAGGACGGATTACTTTCTGAATCGTGTCGTAACAACGAGAAAGATTGAACGGAAGCAGGAAAGTGGTGGAAGTTCTGTGCATACCGGCTCTTCCGGTAAGAGTCACGGAGGACGCAGCGGAAAGTTTTAATCATGAACTTCCGGTACAGAACGCCAGACGGATAAGACGATGCTCAATGGGAGAATTTTTGAGTGAATAAAATGGATATAAATAGACATTTTCTCTGGATTGTTGGTTTTATGATCTGAAAAAAAGAGCTATAGTTAAAGTATACAAGACGGAATATACTTGCAAAAAGGAGGAAGCGTTATGATTATTTGTATCGGAAGAGAATTTGGAAGCGGCGGTCATGAAATCGGAAGAATACTTGCAAAAAAATTGGGACTGGAATTATATGACCGGGATCTGATCGACAAGGCAGCAGAAAAGATTGTTGCAATGCCTAAAGAAGTTCTGAAAAAGGCGGATGAAAAAAAACATAATCCATGGCTGCACCAGGTGTGGTATGATGTGCCGAATCAGGAACTCAACGGAATGACAGCCAATGACACACTGCATCAGGCATACAGTTCTATTATCCGGGAACTGGCAGGAAAAGAAAACTGTGTGTTTGTCGGACGTTGTGCAGATTACATATTGGAACAGGCAGAACTTGATCATATCAGCCTGTTTATAGCGGCACCGTTTGAGTGGCGTGTGCAGAGAAAGATGGAACAGCTTTCGATAGATGAGAAAGCGGCGACTTCGATGGTCAGAAAGAAAGACAAAGACAGGAAAGCATATTATGATTATTACACCGGCAGAAGCTGGGGCAGACCGCATAATTATGATCTGTGTATTAACAGTTCCAGGCTAGGAATCGAAGTGACAGCAGAAAAGCTGGCAGAGATGGTCCTGCAACTGGAAAAAGGTACGTCTTCTGTTGATTTTGGTCTATAAAAAACTGCAATTGATAATATTGTTATAACGGTATTATCAATTGCAATTTTTTATCTTTATTTGCAGTTCTTTCCGTGAAGATAGAAAAATAAGCCGCCAATGATAAATCCACCGCCTATAATGTTACCGATTGTAACAGGCAGAAGATTGACAAGGAAGAAATTTCCCCAGTTCAGGGAAGCAATCTGACTTTCGGTGATGCCGTACAATTCCTTTGCTTTGGCAACATAATCCGCATTCATGGAAGCAAAGATTCCGGCCGGGATATAATACATATTTGCAACGCAGTGTTCGAAGCCGGATATAACGAATGCCATGATCGGGAAGAAGATGGCGAGGGATTTTCCGGCAATATCTTTTGCAGTAGAAGCCATCAATACTGCAGCGCACACCAGGATGTTACATAAAATTCCGGAGATCAGAGCAGGCAGAAAAGACAGGCTGACTTTTCCGAGAGCTACTTTTATTGTAAATGCACCGAGAGCACCACTGGTGTAATTATACTGTCCGGACAGATATACCAGATACGCGAGAGCAATTGCACCGACCATATTTCCGAAATATACAATTACCAGAGTACGGATGAGAGAAGCAACGCTGATTTTTCTCTTAATACATGCCATCGTCATCATACAATCTCCGGTGAACAATTCTCCTCCGATAAATACAATCATCATCAGACCTACCGGGAAGACGCATCCTGCAACCAGACGCGCAAGCCCTACATTTGAAATATCATGCATGGCAACATTACTGGACTGAGCACCGAGTGCGATGCAGACACCAGCCATGATTCCCATAAAGAATACTTTCTTTTTAGAAGTCGCAGCTTTTTTTACAGCACCGTTCATATTGGCCTGTACAACTTCCTGCGGAGTGTTAAACATTGAATCCATAATAACCCTTTCCTTTAGTAATAGTTTGATAAAAATATCACATAAAATATAACATGGATAACAAAGCAGGGGCAACCTGTAATCGCAATGTTTATGCTCTTTTTTACATACAGTATCGGAAAAATATGTTATAATCGATGAAAAACAGAGAAATTCAATTATCAAATCAGAAAAAGGAGAATTACGATGGCTCAGAATAGCTGTGAAAGCTGTACTTATTATACATACGATGAAGATTATGAAAGTTATATGTGCGATATCAATATGGATGAAGATGAATATATGCGTCTTATATCTGATCAGCATTATCAGTGTCCTTATTACCGGAATGGGGATGAGTATATGGTGGTGAGGAAGCAGATGTGATTGGGATTTAATTCAGGAAGGCATGATTACCCGGACCTGCATAAAAAGTAGGAAGCCGTTCCTGTTCAGGTTCCGTCGGTGGGAAATACTAAAGCGTCAAAATTATGCTAAAAACGGGCTTCCGAAATTTGCAAC